>Ga0079995_1056450_pt1 | contig 16955 bp, 9 predicted proteins | sample FaiFalFF_MnMetaG_2_FD_69198 | JGI IMG/M metagenome (GOLD analysis project Ga0079995, IMG submission 69198) | Freshwater microbial communities from Yellowstone National Park, Wyoming, USA - Fairy Falls C (FF_Mn_C) (SPADES assembly) (version 4) | ecosystem: Environmental > Aquatic > Freshwater >...
CGGATCGGCCAGCGGGTCAAAAAAGGACAGGTGATCGCCGACGGCCCGGCCACGTACAAGGGGGAATTGGCTCTGGGTCGCAACGTCCTGGTCGCCTTCATGTCCTGGGAAGGTTATAACTTCGAGGACGCCATCATCATCAGCGAGCGACTGGTGCAGGAGGATATTTACACTTCCATTCACATCGAGGAGTTCGAAACGGAAATCCGTGAAACCAAGCTGGGCAAGGAGGAGTTTACCAACGATATCCCCAACGTAAGCACCAAGCAGCTGGCCAACCTGGATCAGCATGGTGTAGTCCGTGTCGGGACCTATGTGAGGCCCGGCGATATCCTGGTGGGCAAGATTGCTCCGAAATCGAAAGCGGAACTCACGCCCGAAGAGAAGCTGCTGCACGCGATCTTTGGCCGGGCTGGTGAGGATGTAAAGAACGTAAGCCTCGAAGTGCCTCCGGGTGTGGAAGGCATTGTCATCCATGCCGAGAGGTACAGCCGTCGGGCCAGTCTCAGCGAGGAGGAGCGGAAGGAACTCGACCGCCAGGAAAAGGAAATTGAACAGCAAGCGACCAGGGCGGTCGTTCAAGAATATCGCCAGTTCGTCGAAAACCTGCAACGCATTCTCGAAAAGAAGGACATTCGCGGGCCGGACGATAAAATTCTCGGCCGCGAAGGCAGCGAAAAGTTGCAATACGAGCAGGCGGTCAAGCTAGCCACTGCCGATCCCGAGGAAAAATTCCTGCAGGCACTGCTGGAACCGTTGCGCAGTCCGGAGCGCAAGAAGCAGGTGGAGGATGCTTACCGGTACGCAGTCGAGCGCATTCGCCAGTTGCTGGACGAGAAAGAGCGGCAGATCAATTACCTGAAACGGGGCGACGAACTGCAACCCGGCGTGCAGCAAATGGTGAAAGTGTGGGTGGCCACGAAACGGCGTATTTCTGTGGGCGATAAAATGGCAGGCCGGCACGGCAATAAGGGGGTTATCGCCAAAATCCTGCCCATCGAGGATATGCCGTTTCTGGAAGACGGAACACCGGTAGATATCATCCTCAACCCTCTGGGCGTGCCGTCGCGCATGAACGTTGGGCAGATTCTGGAGACGCACCTGGGCTGGGCGGCGGCGAAATTGGGATTCCGTGCTATCAGCCCGGTTTTCGACGGTGCCAGCGAAGAGGAGATACGTGCGTGCTTGCGCGAAGCAGGCCTTCCGGAACACGGCAAGGTTCGCCTCTACGATGGCCGCACGGGAGAGCCTTTCGACCAGGAGGTCACGGTCGGTTACCTCTACATGATGAAATTGCATCATTTGGTGGATGACAAGATTCACGCACGGGCTACCGGGCCGTACTCGCTGATCACTCAGCAGCCGCTGGGAGGCAAGGCACGCTCCGGCGGGCAGCGTTTCGGCGAAATGGAAGTTTGGGCCCTGGAAGCTTACGGTGCGGCCTACCTGTTGCAGGAATTGCTGACGGTTAAATCGGACGACGTGGATGGCCGCTCGAAAATTTACGAGTCCATCGTCAAGGGGCTGCCAAAATTAGAAGCTGGCACTCCCGCAAGCTTCGAAGTCCTCACGCATGAAATCAAAGGGCTGGGGCTGAACCTCCAGCTCATCCGCAAGCAGCAACAGTTGCTGCCGGTGGAAGGAAGAGGGTTGTGATCCCCACGAACATTGCCTGTACCGCAAACAGGGCCCAGCGGGGAACTCTTATTTCGATCCCCACCGCGGACCAGCGGGGTGCAGGTCGCGGTCTGCGGTTAACCGGTACACGCCGCAATCAACCGCCATTTCGGCTAGCCATTTTCCCAGGCTAGCTCGGTAGCTTTTCAGCAGGGGATTTTCCCAGGGCAAGGAGAACAACCGTGAGCAAGGCCATGCAGGAAACCGGCTTTGAACGGGTGGATGATCTGGTGGCAGTGCGGATCAGCCTGGCCAGTCCGCAGGAGATCCGCAGCTGGTCGTTTGGCGAGGTCAAAAAGCCGGAGACCATCAATTACCGCACTTACAAGCCCGAACGCGATGGCTTGTTCTGCGAACGAATTTTTGGCCCAGAAAAAGATTGGGAATGTTCCTGCGGTAAGTACAAGGGAATGAAATATAAAGGGATGATCTGCGACCGCTGCGGCGTCAAGGTAGCGCATAGCCGACTCCGCCGCAAACGCATGGGCCACATCGAACTGGCTGCTCCTGTTGTCCACATCTGGTTCTTGAAAGCCACGCCCAGTCGTCTGGGTGCTTTGCTGGACATGAAAACCAGCGACCTGGAAAAGGTCATTTACTACCAGGAATACGTGGTCATCGATCCCGGCAAAGTGGCCAACCAGCCGGTGCCTAATTCCGAGAAAGTGATTCGGGAACGTGAGTTGTTGACCGAGGAAGAATATCGCCGCGCTCGAGAAGCCTACGGCCGCAACTTTGAAGCTGAAATGGGCGCGGAAGCCATCAAAAAGTTATTGCAACGCCTCGATCTGGTCAAACTCTCCCGCGAACTAAGACAGGAACTGGCAGAATTGGAGAAAGCCGGCGTTCGCAACCGCGACGAATCCGCTGCCGAAACCCAGCGCTACAAGGACGTGGTCAAGCGTTTGAAGGTTGTCGAAGCTCTGCGCGACAGCGATAACAAGCCGGAATGGATGGTGCTCGAGGTTATTCCTGTAATTCCACCGGACCTGCGGCCGCTGGTTCTGCTGGAAAGCGGCAACTTTGCCACCAGCGACCTCAATGACCTGTATCGGCGTATCATCAATCGCAACAACCGGCTTAAGAAACTGGTGGACCTCAATGCGCCGGAGGTGATCATTCGTAACGAAAAGCGGATGCTGCAACAGGCAGTTGATGCCCTGTTCGATAACGCCCGTTGCAAACGTCCGGTGGTCGGTTCCTCGAATCGTGCCCTGAAATCGCTGACCGACATGATCAAGGGCAAACAGGGCCGTTTCCGCGAGAACCTGCTGGGCAAGCGCGTGGATTATTCGGCGCGCTCCGTAATTGTGGTCGGCCCAGAACTGAAGCTGCACCAGTGCGGTCTGCCCAAACGCATCGCCCTGGAACTTTTCCAGCCGTTCATCATTCAGCGACTGCGTCAGCGTGGTATTGCCGACACGGTGAAATCGGCCAAGCGGGTCATCGAACGCCGCGACGATGTGATCTGGGACATTTTGGAGGAAGTTACTCGCAACCATCCGGTATTGCTCAACCGTGCCCCGACTTTGCACCGCATGGGCATCCAGGCCTTCGAGCCGGTGCTCATCGAGGGTAACGCCATTCGCATTCACCCGCTGGTGTGCCAGGGGTACAACGCCGACTTCGACGGCGACCAGATGGCCGTGCACCTGCCGCTTTCCATCGAAGCCCAGGTGGAAGCGATGGTGCTGATGATGTCCACGAACAACATCTTCAGCCCGGCACACGGCAACCCAATCATCAGCCCCAGTCAGGACATCGTGATGGGTTGCTACTACCTGACGGCGGAATTGCCGGGCGAGCCTGGCGAAGGACGCATTTTCGCCAGCACCGACGAAGTCCATCTGGCTTACGCTCTGAAGAAAGTCGGTACGCATGCTCGTATCCAGGTGCGGTTACCTCGCGGCAAGAAACTAGTAGTAACGCAGTCCAGCAAAGGCTTGCATTACAGCCCGCCGCCGCCCAACGGCGTGATCAGCACCACGGTGGGCCGGGTGATTTTCAACGAAATTCTTGATCCGCGGATGCCGTTCTACGATCTCACGCTGGACAAAAAAGCACTGTCTCGCATCATCGCGGACTGCTACGAAATGCTCGGACGCAAAGCCACCATTGAATTGCTCGACCGCATGAAAGAGATCGGGTTCCAGGAAGCCACCCGCAGTGGATTGAGTTTCTCAACGGACGACCTGCGCATTCCTAAGGCCAAGGAGCAAATCATCCGCCAGGCAGAAGCGAAAGTGGCCGATCTTTACAAGCGATGGAAGGACGGCGTCGTTACTGACCAGGAGCGTTACAAGGAAACCGTGGATATTTGGCTGGACGCTACCGACAAGGTCAAGAAAGAAGTAATGAAAACGCTGGAGCGGGACGAGCGCGACGGACGGCCTTATCTCAATCCGATTTTCCTGATGGCCAATTCGGGAGCACGCGGTAACGTGGACCAGGTGGCCCAGCTGGCAGGGATGCGTGGCTTGATGAGCAAGCCGAATCGCCAGATCATCGAGACGCCGATCAAATCAAACTTCCGCGAAGGATTGACGGTTCTGGAATATTTCACCTCCACGCACGGAGCGCGTAAGGGATTGGCCGATACCGCTTTGAAGACAGCAGATTCTGGTTATCTAACGCGGAAACTGGCCGACGTTGCCCAGAATGTGGTGGTCACCATGCACGATTGCGGTACCACGCAGGGGATCACCAAGGGAGCCGTTTACGAAGGCCAGCGTCTGGAGCGGCGTCTCAGTGAAGTAATTCGCGGGCGGGTCAGTCGCAGTAATATCGTCCATCCGGTCACCGATGAGATTATTGTCCGGGAAAACGAAATGATTACACCGGAAATCGCCCGCCGCATCGAAGAGGAACTGGGCATCGATAAAATCATGGTGCGTAGCCCGATGACCTGCGAGGCTCCGTTGGGAGTGTGCCAGTTATGTTACGGTATGGATTTGTCCACGGGCGACCTGGTGGAACTGGGAATGGCCGTCGGTATTATTGCTGCCCAGTCCATCGGCGAACCGGGCACCCAGTTGACCATGCGTACCTTCCACATCGGCGGTGTGGCCAAAGTTGGAGCTGAGGAGACGCGGATCGTCGCTACCCGTTCGGGCACGGTAAAATTTGAGATGCTCAACTATGCGGTCAACAACGAAGGCCAACGCGTCGTTTTGAACCGCAATGGTCAGATTCGAATTCTCGATCCGCGGGGCCGTGAACTTGCTAAATATCTCGTCCCAACCGTGGGCGCCCGCTTGCTGGTGGAGGATGGTCAGCAGGTCAACGAAGGGACGATCTTGTGTGAATGGGACCCCAACAGCACGCTTATCATCGCTCGCGCTAGCGGTGTTGTCGAGTTTGAAGATATTATCGAAGGCGACACGTTGGTAATCGAACGGGATAACGTGGGTCGGCCACGCGCGCGTATTCGCCAGCACAAAGGTGACCGCCATCCCACCATCCTTATCAAGGGCGAAAATGGCGTCACTCTGGACGCCCAGTATATTCCCGAAGGTGCTTACCTGGAAGTCAACGAAGGGCAGCAGGTAGTCGCGGGAACGACGCTGGCGAAGAAGTTGCGAGAAGCTACCGGTACGCAGGATATCACTGGAGGTTTGCCGCGGGTTACCGAATTGTTCGAGGCGCGGAAGCCGAAAGAAATGGCAGTGGTGGCCCAGATTGACGGTATCGTCGAACTGCAAACCGAACGCGGTAAACGCAGACGCAAGATTCTGATTTATCCGGTGGACGATCGCGGGCAGCGCATACCGGGTGCTCAGCCAGTCGAAGTACAGGTGCCGCCTGGGAAACAGCTGCTTGTCCACACGGGTGACATGGTCAGGACGGGCGATCAGCTCACCGAAGGCGCTCTCAACCCTCAAGACCTGTTGCGAGTCAAGGGGCCAGAAGCGGTGCAGGAGTACCTGCTGCGTGAAATCCAGGCGGTTTACCGCAGCCAGAAAGTGGAAATTGACGACAAGCACATCGAAATCATCATCGCCCAGATGATGCGCAAAATGGAAGTGGAATCCGCCGGAGATACACGCCTGCTGCCAGGCACGCTCATTGACAAGTTCGCCCTGCGCCGAATCAATGAGGAATTACGGCGCTGCTGCAAGATCAAAGACCCCGGCGATTCGGACTTCAAGGTCGGTGAAATTGTGCCGCGCGACATTTACGAGCAGGAAGTAGCCCGACTGCAAAAAGAAAAGAAGAAGCTGCCTATCTGGACAACGCCACAACCAGCTACGGGCCGGCTCAAACTGCTCGGAATCAGTAAGGCCGCCGTTCAGTCCGATAGCTTCATTTCCGCCGCCAGCTTCCAGGAAACGACGAAAGTGCTGGTGGAAGCGGCCATTGCCGGAAAGACGGATTACCTCATCGGCCTCAAAGAGAATGTCATCCTGGGTCATCTTATCCCGGCTGGGACTGGTTTCCGCGCCTACGTAGATGCAGAACTGCGTATCTCGCAGGAAGCGCTCCAGAAAATGGGCGAAACACTTATGGCCGTGACCGGTAGTCCTGCTTCTTCCAGTCGCAGCGAGGAAGAGACGGAAGTCCACCTGGAATAACTTTCCTGCCGAACGGCTAACGGAACGAGCAAATCCGCAAATTACGCAGTAGCTTGACACGCCTGACAGCCTACCGGTTGTGTGAAGCTTGCCCCAAAATGTAAATGTAACCGCGCTGGTCAGCCACTCACTTGACTGGTGGTAGCCTTCTTCATAGCATGAAGTACTCGCTGGCCACGGCAATGCCGAATGGAAGCCCAGCATCCGAAAGACAAGCTGATCCGATCAACGTGGAAATACTGGCTGGGAGTGTCCACTCTCTTTTCCGCGTCCGTGGCTAGCGCCGCGAAGACAATTTTGTACTTTTGCGAAAAGAAGCCATGCCGACCATCAATCAACTCGTCCGACGCCCCCGTGTCGTGCAGCATCGGCGGACTAAACGACCTGCTTTGCAGGCGTGTCCGTTCAAGCGAGGGGTCTGCACGCAAGTAAAAATCATGACGCCCAAGAAGCCGAACTCCGCCTTACGTAAGGTGGCTCGTGTTCGGCTGTCCAACGGGATCGAGGTTACCGCCTACATCCCCGGCGAAGGGCATAATTTGCAGGAACACTCTGTGGTTCTGGTGCGTGGCGGGCGTGTCCGTGATTTACCAGGTGTCCGCTACCATATCGTTCGTGGTGTTTATGACTGCGCGCCCGTGCAGGATCGCAAACAGGCACGTTCCAAATATGGTGCCAAGAAACAGACTAAATAAGCCCGTTTCTACGGGGGGCCTAGAAGCAGAGCCGGCCCTGGCTTGGGCTACACCCGACAGGTCTTGCGCTGAAAATGGCACAGTGATGCCTTACCGAATGCTGCGGGCTCATGCCTGCTGATTGTAGCTTGACTATGAGTGAGTGCATTCGCCATGAGACGGAAAAAGAAGACGGCTAGCGAAGAAACATTGCGACCCGACCCGGTATATAACTCGCTTCTGGTGAGCAAATTCATTAACTGCTTGATGCAGCGAGGCAAAAAAGCTACGGCGGCACGCATCTTTTATAAAGCCCTGGAGCAGATCCAGAAGCGAATGGGCGAAAACGTAAATGCCCTGGAAGTTTTCGAGCAAGCTGTGGAGAATGTCAAGCCGACGCTGGAAGTGCGGTCGCGGCGAGTTGGTGGCGCTACTTACCAGGTACCCATGCAGGTCGAACCGAAACGCCAGCAAAGCCTGGCCATCCGCTGGATTATTCAGGCCGCCCGCGCCAAGAAGGGCCGACCTATGTTCCTCAAGCTTGCCGACGAACTCATGGCTGCCTATCGCCGCGAAGGCGACGCCATGACCAAACGCGAAAATACCATCAAAATGGCCGAAGCCAACAAGGCTTTCGCTCATTTTGCCTGGTAAATACGGCCAGGAAATTCGGCCTGGGCACAGCGTCGAAGCGGGCTGGTATAAACACGGTTGCCGATGCGCCGGTTGGCACGGCTGCGGATTTGCCTAAGTTGACCAAGACGGGACTCGTACCGGTATGCCTGCCGGACTCCGATGAAGCATCGCGTTTCTCAGGGCGGCGACTATGGAATTGAAGCAGCTGATCGCGGAACTGTCCAGGCCTGGTGCGTATCCGTTTGCGGTGAAGGACGTGGAGGTGCGGCAAACGCACATTTCCGTAGTATTTCTGGCCGGTCCCTGGGCTTACAAGATCAAAAAGCCCGTCGCTTTCAGTTTCGTGGACTTTAGCACGCTGGAAAAAAGGCGGTACTATTGCGAGCGGGAGCTATTGCTGAATCGGCGACTGGCGCCGCAAGTTTATCAAGCAGTGGTGCCTGTTGCACAAACAGACACCGGTCTGGCCTTCGAGCAACCGGGGCGCGTGTGTGAATGGGCAGTGAAAATGGTTCGGTTGCCAGAAGAAGCGACGCTGGAATGGCGGGTGCAACACTCCGAACTCGACCTGGAAACCTTACGGCGGCTGGCAGAGCGAATCGCAAAATTTCACAGGGAGGCGGAACGCAGCCCGGAAATTGCCTGCTATGCCCGCACAGAAGTCCTTGCGCGACTAAGCCGGGAGAACCTTGAGGTCGGCCAGCAGCAGGTGGGCCGGACTATCACCGCTTCAGTTTGGCAGCGTTTACAGCAACTTGCTGAGCAGTGGCTGGAAAAGTTGCGCCCCAGGTTTGAGGAACGAGTGGCACGAGGCGTACCCTGTGATACGCATGGCGACCTGAGGCTGGAACATATTTATTTTTTCCCCGACAAACCGCCCCCCTATGACATTGCCATTATTGATTGCGTGGAGTTCAATGATAGCTTCCGTTACGCAGACCCGGTGGCAGACATGGCATTTGTGGTGATGGATCTGCTGTACGAAGATCGCCCCAACTGGGCCCGGTTTTTCGCGGAGAGTTATTTTCAAGCCAGCGGTGATGAAACCGGTCGGGAGTTGCTGACGTGGTATGTAAGTTATCGTGCAGCGGTGCGGGGCAAAGTCAGAAGCTTGCTCGCGCAAGAACCGGAAGTACCCGCCGAGTCGCAACAGCGAGCCTGGCAGGAAGCACGACGGTACTGGATGCTGGCCTGGCAAGTGCTGGAAAGTCCGGACTATCGTCCGGTGCTGGTACTGGTCAGCGGTCTGCCTGGGGTAGGTAAGTCGCGTCTTGCTCAGGCCCTGGCTCAGCGATTGCACGCCGTCTGGTTGCGGAGTGATGCTATTCGCAAAGAATTGGCCGGGTTGCCTGCGGGTGGGATTGCGGCAACATCGTTTGGCCAGGGCATTTATACGCCGCAGTGGACAGAGCGGACTTACACGGAGATGCTCCGTCGCACGGAATCGTTACTGGCTGATGGTCGGCGTGTGATAGTGGATGCGACGTTTGCCCAGGACCAACACCGCCAGCAGTTTTTAAACCTGGCAAAGCAATGGGCAGTGCCGGCACTGTTGTTGCTTTGCCAGGCCGACCCCAGCGTCGTACGCCGACGTTTAGCCGAACGCCAGGGGGACATTTCCGATGCTACCTGGTCGGTTTATGAAGGAATGGCGCAGCACTGGGAATTGCCTGGACCGTCAACGCAGTTGCATACTCGCCCGCTGAATACGGACCGTGATTTCGACACCGTTCTTGCCGAAGCGGTGGCACTGGTACAGCGAACCCTCGAAGAGTCCTGGTTGCCTGCGTGATCCTTTCGCGGACGGCAATTTTGGGCTAAACTTGAATACGTGGAGGTTGGTTCAGGCGTGACCATATTCCGCTGAGCAATCAACTGCGCTGAGTAAATGTCCGCCACCAAGCTGGAACTCAAGGAAATCGGGCCATACGAAATCCTTGCCCTGATCGCCGAGGGGGGCATGGGGACGGTATATCGTGCCCGTCATCGAGAAAATGGGGAACTGGTGGCGCTGAAAGTTCTGCCGGCGGCGATGGCGAACAATCCCGTGTTGTTGCAGCGATTCGAGCAGGAATTTCGTGCGGCCAGCCGGCTCGTGCATCCGAACATTGTGCGGGCGATTGAACTGGGACGCCACGGCAAAGTGCCGTATATCGTCATGGAGTTAGTGGACGGAGAATCGCTGGGTCAGCGTGTGGAACGATTGGGCCGGCTCCCTGAAGCCGAAGCGGTGGATTACATCATTCAGGTAGCCCAGGGACTGTATCGGGCGCATCAGCTGGGTATCATTCACCGCGACGTCAAACCGGACAATATTCTGGTAGATGGTCAAGGCCGAGCCAAACTGGCGGATTTGGGGTTAGTGAAAGACCTCGATGCCGACCTCAATCTTACTCGCACCGGTCGCGGACTGGGCACACCTCACTTCATGGCTCCCGAACAGTTTCGCAATGCTAAGAATGCCGATGTGCGTTGCGACATCTATTCGCTGGGGGCTACCCTGTACATGCTGGTGACCGGTCAGTTGCCGTTTCGTTCCTGTTCACCGCTGGACGCCTGGATTCGCAAAATCAACAATGATTTGCCAGCACCGCGACAGCTGCGACCGGATCTGAGCTCCCGCGTGGACTGGGCAATTCGGCGGGCCATGAGTGCCGATCCGGATCGCAGGCCAGCAGACGTCCGCGAGTTTGTCGAAGATTTGCTGGGGCAGCAGGTAGAGGAGGCGGACGATCGGTTTCGTGTAGTAGCTCGGCCAGCGGAAGATTGGTATGTTTTTTACGCAACCCTGGAAGGACACCTGGTCACGCGGAAAGGCTCGTTAGCAGCGATCCGCCGGGCTTTGTTGGAGGGAAAATGCGGCCCGCTGGATAAGGTACAGGTTGGTTTTTGTGCGGAAGGCCCGTTCCGACCGCTGCGTGAATTTGCCGAATTGCGGGACCTGGTCATGCAGCCGGGAGCCTTATCCTTGCCGCGTGCCAGCCAGCAAGCGTTGAAGCAAAGCACGTACATTCCTGCTGCTACGGATAAACGGTTCGCGTCACCTGAGCCAGGGGCAGCGCACCCAGCACCATCGGCCAGGAAAGAGATAGCCGGACAGACGCCTGAAACCGAACCCGGCCACGCTCCAGCAGGTTGCTCGGAAGCAAGGCAAGGTGTCCCTGCCGTGCCACAATCCGCACAACCGTCCGCGGCAAAGGCATCTATCCCGGCCAGCAAGACCCCAGGTCGTAGCGCTGCTGATCTCGCCACCTGGTTGTTGCTTCTGCTGTTCGCCCTGGTCGGCTTCGTAGTTGGCCTGTTGCTACTACGGTGAGCTAATTGGTTGCCTGAGGCGAGAGGCCATGCAGCTTGTTGACATCCGAGGCTGGCGAAACATTTACGCCTTGCTGTCTTGCTCCGGCAATTCTTCTTCCTCGCGCAGATGAACCGGAAGCAGAGCCCGTCGAACCACTTTGCGCATCAGGTCGAGAGGCGGCTCTTTGCCAGTGAATAGACGGAATTGTAAAGCTGCCTGCCGGACAAACATTTCCACGCCCGTAATCACCTCGCAACCGCGCTCTCGCGCTTCTCGAATCAGCAGCGTTGTTTCCGGGTTGTAAACGGTGTCAAACACGATTTGTCCCGGTTGCAGCGCACTGTGATGCATCGGTGTTTCGTCGAGGTTGGGAAACATACCAACAGAGGTGCAATTCACGAGTAAGTCGTACTTGACGTTGTACCGTGCATTCCAATCCACAAAGCGGCAGCCAGAATCCTGAGCGAGTTTTTCAGCGCGAGCCAGTGTGCGATTGGCCACCACTACCTGAGCACCGGCCCGCACCAGCGCAAACACAATTGCGCGAGCCACTCCGCCTGCACCGAGCACCAGCACATGCAGGTTCTGTAAGTTCGGCTTGCCCGGTAAGGTGGCAAGCTTATCCTGCAGAGCGGCCAGTGCTGCGGGAGCGTCGGTGTTGTACGCGCGAAAACCACCTTGCGGCAACCGCACCAGCGTATTGGTGCTGCCAGTTAGGGCCGTCAATTCGTCCTTATCGCGGGCCAGTTGGGCTGCCGTTTCTTTATGCGGTAGCGTTACGCTATAACCCTTCACAGGTACCTGTTCAAAGGCTTGCAGCGTGGCTGGCAATTCACCCGGCGGAACACGGATAGGAATGTACACAGCATCCAGACCCAGCGCTTGCAGAGCGGCGTTATGCACTAACGGACTGAGGCTGTGCTCAATCGGGTCGCCCACCACTGCAAACACCTGCGTGTTTTTGCCAATCCGGTCATAAGCATAAACTTTTTGCATTTCCTCCATGGAAAGTATCCCGGGCGCAATTCCCCGTTCTTTGTTAAACGCGCAATAAGTAAACGGCGCACCAAACTTGCCAGCCAGAATCCGGCTGGGAATGCCAAGATCGCCGAGGCAAAGCGACACCAGCGGTTTGGGCGACTTGGCAATCAGCGAGAGCACGCGAATATTGTCGGCCGGATGCTCGGCCCGCACAGCGATCTTCAAAACGTCGGCATCCTGTTTGGCCATTTTCTGAAGGATCGCCTCCAAATCTTTGGGAAACTCACGGGGATTATGATAGCTGACGATCCGCTTGACTTTGCCGAAACGGGGAATCTTGTCGGCGATGTCGGTCTCCAGGTCCACCCAGTCAAAATGGCCGGAGGCGATGCACAAACGCAGCAGCGTCTGCCGCTCTTGTTCGCTGCGGTTCCATCGTCCGCCGTCTTCCTGACGCCGGATGGTCGCCACGAACGGGCACGGTTTATAGCCAAACAAGCGGTTGAAATCGGGGGCCTTCGCCAGAAAATCCAGCCGCAATTCGATAAATTGCGCGCCCCGACGTGCGGCTTCGTGAATCTCCGTAATCATCATCTTGTGTCGGGTGCGCCCGATGCTGACGCAAAGCATGGCAAATTGTGGGCCGATAAATCCCTCGTGCTGCTGCCGTTACTCGCCCAGCCGTTTACAGCTGATTTTGTGTCTCCGTGGTCGGGGCTTGTCGCGCTGCGCTAGTTGGACGGGCTATCCGATATCCAGCGCTGAAACGCGCAACAATGGCTTGCGGTTGCGTCTGGCCTGAGGCGATGCCCGGCTGAGCACCAGGACCGTCAGAGTGTGCGAGTCACTTAGTTCCGCGAAGTATTTGTTTATGCCTGTTACCGAGTATGACCGAGTGTGCGAGTCGCTTGGGTCGGCGGTTTTATCTCTCCGACCCCGGGTGCGACAGACCGCGTGTCGCCTTGTCCCTCCCCACGAGCACCCAGCTTCGCCGCTTGCGAAAGTGTTGCTCTCTACATTGTACCATGCCATCAGGGACTCGGTGTACCAAGCCGTCATGGACTCGGTTGGCCCGAACTTGCTGGGACACTCACCCTGGCGAGCGTTTCCTCGCGTACTTGGCACTGGACCAGGGGGTGGATGTTACCGGTTCGCTTCTGAACTACCAGCCAGCGTTGTTCTCGTCCCATAACTGGGATGGAGTCACATTTTCCCCTACGGCTCCTTCTTCGCCCATGCCAGCCCATCCATTTGCAGCTATAATCACGCCAGCATTGGTGAGTGGAATAGAGGATTGGAGAAACGGGAGTCAGGTATGCTTCGGCATGGGACTTGGGTGGCTGGGATTGCAGCGTGCTGGTTAGCGGTTGTTGCCACGGAACCGACGCAAAGTCAGGCCCAACCTGCGGTCAAAATCGAAAAAGTGGCCTACGGCGGTTGGGCGAATAATCTGCGTATCACCAACGGCCAGGTTGAATTAATCGCCACACTCGACATCGGCCCCCGCGTGATCCGTTACGGGTTTGTCGGCGGTGAAAACGTTTTCAAAGAATACACCGACCAGCTGGGAAAATCCGGTGAGAAGGATTGGCAGATTCGCGGCGGTCATCGGCTGTGGGTCGCTCCCGAGGATGAGAAGCGTACTTATTTCCCGGATAACGCAGGGGTGGCCTACGAAGAACGGGCTGGTCGAGTGGTTCTGATCCCGCCGCCGGAGTCTCCGTGGGGCCTGCAAAAACAGATAGAACTGTACCTTAGCCCGCAGGGAAGCCGGGTGGAAGTGTTACATCGCATTCGCAATGTGGGCAAAACGTCAACGGAACTTGCACCGTGGGCGATCAGCGTGATGGCTCCGGGTGGTGTAGAGATTATTCCCTTGCCGCCCAAGCGACCGCATCCGCAAGCCCTGCTGCCCAATCAGGTCTTAGTGCTGTGGCCGTACTTTGATTTCACCGACCCGCGATATACCTTCGGCCGGCAAGTAATTCTTTTGCGCCAGGATGCCAAGCGCGGCCCAACCAAGATCGGATTGCGCCACACACTCGGCTGGGCTGCTTATGCGAATCGCGGAGCACTTTTCATCAAACGGTTCAACCACTTTCCCGACCGCACGTATCCCGATTTCGGCGTTAATTACGAGACTTTTACCAACGAGGACATGCTGGAGATGGAAACGCTCGGGCCGCTGGTTACGCTCAAGCCAGGCGAAGAAGTTTTGCACACCGAAACCTGGGAACTCAGACCGTTCCGGGAAAAAATAGCCAGCGAGGAGGATGCGATCAAACATGTGCTGCCGCTTTTCCCGCGTTAGCATGGTGGAGGACTAACATGGCCAGGAAAATTCTGATGCTGGTGGGCGATTATGTGGAAGATTATGAAGCGATGGTGCCGTTTCAGGCTCTGAGCATGCTTGGCCACACCGTCCACGCGGTCTGTCCGGGCAAACGTGCGGGTCAGACCGTCCGTACCGCTGTCCATGATTTTGAAGGCGACCAGACGTATAGCGAAAAGCCCGGCCACAACTTTCGCCTCAACGCCAGCTTCGATGAGATTCGCCCGGAAGATTACGACGCTCTGGTCGTGCCGGGCGGTCGAGCGCCAGAATATCTGCGACTCCATTCGCGTGTCATACAAATGGTGCAGCATTTTGCCCAGGCGGGCAAACCGATCGCCGCCATTTGTCATGGCTTGCAATTGCTAGCAGCGGCGGGGATTTTGAAAGGAAGAAAAGTGACCGCCTATCCAGCTGTAGGACCGGAAGTGCGAGCGGCGGGTGGCGAATATATCGAGGTTTCCGTGGACCAGGCCATTACGGACGGGAATCTCGTCACTGCTCCGGCCTGGCCAGCACATCCAGCCTGGCTGGCGCAATTCCTGAAAGTTCTTCCTTCCTGAACTGGTAACTGGAGCGACCAATGATTGCCGCCGTGAGTCCACTGCGCCTGGAGTTCGAAATCTGGGACGCGGAAGTGATTGAGGAACTGACCAGGCTCCCCGAGGGTCAGGAACGCGACGAGTTGGCCCGTACAGCGTTACGCATTGGTATTCTCGCCCTGAAACAGGCTCGCGGCGACCTGGATATTCAGGGTTTGCGTAATGAAGCCAATCGCCTGCTGGAGAGCCTGGAGCAGGTCCTCGATACGCATCAACGGGAATTGCAAAATCGTCTGGAAAGCGCCTTGCGCGAGTATTTCGATCCCAATAGCGGCAAGCTGCCGGAACGGATTCAGCGTTTGCTCGGTAATGGGGGCGAACTGGAGGGATTTCTCCGACGTTATATCGGCAAGGAAGATTCCGAGATGTCCAAAACCTTGCTGGCTCATGTAGGGGAAAATAGCCCGCTGATGCAATACCTTTCTCCCCAGCAGCGATCCGGATTTTTCGCGTTTCTGGAAGAGAAACTCATCGAGCAACGAGAACAGTTGCTGCGGCAATTCTCGCTTGATAATTCCGACGGTGCACTGTGTCGGTTCCTGCAACAATTGCGGGAACACCATGACCAGGTTTCAGGTGACTTGCAGACCAAAATGGCACGGGTCTTTGAAGAATTTTCGCTGGATCGGCCGGATTCCGCATTGAGTCGCCTGGTTCGCAATGTTGAGGAGGCACAAAAGAAAATCACTGCGGAATTCTCCCTCGATAAGGGCGACTCTGCATTGTCGCGGTTACGCCAGGAATTGATCAACCGTCTGGCCGAATCCCGTAAGGAGCTGGTCGAGCTGCTGGAGAAGTCGCAACGTCAGCAGCAGGAGTTTCACGCGAAAGTTCGCGAGGAACTGGCGAAATTGCAAGCGCGCCGCGAGGAAATGCAAAAATCGGTGGCCCACGGTATCGAATTCCAGGATGTCCTCGCGGATCATTTGAAGCGTCTTTTAACACCGCGGCAGCATCTGGTGGAGTTTGTCGGGGACACGCCGGGCAAAAAGCCACGCTCCAAGGTCGGCGATATTGTGATTACGCTGGGCGAAACCTCTGCTGCCGAAGGAGCGCGTATCGTTATCGAAGCCAAGGAAGAGGAAGGATACACCCTGCAAAAGGCGTTGAAGGAAATCGCTGAAGCCTGTGAAAACCGCGAGGCACAAATCGGTATCTTCGTTTTTTCCAGGAAAGTGGCTCCTGCTAACATGGTTCCACTGTTTCGGTGGGGCAATAACTATCTGGTCACCGTCTGGGATAGCGACGACCCGTACACAAATGTTTATCTGGATGCCGCTATTCTGGTTGCCGAGGCTTTGTGTGTCCGCGAGGCGCGGCAGCGTTCCAGTGCAGAGGCGGACATCGGCAAAATGGAGAAATCCATCGAAGCTATCGAAAAAGGCTTGCAGGTGCTGGATCAACTCCAGACCTGGACCCAGACCATCCACAACAACAGCAAAAACATTCTGGACCGCCTGGAAAAGTGGCGGAAGGATTTGCAGTGCCAGCTGGAACAATTGCGCGAATGTTTGGACTCATTCAGGAAACTTTGCACACCCCAGGGAAGCTGAGTTAATCGCGGGTCAGCACTTCGACGCCGTGTTCGGTGATGGCGACGGTATGCTCGACGTGAGCGCTGGGCAAACGGTCGCGGGTCACGATCGTCCATTTGTCGGGGAGAGTAACCACGTCTTTATGCCCCATATTCACCATCGGTTCGACGGCTACCACAATACCGGGCTCTAATCGCCAATCCGAGCGGCGAAGCTCCCAGTTGGTGTAATTGGGAACCTGAGGCGGTTCGTGCATGGTACGCCCGATGCCGTGGCCAACGTATTTCTCGACGACCGAGTAACCGTGTTCCTTGACGTACTTTTCCATCAGCGCGGCCACTTCCGACCACCACTGACGCCGGCCCATTTCCCGGATCGCCAGTTCCAGGGTTTCCTGAGCCACCTGAACGAGTCGGCGAATGGCGGGACTACCTTCCCCGACGATAATGCTGATGGCGGCATCCGCACACCAACCGTCTTTTTTGCAAGCGGTATCTACTTTCAGCAAGTCTCCTTCCCGTAAGACACGGGGGCCGGGAATGCCGTGTACCACCTGTTCATTGACGGTAATACAGCAGCAGGCCGGAAACGGTACCCGCCCTGGATGCCCTTTGAAAAGCGGTTGGACCCCTTGCTGGCGGTAGAACTC
>Ga0079995_1057000_pt1 | contig 16890 bp, 14 predicted proteins | sample FaiFalFF_MnMetaG_2_FD_69198 | JGI IMG/M metagenome (GOLD analysis project Ga0079995, IMG submission 69198) | Freshwater microbial communities from Yellowstone National Park, Wyoming, USA - Fairy Falls C (FF_Mn_C) (SPADES assembly) (version 4) | ecosystem: Environmental > Aquatic > Freshwater >...
AAAAAGTAATTGGTAATAACAATTTTTACTTTAATCCTTTCTTACTAAGAACCCTGTTAAATTATGACATTATTGTATGGGGCGAGCCCATTTTATCATTGAATAGTTTTTTATTCATTCCTACTCTAAAACTATTTCGCAAAAAAGTAGTATTGTGGGTAGATGATTGGGATTATAAAAAACATTTGATCAGAAAAATATTTGAGACTTTTGTTCGTCTAATATATTTAAAAGCTGATGGCATTTTAGTGCATGGTATCAAGCATTATTTATATTTTTTAAAACTACGTGTTGATAAGAGAAAAATATTTTTCATAGGAAATGCATCTACCATACTCAGAGAATTTTCATCTGAAGACGAAATTAAAAGAATAAGAGGAATAGTAAATACTAAATATATTATTCTGTATGTAGGCGGCCTAATTAAAAGGAAAAATGTAGATAAAATTATTAAAGCCATTTATTATTTAAGACAAAAAAACTTTGATGTTGGGTTATTAATAGTAGGTCAAGGACCTGAATTCAAAAATTTATATAAGCTAGTATGGAAAATGGAATTAACTAATTATGTGAAATTTTTAGGTTGGATACCCTTTCATAGATTAGCCAACTATTATTTAGCTGCTGATGTTTTTGTTTTTCCAGCAGAAAATGAACCTTGGGGTTTAGTAATAAATGAAGCCTTAGAAGCAGAAATACCTATAGTAACGACTAAAAGTATAGGGGCAGAAGAATTAATCGCTAATAATATTAATGGTGTGTTAATAAACGAAATCAACGAAGAAAATATAGCAGATGGTATCATTAAATGTTTAACAAATAAAATAGATAGGGGTAATCAAATTATATTGAAAATAAAAGAGAAATATAATTATAAAACAATGGCTAATTTATTTATAAAAAGTCTTATAAAAATTTATTACTATAATTATACTTATGTTTGAAATAAATATTAAAATATGATCTATTAAAAATATTGAATAAGATAAAAACTTATTCTAATAAATTACTTAATAATATAATTAATTAAATAATTTTAAAATTCTTTGCTTTATTAATATAGTTAATCAGATAAAAAAGAATGATCTTTGAATCAATCGTATTATTTGTTATTTCCCCTAGAAATTATAAAAGAACTTTTTTATACATATATATATAAAAGCACAATGTTAATGGTACACTAAAGAATAAAAAGATGTTTTAATTAATAATACTTTTCTTGTTAAATGTTGGGGCCCTCATTTTCTTCTATCTTTATAAAAGAACGGACTAAAAAAACTTTCTAGTCTAAACACTATTATGGAACGAGACAAGACTTGTTACAAAATTATTTTAAACATTCTTTATATTTAAATGTTTTACGAAATCCGTTAAACATTAAAATACTCTACTATTAAGTCTAAAGTATTTTACGTTTAGAATTTTAATTGAAAATTGATGCTATGCGAATCCTTACATTAACATATCCCATCACAAGCAATATCGGTGGATATACAAGTTTCTTATATAATCTTTCTAATAAATTAAGTGAAAAAGGGATATATTTTGAATTTGTTTTTGAGAGGATATTCCCCCTCAAAAGAAGATATCTATTAAATAATTACTTAGAAATAAATTTACCACCTTTACCTTTAATATACCGATTAAAACTTCTTCCCTATAGATTAAAGAAAATTAAGGATTTTGATTTAATCTTCGCAATGGATCCTTGGATAATTCCAGGTTTAGAATTAAGAAATATTTATAAAAAACCTCTTATTGGTTATTTTTTTGATGTTTATAGTATAGAAATTTATTATACATTAATAAAATATGATTACAAACAATTTAGTACATTAGTTAATTTTATCTTTAGAAACAAAATTTTAGATTTGGAGGTTAAAGCTTGTAATCTAGCTACAAAAATAGCTGTAGCTTCTAAATCGACTTTATTCAAGTTAGTTCATTCGGGCGTAAATATTAAAAAAATCGAGATCTTACCTCCAGGCATCGATACTCAAGTTTTCAGATATATAAATTCGGCAACTAAAATAATATATGATATTTATAATATAGATGAGAATGAAAAAGTTATTTTATATGTTGGTGGTTTTGGTTTTAGAAAAAGACTGGACTTATTAATTATCTCTTTTGCAAAACTTTTAAATAAAATAACAGAACAGAAATTAAGATTACTAATAGTTGGTAGTGGGCCTCAAAGAAAATATTACGAATCTTTAGTTAAAAAATTAAAAATAGCTGATAAAGTAATTTTTACTGGTGAAATAGAAAACAAAAAATTACCTTTATACTATTCTTCAGCATATGTATTAGTATATCCTTCATCTAATGAAGGCCTAGGTTTAGTACCTCTAGAATCTATGGCTTGCGAGACACCAGTAATAGCATCAAAAACTTATGGATTGATAGATATAATAAAAGATGGATATAACGGGCTCCTTTTTAGGTCAGGAGACATTGAAGATTTAACATCAAAAATGTATTATTTGATAAAAAATGAAGAATTAAGGGACCTATATGGCAAACACGGTAGAGAATTTGTTTTAAAAAACTATAATCTGGAAACCCAAATAAAAAAATTTGAAACTTTCTTTAAAGCTAATTATGAAAGATAAAATTTTAATTATAGGTCGTGATGAACCATACAATGTAGAATATTTTCTCTCCGAATCTTTTAAACAACTGGAATTCTCAACAAGGCTTTTAGGTATAAAATTGAAATATATAGTGTGTCTGATAAATTTCTAACATGATATAAAATTAATCTAATTAAGATTTATCAAATAGTCTATGAAAGTGATTTATCAGATTTGTAGTTTTATAGGGAAAGATCTCACTTGGGAGGTAGCTATACATGCAGTTAATTATCTTCAAGACAAAGGCATCTTAAAAAAATTAATAAGCCTTAATACTTTTTATAATTTAAAACTTAATAATTTAAATATAATAAATAAAGATAATTTAAATATAATTTATCTTTTTAGACCATTATATAGAAATAAAACAATAAACAATATATTATTACCTACAATTTTTGATAAAATTTCTTCTGAGCTTTTTGTTGAGAAATGTGATATTTTTCATGGATGGGTTATGCATAGTCTTTTTTCTATAAAGAAAGCTAAAAAATTAGGGAGTAAGACTATCCTAGAAGTTGGAAATGCACATATCTTAGAGTTCATGAAAATATTAGCAAAAGAAGCAAGAATATGGGGATTAAAGTATGATTACTCGATATTCAATATAAAAAGGGTTATGAATGAGTATATGATAACAGATTACATATTGGTACCTTCAGAATATGTAAGACAAAGTTTTTTAAAACAAGGTTTCCCAGCTGAGAAGATAAAAAAACTTAATTTTGGGATCGATCCTAATGAATGTTCTCCGAATAATTATGAGCATGAAAAATTCCGAATAATTTATACAGGATCCGTAACGTTAGGAAAAGGAATTCAATATTTACTGTCTGCTTTACAAAATTTAAGCTTGAAAAATGCTGAATTATTAGTGGTGGGAGGAATAGATGATTCAATGAAAAACTTAATTACACAATTGTTAAGGCATATTCAAATACCGGTTACATTTTTTGGAAGAGTACCAAGAAAAATATTACTAAATCTATTATCAAAATCTTCTTTGTATGTATTTCCTACTTTAAGTGATGGATGGGCTATGACAGTTCCAGAAGCTATGGCTAGAGGTCTACCCATAATAACTACTAAAAATGCTGGTAGTTCTGAATTAATAGAGGATGGTAAAGAAGGCTTTGTTATACCTATTAGAGACGTAAAATCTTTAAGAGACTATATATTATATTTTTATGATAATCCAAGTGAAGTTAAAAGAATGGGTAAAAATTCTTTTGAAAAAATAAATAAATATACGTGGGAAAAATATGGCTGTAATCTTATTAAAATTTACAACGAAATATTACAAAAATGATTATACAATATTTCAATATACCAAAAGAGAAAATAAAAGTTATCCCAGAAGGCGTAAATTTAGAAAAACTTAACAAAAATGTTGATGCTTAAGATATAAATGAAAAACTTGGCAACGAAAGAAAAATATTATTTGTAGGAAATCTGCATCCGAATAAAGGAGTTCATTTTCTCATAAAGTCTTTTGTGCTGGTAAAATCTCGGATTAACGATGTTAAACTAGTAATAGTTGGTGATGGTCCTTTAAAACATTACCTAATCAATTTAACAAAAAGACTGAATTTAGAAAAAGATATTATTTTCACAGGATTTGTTAATGATGAAGAGCTACCTAAATATTATGCTTCTTGCGACATATTTGCTTCAGCAAGCGTTCTTGAAGGCTTTGGATTAATTTTCTTAGAAGCAATGGCCTTGGGTAAACCAATCGTAGCTTTCAATCTAGCAAGCATATCTGAAGTCGTAGGGAATGCAGGAATATTGGTCAATGAAATGAATCATGAAAAATTCGCTAATGCAATAATCGAATTATTAAGGAATAAAGAACTATATAAAGAAAAATCCGAATTAGCCTTAAACAGAGTTAAACTATTTTCATGGAAAAAGATAGCTGAACAGTTTGTTAAGATAAATGAACAAGTTTCAGAAAAGATATAAAAACTTTAACTAACCATGAAAAAAGCATTAGTTATTGGTATGTTTGATCCTAATCATCCAGGCGCATTTGAAATAGCTTATGAAAGAGTAAATATGTTGGCCTATTTAGGTTTCAGCATAGAAATGATTAATGTATGTAATTTCTCTCTAAATATTGAAAGGTATATTCAATTTAATAAAAATAATGTTGTAGGAAATGTTTATGCACGTAATAAAGGATTTAAGAAGCTACTTCAAAATAGATATGACATTTATTGGTTGCAAGGAGCTATAAAAGAAATCCTTTTGATAAATATCTTGAAGCAAATAAGAAGAAATGATGGTATCATCGTAATTGACTTACCTGCTGAAGATATACAGTATGAATTCTCAAAATTTAAATTTTTTATTAAGTTAAAATTATTACAAACATCTGATTTAATATTAGTGCACTCTCAAGCTCTCAAAGAATATCTTAAGTCTATATATCCTAAGCTAAATATTTATTATTTATCATACAATATAACTATTCCTAAGGATGCGATCAAAAATAGCTCAAGAAAAGAAGAAAAGCTAGCCTTCATATATATGGGTAGAGGAAATACATTTATAAACAATATAATTAAATGGATGTTGAACAACGGTCATGATGTTTTTCTTATTGGAACAAACTATAATAATAATTTAAATAAATATTTATACAAACTTCATATCTTAGGCAAAATTAATAGCAGAGACATATTTAGAATTTTGTTATCAAGAGAATTTATTTCCATTCTTAATTATGATAAATATTTTATGGATCAGCCGCAGAAAATGTTAAGATATTTAGTGTGCGAAATCCCTTTTGTTACTAATCGTTTCTTAGGAATTATAGGTTTTCTTAATGAAAACATTTGTTTATTTGCGGAAAGAGAGCAAGAATATTATGATAAACTAAAGAAATTAATTTCTGATCAAGAATTACGTTCCCATTTAAAACTAAACGCAAAAAAATTTGCTATGAATAATATTTTAACAGATTCTGTTTCGAAAAAATTTCTGGAAATATTAAAGTCTATTCATTTATAGGATGAAGGATTTCTTAAAAATTTTATTTATTCAAGATCTTCCAACCATACATGCTTATAGTATACCGATCTTTTTTTCATTAGGAAGAGAACTAAAGCCTTTTGGTGTGGAAGTAGCTTTTTCTGACTATAGAAGATTAGCGTGGCTTAACAATAATGGTATTTCATTTTCAAAAGTTTATTTAGATTATAAAGATAATAAAATAAATTTGAATATTATTTCAATATTGACACCTTTACTTTATAATAATTTTTTTATTAATACAACTTATAAATTAGAAGAAAAAAATTTAGAAAAATACATACTAAGGAATAAAATAGATATCATTTTTACACATAAATATTTTAAGCCAATCATAAAAATTATAAAAAAATATAAAATTAAATTAATTTTATTTAGCGGTGATGAATACTTCTCTAAAGAATGGTTTGATTTTGCTAGAGAAAGCGATATAGTATTTTGTGCTTCAGAGTATGGATTTAAAATTCATAAAGAGAAAGGCATCCGTTCCGAGATACTTAGATTTGCGGTAGACGACAAAATCTTCAAACCGCTATCTAAAAAAGGGATATTAGATTTTGTATTTATAGGAAGAAACTGGCGCGATAGAGAAAATAAGTTCTCGGAAATGATATTACCTTTAATTCAAAAATATGGTAAGAAGGTACACCTATTTGGCTTTGGTTGGGAAAAATTTAAAGATATATGTTGTGTTCATGAGCCAATATTTTGGTATTTGCAACCCTTAATTTATTCATGTTCAAAGATTTCGCTAAATGTTCATAGATTTTCATACATTGTCAATTACCGCACCTTTGAAACTCTAGCATGCAAGACCTTTTTGCTAAGCGATTATACAAATGAATTAGGAAAATTGTTTGAAAATAAAAAAGACATGGTTATGGCTTATGACGAGAAGGAAATTATTGAACTTGCACAGTATTATTTGGATAATGAAGAAGAAAGAGAGAAAATAGCAACTAGGGGTTATGAAAAAGTGATAAAGAATCATACCTTTAAACATAGAGCTAAGCAAGTGTATGATGCGATAAGACTATTATGACTAATACAAAATTGGCACAGAATAAAATTTCCGCAGAATAAAATTTCGTGTTTATCGCTATTTAACTAACATTTTAAAAATACTTTAAACTAAAACTCTTAATTTGCGTGAAATAAAAAGAAATTTGACAATCCGTTAAGCTTAAACACTCTTAATTTTAATTATGTTATCTTTACATTATAACTATTATTAACTTACCTAATTAAATTATATTATGAAACAATTAATTATAAAAATCTTAGAATTAATTAATTATAAGAATCTTAAATATGTATTATATCTAATGATAGGAATATCTATAATTTTAACTATTTATAATTTATTTAATTTAACTGCAATTGGTATTTTCTTCTTAATGAATATTTTAGCAGTAACATTAGGAATATTTTCATACATTATTATAAAACCAAACAATAAAAATAAAATAGATCCAATAATCAATTATGAAAAAATTTACATAATAATTATAATATTCTTTGCTTTATTATCATTTTCCTCATTATTAGCATACTTTAGTATAACATATAGATCATTATTATACTTCATATTTTTATCATTTACTTTCTTTATTATAGCTTTCCAAATATTATTTTTAAATCTTGATAAGAAATTAGCTAAAATTATTTTATTTGAAATAATTTTAATTGTTATTATTAATAAAATTTCAATTTATTTTATTAATTATGAAATAGCTTGGTGGGATTCATTTTTCCATTATACTGTAATTTATAATATATTCTACACAAATCAATTACCACCAAGCGATACTAACTGGGGAGCCTTCGGTTTATTTCATGCTTTTAATACAATAGTTTTAAAAATATTATTCAACGAAGTAAATATAAACTATATTTATATTGATCTTTTAATAATATTTGTTATTATTATATTTGCTTATTATATTACATATCGAATATCAAAAAGCTTTAAAGCAGGTTTATTTGCTTCAATTTTAGCATCTATATTATTACCAGATCCTCACTTTACTCCTCATCCTTTTAGTTTTATGTTATTTTTAATTTCTATTTATTTGCTTTACAATGTTATTTTTAATCAAAAATTATCAAGAAAAATGTTCTTACTATTAATTTTGCTATCTTTTTCTTCGTTTCTATATCATCCAGCTTCTGGTTTATTTTTATCTATAATTTTTATAACAATGAATATTATTTTATTTTCATTGAGAAATTTAAACAAATTATTTCCTTATATTTATTTAATAGTTACAATTTCCTATTTAATTTATGTTACTGGTGTTTTCTTTGAAGATTTCATAAGAAGATTAACTTTCCCTACACCAAATCCTGCTTATTATGAATTTTTAGCGGGAGGAAAAAGTTTTCATGAATTCATTTCCTATTATATTTTCTCCCATATTCATTATCCGGTAATTATTTATTTTGCTTCATTAGCAATTCCTTATTTTATTTTTAATAAGAACTTTAAAAATTATTACTTGCCACTAATAATAACAATAACTTTTATGTTTCCATTTATCTTATTAATTACTTATAGAACATCAGAACAAGTCATTGGAACAGGGTTAATTACATTTATGGCTACTTTAATTGGAGGTGTTTCAATTAGCACGTTATCCAATATTTCAAAGAAGAGAGTTTTAAGTATTTTCTTAATTTTAATAACATTAGCTTTCTTTGTTTTTATATTAAATACCGATGATAATCCTTATTTCGATAAATATAGTAATCCTTTTACTAGAGCACATTTCGGAACAGACTCGATGCATAAAGCTAGAGAATTCATCGAAATTTTACCGAAGGATAAAAACTTTACAGCCGAACATTGGATTCTAGAACATGCTGTAGGAGAGTATGATATTATTAAAGGAGAAAGCCGTCCAGGTTTTAAACACTTATATATGGTAGAATTAGATAAAGCACATGAGATTATTTTTATTTTTAGTAAATATGGTATAGAAAGGAATGGTGCTTATCATTATAAACCGCTTTTCATTAATAATTTCATAAATAAAATTAAAGAGAAAGAAGCAAATATTTTATTAAACTCTGATAATGTTATAATATTGCAAAAATGAAGCTTCAACAATTATGTATAATTTGTAGATTGCTATTTTTGATAAAAAATTTCTGTAAGTATATGCTGGAGTTTCTACAAAATACAAATAGATTAATTTAAAACATGCTAGACTGGGCAATTTATTTAGATGGATTTACTCCTTAGAAAACGCAAACCAACAATTGAAAAGATTATAGAAATAAAACATTCTTTGCTAAGCAAGCTAATTTCTTTAGCAAGAGCTCCACTTTCACATAAATTCAGCTTTTGTATTAAAAATTCTCATAAAAATAGCAATAAATTTTTCAATTACTAGGATATTTGCATAAGAAATATTTTATGATAGCAAAAATATTAAGAGATATTTTTCATATGATTCATATTTTAAGTTTACTATTAATTCATAGAGTCATAGGTTTTGGTATTGCAATGATCGTGCTTATAATTGCGTTACCTACCAGATTATCTGCAAAAATATTAAGTAACTTGCCTGAGATTAAATGGAAAGTCAACAAGAATTTACGCATTCGCACATCTCATTTGCCAGATTTAGGACATAATTTATATGAATATTTTGTTTATCCTGATTTTTACCCAAAGAAAGGAGATATAATCTTAGATGTAGGAAGCTATATAGGTGGATATGCCAAATTAGCTGCAAGTATAGTAGGGTCTACAGGCAAGGTTATTGCTATTGAAGCTAATCCAGTTTCTTATAACTTTCTTTTAGCGAATATATCTGATTCAGATGATTTCATTAAGAAAATAATTGAACCTATGCATTCATTAGTTTACAGTGACGAAAGAGAGATTAAATTTTTTGTTGGATCAAATCAACAACAAGTTTCTAGCATTTATGCAAATCATATATTTTTTATAGAAAAAATTTTTAATGTGAACATCAAAGTCAAAGAAATTGTTTTAAAAACAACAACAATCGATAACATTATATACGGTAAAAACTTACATGATGTGATGCTTAAAATTGATGTCGAAGGAGCAGAACTAGAAGTTTTAAGAGGTTCTATTAAATCAATAAAAGAAAATAGAATAAAGAGAGCAATTATCGAAATACACAAAGATATTAATAATATTATTGATATAGTTAGTTTTATTAAAGAAATGAAGCAAAATTCTAAAGCGAAGATTGTTCATGCTTTTATAAATAGATCATTTTTATATATCTACTTTAACTAGCGAATATATACAAAATTACAAAATAATAAAGTTAATAATAACACCTTAAAATATTATTGTAATTAGTACAAAATTATTAAAAAAATTAGAGATCCTAAAAATATAATAAAAAACATTTAATGATTTATATACTAGAAAAATGTTTTAGAATTTCATAAAATATCATAAAAAGCAAAAAATTTAATTAGATTAAATAATAAGGAAAAAATTTAAAGTTCTTTAAGAAATCTAAAAACAGCATAGTAATAAAGCAAGGTTTCTTAATGCTAAAATGCTACGACGAGCGATAAAATTTACTAAATTCCTTTTTGAAAACAAGAGTCAATTTATTGAAAAGATACTTTTTTATATCATGTTATTCCTGCTGAGAGTTATTATGAAAAAACCATTCATAATCTTTAAATTTCCAGATAAAACAACTTTTTTACTGTTTAACTTTAGCGATTTTATATCAACTAGTCTAAGTAATGAACCTGAAACATTTAAATTTATTATGAAAAAAATTAAAAATTTCAAAGTATTCGTTGATGTTGGAGCAAATATAGGAGGCTATGCCATTAGAGCTGCTAAATATTGTAAAGTTTATGCAGTTGAGCCTTTACCAAGAAATTATAAAATATTAAAAATTAATGAAAAATTGAATAATGTTAAAATAATTAGCTTTAACATAGCTGCAGGAAATAAAAATGGCAAAATAAAATTATACTATACACAAGGAAATTGGGGTATATCTTCGATTAGATACGAACAAAAAGCATTTATGGAAGTAGAAATGAAAACATTGGATGAAATAATAAATGAAGAAACCATTGATTTAATAAAAATAGATGTTGAGGGGGCTGAAGATTTAGTATTAGAAGGGGCAAGGAAGTGTTTGAAAAGAACAAAAATGTTAATTATTGAATATCATAAACATTCTATATTTAATGTTTATAAAATATTAAAAGAAGAAGGTTTTAATTTTAAAAAAATTTTAGATAACAATATCCTTTTTACTAAAAATGTATAATAATCCAAGCTTAATTGTCCTTTGCAAAAATGCTTAGAATCCAATAATACCTATAAAAACATACTAACTGATCTTTACTATTGAAACGAATAACTTGAGTATCTGAAATAAATTATGAATAAAGAAAATTGAAAATGGATAAGGAAGCTAGAAAATTCGTTACGGAGAAACATTGTCCTGAAGTTAGAGCTATAATTATAAATACGTTAACTCAATAATTATGTTAATAATTATCTTATTTTTAATTTTTGATAGAATTTTATACTTATCTAAGAAAATTAAGTTATATAAAATTTTATCTAGATATATAATACATAGTCGATTTTATGGTGTTTTCATAACTTATATTGATCCAAAGTATATTTTCTTCTTCAAATCAAAAGATTTGGTTTACGAATACCCTTTACCAATAATATTGGCTACGATAATAAAAAAAGGAGATATAGTAGTTGATGTAGGAGCTAATCAAGGCCAATATACAATATTTTTAAGCAAACTAGTCGGTAAAAAAGGTCAAGTATATGCTTTTGAACCTGATCCTAGAAACTTTTCTATTTTAAAACATAGAACGAGAAAATTAAATAATGTCATTCTTGAAAGAAAAGCTGTGGGTGATAAAAAGAGTAAGGTAAAATTTTATTTAGATAAATTTATGGGCCGGTCAACTATTCATAAAGATGCGACTGCTTCTCCTATTGCATATATAAAAGCAGATATGATAAGTTTGGATGATTATTTTCAAGGTTTTAAAAGAGACATTGCTCTAGTTAAAATTGATGTTGAAGGTTCAGAACCGTTAGTAGTTAATGGTATGAAAGACCTGATAAAAATAGTGAAGGTTCTCATTTTTGAGTATTGGCCTTTCGGTTTAAAAGCTGCAGGCTTTGAACCGTCTTCCTTGTTAGAAAGACTGATGTTAAATAATTTTAAGCTTATTTATATTGATGAAAATTTTAATATCTTTAGTGTAAACGAGATATATGATAAAATTAATGATAAAGACCACTTAAATATCATTGCAATTAATAAAAATTATTTAAATTAATACATGATAAACGTAACACTTATAAACTTAAGTTATTGAGAGAAATTATTTAAGAGTTTTGCAGAACATTAAAGGAGTTAAATTAAGTTACGTTTGCGATAGAAATCCTTAGGCACTTAAGAGTGCCCCAAGTAATGTTAAAACTACTTTAGATTATAGAGAAATAGCTAAAGATGAGGATATTAAGGTAGCTTTTTTTAGTAACATTTACTTCAACTCATTACAAAAGCTAAGTTATATTGGAACAAGGTAAGCACTGGCTCGTTGAGAAACTGTTGTTTATGATTGTTAACAAAGTATTTGAACTAGCAAAAATTACTGAAGAAGAATAAAAATAATATTAATAATTGGTTATATATATATATTTTGCTTCCATCCTGTTATTCAATATTTGCACAAATTAATTTGGAATAAAAAATTAGGAAAAGTTTTCTATGGAATAGCAATTAATATGCTTAGGTCAGTTAGGCAAAATATAAGTTACAATTAGGATATTACAATGCATAATATAGCTACTTTGAATTATTTGTTCAATAATATACCAATTTATGTTATTATCGCTGCTACTATTTTTTTATAAAGTAAAAACCAAAAATCGTCGTAAAAACCGGTGTTGACTTTGGCGTAACTCCTTCTTTCATTCTTCAAGCTATGAAAAATAATGGATTTGAGACTCTTTATTCAATAGATTTACTCTTAGAATTTGCAACCAAAGAAGAAGTTAGAATGTTCGTGCTAAAGAGATTGGAGCTAATATAAGAGATAGCAAAATCGAATTACCTTATTTACTTAAAGATTTGGATTCAATGAATGTTTTCTTCCATGATTCTTTACATACCTAAGAATACATGATGTTCGAGTTTAAAACAGCTTGGTCTAAAATTATAAAAAATGGTATCTTAAATCGGATGATATACACTTGGATAATTTTTTCTCAGATTTTTGCAAGTTAGTTTAATGCAAACTTGTTATAATTTAAGCAAATCTTAGTATAACAGTATAATAATTTAAGATATATGATATTAGCTATAATTTATATTAAACTGAAATTAATTTTAAATTTTTATAATTAATTTTTGATCAGATCTTATTTTGAATATAAAGTGAAGCTTCTTTATATTACAAGTATTGATGAATGGATGTATCCTAATATAATTAAAATCTTAGAGCAATTTCTAAAAGGTGATTTTTTAGTTTGTGATTTAAGGAAAGAGAAAGACAAATTTTTAAGTTATTTAAATAAAGTTGATGCAACCTTAATAGATCATGTTACTCTTAATCAACCTTCATTTATTAAATTATATAAATATTGGTTAGAATCTTCTACAATAAAGGTCTTTATCGATGATTCTGATCATCCTTTTTTATTTGATATTGTTAAGAATGAATATTTAGATATTTACTTTAAAAAGGAATTAGTAAAAATTGAGTATATGTTAAAATTTCAACATTTTATGCGAGTATTGTTCTCAAAATACGAAAACATTTATTTTCATTTCAAATGGCTTAGCATTGAAGAGACCATTAAGGTTAGAAAAGAATTAGTTGATAAAATAATTCCCCTACCTCATACATTTTTTCCTTCAATAAAAATAAAAGAAAGAGAGAAAATTTATTCAGTATCTTTCATATCTAGAGTATCGCCGCCTTCGATAATTAGAGTTCTAGGAAATTATGATAGTTTTAGTTCTAGAACAGGCATAGCAAAGATTGTAAGTAAAATACCAAAATCCTTCGTTCATCTTTCCTATTCAGGAGCAAAGAATATTTATCGGTTACCAAATATCCCAATTCTCACAAGCTATCCTTTCAATACATTAAGTAATCCTTTACCTTTTAATTATTATTTGCAAATACTAGCAGGATCAAAAGCTTCTATAGCACCAATTTCAACTGGTTATGATACATACAGATATTGGGAAATTCCTCTTTGCGGTGCTGCGCTGATCGCTCAAAATCAATACACGATAATTCCTAATAATTTTGAACATAAAAAGAGCGCTTTATTCTTTGATTCGCTTAAAGAACTTGAAGATATTCTTGAATACTACTTTCTAGAAGGCAATGAAGAAGAATTATTAAAGATAGCCGAGAATGGAAGAAAACATTTGCTACAATATCATACACCACAACATCGGGCAAATTATGTAATTGAAAGTATAAAAAGAAGAATTTAGCAACTGTCTATTAATTACCTAAAGATCATTAAAAGTAGCTAATCCAAAGATTTTGAAGAAATGTTAGTAATTCTTCCATCATCAAAAAGAGGCAAAATAAAAATAAGCATGATTCTACCTTATATTCCAAGAGATATAATTAAGCTAATTATAAGCACCATTGCAACAAATATTGCCTTTATTATAATTTCTTTCATCTATTTATTTTTCGGATTTGAGAAAGCACGCGATTTATATCTTTCTAAGCTAAGATTTGAAAAGATAGCAAAAACTTTAAGGCTCAAAGAATTAATAATTATCTTCTTCGAAGATAGACAAAAATTAAAATTTATTTTTGATTGTAATACTTTAGATTTAATTCATCTTTTACTTGAGGCAGAAAGAGATATACTAAAACTTTCAAATGTCTTAGTTAAAGAAGATTCTGTAATAATTGATGTTGGAGCTTATAGAGGAGGATATACAATAAGATCTGCTAAGAAAGCAATAAAAGGCAAAGTAATTGCTATTGAACCTAATTCTGAAAACTACAAATTCTTACTTATGAATATCCATTACAATAATGTTAAGAACGTAATAGTGTATAAAACAATTGCTTATAGCCATAGAATAAAAATAAAGTTTTTTGAAAATAAAGATGTACCAGCAATGTCGAGAGTTGTTACCGATAACAGCAACAGCATAGAAATAGAAGCAATAACTTTAGATGAAATTTCGAAATCAATTAAATTGAAGAAAATAGACTTGATAAAAATCGATACGGAAGGTTCGGAGTATGAAATTCTTAAAGGTTCCGAATATACATTAAAGTTGACTAAATATCTTATAATCGAAGTTAGCACGGATCTAAAACAAATTTTAGATTTACTTGAAGAAAGAGGATTTATAGTAATAAACTTAGGCGATTTTTACAGACCGGACTATTCTATATTGTTGCCATAAACAAAGTACTAACATCTAATTAATCAAAAATGCTCAAGGTATATCTAGAAGGACCTCCTGACAATTGGGCACATGGATTAGCAACTGCAAAAAAATTAAGGCTTAAATATAAACCACCAGGAACAATTTATCTAACAAATATAAACAAATTAAGCTATAATTTTATATGGTTATATAGCAGACCGAGTAAATTAATTCTAGATAATCTCTCTAACGGTTTATCTTATGCATTTTTCGTAGGTAAAGGAGGTAGAGGCCTGTTTTTACAAAATATCGATTTAGCACATATAATAACATATACTGGAGGTCAATTGATCAGTTTCAATAAACCTACAATTTATGAAATAGATCCATCTCCGATTGATTATCTATATTATTATCATAATGTCCCTCTTGAGAAATTGAAATATTTATTTAAATATTTAGTAGATTTCTTTAAAGATGAACAAAGAATTTTTCTTGCATGGCAAAAGAGCAGTGTGAACTTATTACTTAAGCTAGACTTTCCTCATAAAATAGAATTTATTCCACCTCCTTTTCCCATCGTAAGAAAGAATAAAGAAGAAGAACGAAAGGAATTCAGAATACTTTTTGTCGGTTATAACTTTATAGACAAAGGGGGCTTAATGGCAGTAAAAACATTTAAAAAAGTCAGAGAAAGAGTTAAATCTGCTAAATTAATAATAGTTTCTAAAAGAATTCCTCCTGAAATAAATTGCGAGGGTATTGAATTTCTAGGTCCTTTGGAAAATAAGATACTTAGAGAAAAAGTTATGCCAAGTTGCGATATATCTCTAATACCTTATTTACGTAACAAACCTGGAGTAGTTTCATTATTGGAATCAATGGCTGCTGGTTTGCCTGTAATAGCTACTTACACTCCCTTATTTTTAGATTTTGTAATAGATGGTAAGACAGGTTATCTTGTTAAAGATTATAATGAAGAAGTATTTTCAAGAATAATTATCGATTTAATCGAAAATAAAGATCTATTACATTATATGCGCGAAAATTGTATAAAATACATTAAAGATAATTATGACCCTTTAATGGTCTCCAACAAACTTCATGCGCTATATAGAAAATTATGCTAAAAGATAAAATCTTAATGCCGGTATATTCATCTTTGAAAGGAAGAATTAATTTTATTTTAGAAATTGAAAACATGGCTAGAACATTCGAAAATCTTAGCGATTCAGTTTTATATTTCGCAGGCATTAAAGATAAAGCAAAGTTGAAATTCAGGAGCGGTTTAATAATAGATGCTAATAAAGAAACAAAATGGTTAGTTCATGTTTTATACGAGCTATATAAAAGTGTTCCTTTAAAGAATGCAAAAGAGAAATGCGAATATTGTTGGCGTGTTGATTGGCAGAACAAAATTTTAATTTTACCAAACGGATTGCGCTTTTATTTATACTCGGTGGATCCGTTAATTTTTCTTGAAACTTTTATTCATGATATTCATTTTGTAGGATTTGATTTGAAAGATAAAGTAATTGTTGATGTTGGAGCTTTTGTTGGAGATACAGCGTTATATTATGCAAACTTTGGAGCAATTGTTTATGCTTATGAACCACATCCGATCAATTTTTATTGGTTGAAGAAAAACATTGAATTGAATCCGCAATTAAAAGGAAAGATAAAGATATTTAATGAAGCGGTAGGTAAGGATGAGGAAATCGAAATACCAGTAGTAGAAAACATTGATAGAACATTCAGCATTTATGGGCAAGTTAAAAGAAAAACATTAAAGATTAAAAGTGTAA
>Ga0079995_1059758_pt1 | contig 16889 bp, 24 predicted proteins | sample FaiFalFF_MnMetaG_2_FD_69198 | JGI IMG/M metagenome (GOLD analysis project Ga0079995, IMG submission 69198) | Freshwater microbial communities from Yellowstone National Park, Wyoming, USA - Fairy Falls C (FF_Mn_C) (SPADES assembly) (version 4) | ecosystem: Environmental > Aquatic > Freshwater >...
ATGTTGAGTGGTTCCTTGATAATGTTGAGAGCATAAAATCACTATTTGATAAGCCTTTAAGAAGGAAGGTTATAGTAACTGTTCATATAGATGATGATGCGTTAATTAAAGCAAATGAGTTGGGCATCGACGTTATTTATGGCAACATTATAAAAGAATAAACAATTGTTTCACTACTCCGTTAACATTTATTATTATTAATTCCCTTTATGAAACTTGCATCAATGGTGCTTCCGTGGGCTTCAATTTCTTATAAACAGGATCAGGCATTAAACCTAGCTGTTCCATAGTTACACTACCAAGCAGATAAATTCCTTCGTCACCGAAGACAACAGGAGTAGCGCTTGCTTTATAACCTTCAATTTCGATGCCAATCTCGCCTAAAGGCTTCTCAATAACCCTATTATCAGCTAATCTTAACCTAATCAATCTGATGGACTCTATCTCAAGCGACTTGAGAACATTAGCTGGTATAACGGTATATGTTGCACCTGAATCGACTAAAAGCTTTAAATCTATTTTGATTTCTGGCTTCCTCGGATTCCAAACAGTTACTTTAACAGTAAAAACTCCCATTTGCTAATACCTCTCAATTTTTTTATAGATTTTTATTTATTTATTATTTACAAAATTTTATCCTTTAGAATCCATAAAAGTTATAGCATGAGACTATTTGCTTACCGAAAGATAAATAGTTGCAAATTGATGGTTAAAATCACGAGTAAAATGGTGCTTCTAAAATGTTTGAAAGAGAAACATACAATGCATCATAAATTGTGATATCATTTTCAAAGGTTATTTGAATTGCATCATAAATTAAGAGTATCTTAAAACATTTGCGAGTTCAATGAAAATTAAATCAGGAACATGAACTTCTATTTTTTGTTTGCTATTTCATTTCTTATTCTTTTCATATAATCAGATTCCTTTTCTATTAAAAACCACTTAGCTATAGCACTTGCATCCAAAACTACTTTCATTTTTCTCTAAATTCTCTAATCAAATCCTTAGCCTCCTTCTCTAACTTTGCTTTCTTTGAAATTTCCTCCATCTTTGTAATAGCCCATTCTATTTCTTTTTTTCTTACTTCTTCTTCTAACGCTTTTCTTAAAGTTTCACTTATATTTAGACCGTATTCTTTAGCTTTTTCAACGATCTCCTTCTTAACTTTGGTAGACACAGTAACGTAGCTCATATATTTATTACCTTATATGTAGTATATTAAATTACTCCCATATAATAAGTTATGAATACTAATTGTAAGATTATTTAATATTTCAAATTTCACAATTTATTTATCAAACCGTTTATGTTAATTAGATTCTCTTTTGAACGATTCATCCATAGCCAGCATAAATGTAAGTGTATATAGTGGTAACCGCAAAAACATCAGAAGAACTTAGAAGAGTGTTAGAAATTGACTAACTATTATAAGCATAGAGCTAAAAACACTCGTTTTTTTAAAAAAGTTATAAAAACTTTTGATGAAATATTATGGATAAAAGAATGCTCCCTTCAATCTATCCAATAGTTTGTCTCTTATTTTCCTTTTTCTTCTTTCTTTATTTAGAACCCTTAATAAGTCTAAAGGAGTCTCGATCTTATTGCTTTTTCTTCTTCTATTTAGTTCTCTTAACAAGTCTAGCGGTGTCTCTATGATATTGCTCTTTCGTCTTTCATTTAATTCTCTGATGAGATCAAGAGGTGTCTTCCTTAGGGATGAACCATTGCTCATCATTATAAAAATAAATCAAGAATATTTAAGTTTTGTAGTCAAATAAACTAAAATTTACTATGAATTTCAAGGGAGAATGCAATGAAGTAAATCTTAAAAAGTTTAGATGAATAATTAAGGAAAAGAAATCTTTAGAAATAATACTTGCTACTATTTGATTCTTTTGCTAAAAAATAGGGCTATTTTATTAAATTTCACACGATTCCTTAGTTTAGGTTTTAAAAGTAATGTGATGGCCCGCCGACGGCCATCTTAAACGTTATAATGTTTTAAAGAGCCAGCATAGATCCTGTAAATTCAGATAGGTCGAGCTTTTTATTGGCTAAATCTAACTTGATCCTGTAAGCCTCCATATCCAGTACTCCAAAGATTAAAGGAACTGGTAGCTTATCAACGAGAAATGCCTCAATTCCGATCTCTTTCCCTCCAATTTCAACTATTAAATCGTAGAAAAAGTTGCATGTAACTTTATTTCCATTGGCAGTCACAAACTCTCTTGGAATAAGTAGCTTTTTAGGAGTAGATAGCTCCATTGCAACATCACTTCTGATAAAAGACCTGGATGCTCCACTATCAAATAGGACGCTGAGCTTCTTATCTCCCTTGTCACATTTAACAAGTAGCTCCTGCATAACCGCACCCATATTTGTCACCTTGACTACAATTAATGCTGATTTTAATTAACTATTCTTTAAGCTCATATTTAAGAATTTTAACTTTCCAAAGTTTCTTAGTTTAAAAGTTGTTTTAAAAACATTGAAGAGAAGCGGAATTCCATCATTAAAATCTTGACAAGAATAAAGCACTATGGACTTTGCTTAAGAGCATTAATGATAAAAGGCTTTAATGATGACTATTGCTTATTCCATTGGCTTTATTTCATAACCTATTGATCGAAAAAACTTCTCAACTATACTTGCCTATAAGATCCTATCTTGTTTCCATCAATGTTTGATTCTCCTCTTTTCATTATGAGTTCAAGACTTCTTTTAATAATGGGTTGATTTAAAGTCATTTAATGGTTTTTTAATAAACAGAATTTTATATGCCTTTTCTTATTATTTAACTTATAATGTCTGAAGGCATAAAGTTGGTTGAGATGAATATTAAAGAAATTCTAGATTTAGTTAAACATTTAAGCGAAGAAGAAAAGAAAAAACTTGAAGAATTCAAGAAATTGATACCGTATTATTATCTAGGCTACTCACCTGTAATTTATAAGTTGGAGATTAATGTCTAGTATTTTTTTTCAATAAATTTAATCTAAAAGAAATTCTGTGAGAAGCAACAACGGCTTTTAAAAATATAGAAGTTAAAATTTATAAAAATTAAATCATGAAATAATTAAAAAACTTCATGATTCGAAAACATGTTTACATTTTTTAAATCTATGATTTTTCGTTTGCAGAGCCATGTTGGCAATCTTCATTTCCATGATCATTGTGTATATATTTGGATTACGCTTCAAAATTTCTTCAACTTCGTTCTTGAAACTGGCTTATCGCTTATATTAATTACATTATAACAAGAATATTACAAAGCTCTAATTCTCTTGACCATTCAAAGATATAAGAAGTAGCTTCACAAATCTTGAAAAAATAAACTTTCAAACCATACTTAATATCTTCTCTCGAAAAGCTTTGTTCTCTTTGAAAAGCTTAACACTCTCCTCTAGAAATTTATCAACAAACTGCTTCTCATCATTGTTTAGCTTTTCGTAATTATCCAACATGTTAATGAATTCTTTATATGTATAAGATTTGAAGCCTAAATAAATTCATTCATCCGGTTTCCTTTCAGCTTCCATTTTTAATGCCTTTATTATGATATCAATCTCGTTCGCTTTTCGTTCGCTTTTCATACATTAATAATAAAACATTTGATATATAAATTAAGATGGCGAGTTTAGTTTCATTAAATTAATTTTTTATTATAAAATTCCAAAAAGATAAAAATTTTCAAAATAGACATCTTAAATAAATCTTGAATAAAATTAAAAATTGAAAGTTTTTATAGCTTTTTCATTAATATTATTATGAGTATTGTGGAGACAGAAAGGCTGATAAGGTTGGAAGGAAAAGTTGAAGAAATGTCCAAAAGAATGGACGATTTTAAAAGCGATATTAACTCATTGCGAAACGAAGTGATAGCTACAAGGAATGAGCTCAGTAGCAGGATAGACGCTTTAGATAATAGAATAGACTCAACAAATAATAGAATAGATTCAACAAACCAAAGAATAGACTCTTTAAGAGAAGAAATGAAAAATGAAATTATTTCTTTGAGAAATGAAATGAGGAGCGAAATTAACAGCTTGAGAAGTGAAATAAGCAGTTTAAGGAGTGAAATGAACAATAGAATAAACGAGCTTGATAGAAAACTTGATAATCGATTCCTTTGGCTCTTAGGAGTGCAAATATCAACATTGGTTGCTATAATTTTAACAATATTACTTAAATAATTTTAAATTTTTTAAAATAGTTGCATCAACAATTATTCAGCTGATCTAAATTATTCACGCAAACTCTGAACCGTATGTATAGAATCAAAGCCTGGTAAAGCCTTTGGTCCCACTTTCGACTTGATCATTATTTTAACCAAATAATCAATTAATTCGGATTCGCTAACGTTATTTTCTCCTAACCATTTAACTGATAAAACAATTTTATACTTTTCATATGGAAAATAATCAATGAGTTTTAACCAAAGTTCCAAAGCCTCCTTAGCTGGAAGGTTTACTGTAATTCTAGCTACTCTTCCGTAAAGCTCATCTTCATATACTTCTATGCTATAAGCACAGCCTGAAAACGTAGCCATCAAGCTAGAGATGTAGTTTTGAAGAACAGACAAAGATTCCATAATCTCACCTTTACTAATATTTTCTACAATCATATATTTTTACCTTTCTTTTGATATGATAATGTTCACAATCAAATTTTTTAACCTAAAAGCTTATATAAAAAATAGAGAACATGGACATCAAAGTAACATTCATCGCTTTAACATCAATAATAATTTTAGCTACACTTGGAATCATTATTTCCTACCAAACAAACTCATCAAATACAGTTCGTGTTACCACGGTTGTGATAACTATGTTTACTACGGAAAGATTCAACACCAATACTATTCCAATTTATACTTCGCCCGTTATATCATGTGATAAACCATTTAATAAAAATTATATGGGATGGGCTCCAATAAGTGAGCTTAGTAAGTATGTGGGCTTCGCGGAAACTATTCCTCCAGAATATGAGAAGAATCCTCTTTTATACTTAAAATTCTTTGTGGATAATTATATAGTAGTGCATGCCAAAGTGGTTTCTTTAGGAGAAGCCTATCAAGAACATTCTTTTATACCTGCTATATATCATTTACGTTATAAAATATTAATTTTGGATATTATATTAAATAAGTCTCCTCTTTCGTTAAGCATAGGAGATACAATTGATATTTATTATGTTGTACACAATCTGGAAGTTCTGAAAGAAATGGCCTCTAAAGGAACTACGAATGTGACCGCGCCTAAGTTAATCGAGAACGTTGATCCTCGCCAATTTACACACATAATTATGCCGCTGGATGTAGGAAATGAATATATTTTAGGCTTGTGGTTTATGAAACCAGATGAGCCTTCTAAAATCTTTGTAGCCAAGCATTACTTCGTTTTTGATTCAAAGGTATATTCTCCAGACAACGTAGCCTATCCTGTTGATTCTGAACCTCTAACTAAGGCTTTCTATAAGGTATGCGGAATGCCCTTATCTGATTTTATTAATTTGATAAAATATGTCAACAGCTAAATTAATAGATTTTAAATATGTTCTTTTTACCTTTTAATATATATTGGTTAAGAAGCTGGACGGCGTCTAGTCATTAGTATTGTTCCAACACTAGCTATTATCATTCCGATACCAACAGAAGTAATTACTAAACCTACGGTTTGTAGTCTCTCGTCCGCAACAGCCCTTTGTTTGGTTACACCCGTATATTCAGTATTAATTACATATGTAGTATCAATACGGTACAGAGTAGTTATGGTGTATGTAGTTCTTGTAGTATGTATCGTTTTTGTCCATGATAATACATCAGGATCTGCATAAAAGGAAATCTTGGCACTGCCCGTGATCTCATAATAAACCAATTTCAATGTATATTCTGCTGGATTCATGTTAATAACAGTAGTTTTTTCTCTATATTGGTCGAATGGAGGTAGCGTTAAGGTAAGAGTTACGGTTTCATAAATTGTAGTAAATAATTTTTCAAAATTATTGTTTAGTGAATAAATAACCAGAAAATCCAAGAAGACTAACTTGTAATAAGTAAATATTTTTATACTTGAGAATGCTTATTGCAATAAGTTTTCATTATATAAACTTAAATAATTAATTAACAATAATAATAAGAGATGAGCGTAGAATTGGATAAGAGTCGAGTGGTTAAAGCGTTTGTACCAGCTATTGATATGCTTGATATGTATAGCAAGATTCTTAGAGAAATGGCCAGTGTTGAAAAAACGGAAGGAAAGAGAATTGATGAATTATTAAAAGAAGTAATTAGTTATGACTCATTAATTATGTTATCTAAGAAAATGACTCCTGAGTTATATACTCAATTCATCACAGCTCTCTTAAGATTAACAACAATATCAATTAAAGCACCAAATCCTTTAATTCTTCCATCTGAGGAGAAGGAAAAGTTGGCGTCTGAAATTGATGAAATAGTGTTAATTTTAAAGAAAGTATTTAGTCAGTTGAAAGAAATATGAGCATAACGAATAGCATCTTTGACTATATAACAGGAAACATAGAATTTTTAAAAGAGATAACTGGCGAATTAAACATAAGTTCTGCTACTATGACTATTCTACAATCTTATTTCAAAGCTATGAATGATTTCTTAGAAAAAATGTTTGGATCTGAAGAAACTAAGAGAGTTCTTGAGGATATTGTAGCTCGTATTGAGTCTGAGAAATTGCTTAAGAAAATTGAGGAGCATTTAAAAGATATTCCAGAACTTCCTCCAGGCACTGTGGTAAAGTGGATCAGAAGTGACAGGGAAAGTCATTGATTCATCAGTTTTAACAAAGTATTTATTGAAAGAGAAAGATTGGGAAAAGATACATGAGATACTTCTCGAAAGACCCTACACGTTAGACCTAGCTATGAAAGAGGTTGCTAATGCTATATGGAAGAGAGTATTTCTTCTAAAAGACATGGACATCAAAAGAGCATTTATGATCCTTAATGATCTTTTCGATATGAAGATGAAGCTACTTCGTGTAGAACCTCAAGACAATTATTTAAAATTAGCTTTTGAAATAGCTATAAATACGGGAACAGCACTTTATGACTCGCTATTTATTGCGCAGGCTTTTTCAAAAAATGCTATTTTAATAACAGCAGATAAAAAGCAATATAAAACAACTTCTGAGTTAGGTTTAGCTTCTATTTTAATTTAAAAATAATAGGTTTATTTACTTTAAATTTTTAATTAAAAATGTTATTAAACTAATAATTAATCTAATTTATTTTTACATTTTTGGAATAAGAATCTAAAATTTCTTATGTTTCTTCTCATACATAAGATGATATTGAATCACCAAATGACTTAAATTAAGTTAACAATCTCTTTCAATTTCCGCTATTGCTTTCTTTAATTCTTCATTAGTTATATAAAAACCTTTAATTCGAAGCTTCCTAACTGCTTTCTTTGCTTTTTCTTTGTCAATTATTTTAAGCTTTTTAAGATAAATTATGAGCCAAAGAGTACCATGCTTTTCTAATCTAAGCTTATCTGCTACTTTTCTTCCCCTTTCATCATCTATAATGGCTATAACTGATAATTGAGTATCTTGTTTAGATAAATTCGAAGCTAGTGCTAGCGTGCTGAGTTCACCTTGCCCTAAACCACGATGCTTTAAATTAATCTCTTTTAAAATATCTATAGGCACATCATATATTTTAAAGATTTGTTTAAGAATATGTTCAATTTCCATTATTTCTTTATAATTTTTAAGTTCATCGAATACCTCCTTTGGTAATATCAATTCAATATGATTAAAACTATGCTTGAACTCGATCAGGTTTTCTAAAATATCAATGTGAAAAAGAGCAGATACTACAGAGGTATCGAATACGAATATCTTCTTTCTCTCACTGCTTTCCAATTTATTTTATATATCGCCTTTGACTTCAAAAGGCTTGATTCCACGTTTTATAGCTTCATCTAGCATCTCAAAATAAGAAAGTCCTGCAAGCTTCGCAGCCAATCCAAGTGATATCTTTTTCTCTCTTAGCATCTTCAATGCTATTTCCTTCCTTTTACGCATAATTTTTTCTTTAACATTACTTTTTTCAGCAGATTCAGGTGAAGTTACGTAAATATAAAGAAGTAGCTCATCTTCATCAAGACTTTCAAGGAATTCTAACGTAGCTTTAATTATTTCTTTATCTTTAAAGTTCTCCCAAAGTTGCTTAGCTACTTCATAGCCTTTATCAGTTAGGCTTAGATCTTTAATAAATCCAGAGTTTTCCAGCATATCGTTGTATTCAACTAATGCTTCACTGTATGGGCCGTAATCAAAAGCAGTGAAATCCAATTCTTCAGCTAAATCTTTAAAAACCTTAGCTAACTCAAACATTTCTTTCTGGAGCCATAGTTTTCCCTTACACTTTCCTCCATGAGCATAAAGTAGCATAAGTATATATTTTTCCACAATTGAAAGTTCAATATTATTTAAATCTTTCATCATATATTTATATTAATAAATAACTATATTAATTTTATGTCAATTAAAAATCAAGTTATCAGTATAGATGATCATTTAGAATGCAGCAGAGTTATTGAAGTATCTTGTGGATATAAAAAGGTTAAAACTCCAAAGAGAGCTTTGACCGCTTCCAAAGGTTATGATGAAACAATACTCAAAAATCGTAATATTAGAGGTTTTGTAGAAATTTACCGTAGAATAACACGAGAAAGATTGCTTAATATTCTCAATGATATTTCAGCTCTTTCAAAAATCAGTAATTCAATTAATTATTTGCTAAGAAAAGCAAGAGATGATGAGATAACTATCGGGATAATTGAGTATGACGCAGAAGGAACATCAAATTTTACTACTGAAGATATAGAAACACTTTTCGATATCCTAAATAATCCAAGGCTAGATATAATAGTACCACCGATAATACCTAGGCTTTCATGTGAAGACTATATAAGATTTCTTGAAAAATATATTGATGTTTATTGTTCATCTTCCTTTAATGCTGTACTAGTACCATTAATACCACATTATTCAACCAGCGATATAGGAAAGCTTTTCGCATATTATATAAAAAAGGACCAGGTTTGTAAAAATTTTATCTGTGTAGATTTTAATGGATCGAATGCTATATCACAATACGCTTTTGTATCAAAAATAGTAAGAGAATCGTTGCAAATCGAAAAAGAGTATGGTGAACCTTGCGTAAGATATGCTATCAATCTAAAGTATGGCAAGGCGACTAAGAAAGAGCCAATTGTTCCAGCAAAGGATATTGTTATATTTGCTATGGGATTTAATATTTTTGGTTCAAACCATAAAAGAATTGCAAGGTTAAGCGGTGTCGGAAATTATGATTTGATGACTAAGATTTTTAATAGGGACGATTATGGATATTATAATCTAAACATGGTTAATGATGTTATAAGAGATGCGGATCATTACGAGATTAAGATATCTGAGGTTCTTAAAGATCGCGAACTGACAAAAATCTACAATGCGGAAAAGCATGGACTAGAGGCTTTAGATATTTCAAGCGCAATAAGCGAAGGGAGATTATCTCACCATATAAAGTCTAAATCTAGAATATTAGAAGATAAAAGCATATTAAAACGTATATTTAAAGTTAATAAAGTAAGCTCGGAGGTAAGCTTAGAGGAATATTTAGAATAAAGGCAAGTTATTGAAACGATAAAAATTGGAAAATGCCTCAATTCTGATCTATTTCTCTCCAATCTCGACTATTAAATCGCAGAAAAGTTACATGTAACTTTATTCCGTCGGTTGACACAAACTCTCTTGGAATAAGAAACTCTCTGGGTGTACGTAGCTCCATTGCAGTGTCGCTTCTGATAAAGGATCTTGATGTACCGCTATCAAAAAAGACGCTAAGCCTCTTTTCTCTCTCTTTATCCTTTAATAAGCAACTCCTGCATAGCTGCAACCATATTTTTCACCTTCGGCAAACAATTTTACTTCTTTATTGATTCTCTTAATTAACTATTTTTTAAATTTTAAAATAATTAATGATAAAAATGAATTATCGTAATAACGATATATCAAGTAAGAATATGCTTAATATCACAAGAGACCATCTAGCTAAATTAGAGCTTATAAAACAGAAATTTCTCTGGAAAACTTGTTTGCCTGAGCCAGATAAATGGAAGGGTCTATGCAATAATGAGATTTGGCTTAAAGTAATTGAACAAGTGATGCTTGTTGGTAGCTCATCTCCCGCAAATAAATTTAAAGAATCTGATCAACTAAAAGAGAAAGTTTCTTATGATCAACTCTTAAAAATTAAAGATGATGAAAATCAATTAAAGAAAGTCATTCATGAGGTACTCCGAGCAGTTAAAACTAGGTATGCCAGCGCATCAATTGAAAAGTGCAGAAAAACCAAAGCACTTGTTCATAATTTCAAAGTATTAAGTGAATATAAGGATGGCCCAAAGGGCTTCTTGGAAGAAATTTCAAAGTTTAATACGGATAAAGAGAAGATTAAGTATGTTATGAGCAAATTTAAGTACATCAAAAACAAAGGCGCTCGCGATTTCCTGATGGATCTTGGATTGGTTCGTGATGCTATCGCAATAGATGTGCGGATTCAAAATGTTCTTAGAAAAATTGGGATAAATATACCTGAAGGAATAAAAAGTAATCCTAAATTGTATGATAAGGTTGAGGAAGAGTTGTTATCGAAAGTTTGTAAGCCGTTAAATTTGTCTGGTGTAGAATTTGATAGAATGATTTATCACAATTACGATAAAATAAAGGAGGTGCTTGATTGAATAGTAAAATTTTGAATCTGTATCGATTTATCTAGTTATCTGCTTAATTAAGAAACACAAATTGTATTATTCAAATTCTTCGTATGTTTGTCAAATTGTACTAGTTCTATTTCATATCTTTACTAGAAATTGATTTAGGGAAAGATTCTCGTTTGTAACAAATCGATATAGAGACATTTTCTTTTTGCTATTGCGGAAACTTTAAGATAAACAATATTGGGATTGGGTATAATTCACTACTTCTTTAACAAATTTTCGTTTTGAATTGAATTAATTTTTATTCTAATTTTTAATTTCATTGCTTAGTTATTTTTATGATTTAATGTTTATAATTATTAAAAATATTTAATAAAAATCTTATATAATTATGAGCTTGTTAAAGTAAATTCAAGGTTCAGGTTCATCACCATAAAGTATAAAGGTTTTTATAGAATGTATTACACGATAGTAACATTTCATTCCAGGTATGACAATAGCAAAATATATGAAGTTCTTTACACCCATATAATTCTGAACTATGTACTCAATAGCCATTCCAGCATTAGTGACATTGTTTTCAACAACCAAAAACGCAGTATCTGTCTCCGGGACTGGTGAAGGTATTTGTACATATTTAGAAGGTATTTTCTTATTATTAGATTTTGCCCAATATTCAACATCTGCAGTAATGTCAAATCTACCATTATTAAGAACTCTAATAGCATCTTCTTGAGATTTAACCATATATTCCGTTGAGCGTATATATCCCTCAGCGCCAGGTATTGTAATTATATCTTGTATCTTAATAAGTAAATCCTTTACCTTATTTTCTTCTGAAATCATAAAGTCACCTATTTCCATGAATTTCTTTGCTATTTTTAGTGGCATATTATAAAAGGGATGATAGATAGCAACAAGAACATCCTCCAATATCTTGGCGTCATCTTCTGTTTCGGTATCAATAAACCTAATTGTTGCGGCTGTTTTTAAAAAGTTGCGAACCTCATCTATGCTCCAGTTTTTCAACGTACATAACTTGTTAATTAAAGTATGTGCTTCCTTATTGCCGCTTAGCAAGTTTGTTTTTATTCTTTCTTTAAGATTCCCTGAAGAACCTATGTATTGTAATTTTCCATTGAAGAAAATCATGTAAACGCCAGGTGATTTTGGCGGTGATGCTTTTGATAACGGAACTTCTTGGGTAGCTAACAAACGATTCATATTTTGCTTAAGTTTTTGAATTAATTTATCAAATTTATCTTGATAATTTGACATTTATTTTTATTTAACGTATTTAGTATATATCTTTTCTACTGTATTAAAATTAATCATTAATAATAGTTTTTTGTAACCATTTTTAATCATAAATAAGGACTATCGGAAAATATATCAATTATTAACTATACGATCTTATATTCAAGAGTAAATAGTGTTATTTCATTAAATATACCTTCTGGGAATTCTATTTCACGATTGCCTCCTAGATTTATAAATATTTTTGATTCAACAGAAATAACCAACTGTTCTAATCCATGCCTTTTTAAAAATTTTTTAACGTCTCCTACTGTCTTGCTTATGTATGACTCGTATCCTTTTTTATACATCTCGGGTTGCAAATCTTTAACAGCTTTCTCAAGAATCTGTATTACAATATTCTTGTAATTATTAAAGCTCTGCTCATCTATTTGAGGGGCAGTAATAATTGGAGGCTTAATTGAAAAAGTAATGCTGATGCTTGTATAAATTCTACATTCTCTGTTTACAATATTTATGTGTGAAGGAGTAGAAATTGTTATCCTTTCAATCTTTAAAGAATGATTCTGAGTTATGAGACCTTGTTCAATTGCTATTTTATATATTCTTGACTTTAAATCTTCAGCGATTTTATTTTCAATTACTTTAGCAGCTTGGTCTGGCCCAAGATATACAATCACCGTATCAAGGAATCTTTCGACAAGTTCATTATGTTTGGCTAAACTATCTATAACCTCTTCATATCCTGTATATGGAGATAAATAAACTCTTATTTTTCTGAATATTTCATCAGGAAGAGGATACACATCTAAAGGTATGCCCTTTGACTTATTATCTTTCAAGTCATAAATCCATGCACCTCTACTAGTTAAAGCTTCTATATATGCGGATCTTGTTGTTAGTGTTTTAGAACCATGAGTTATTGTCATACGAAGAAGAAGTGGATTTCTTGGATTCACAATTTTTATTTCAAATTTCCTTTTTGGTATCATGAATCTAATTTCTTCTTTTCCATTTACAATTGACTTTGTTAATTTGAAGTAAATTTTCTCTAGCTGTTTATTCTTAGATGTGAGTTTAAAGATTGTGCTCTTTGAGCTAACCCAGAGCTTTCTGAAAATTTTAACTGCTTCTGCTACATCAACCTCATGTAAAACATCTTCTTTCAAGACTTTTACCTTTCCATCTGCTATACATAATTTATAAGGCAGGTTATCCGCATATACTTTAACCTTGGCTCCTCTCTTAACCAATTTTTTGAGAATGCTAAGATCAGCTTGATTTGTTGCAAGTACTTTAACCTCAGCACCTCTCTTCAGAGCATTAAGAAGCAGATTTGCATCATGATTGTTAATGAAAGTTGCAGCCATCCATACAGCCTGCTTAGCTTCATTAATTAAATCATCAAATGCTTTCTCAGAATTCATATTATTTAAAATATTTAAAAGTTAATAAATGTTGCATGAGTTTTTATACATTTATTCTTTGGTTTTTTCATATTTTTCCATGTTAATAGTATGATTTTTTAATTTTTGATAATTTCTAAGTAAACTTAAATTAAATATGTTATTAGTAATTTCTTAGAATTTCTTAATATCTATACCAGAACAATTTTTGATTGAAACTAAATTTTCCTTTTAATAGTTTATTTGAAAGAAGCTTAACTTCTTCATCAGATGTAGAAAAATCGGATTCAGCTTCAATTATTGGAGAGATGCTACCTTGATATTCTAGATAAGTCCCGATGGAAATATGACTTCCAACAATGCTTTTTAATAGCTCTTTTTTCTTTGAAAGCCAATTTAAAAATTCATTAATTTGGTAATCATTAGTATTTTCATGGAAACCTAAAACAAGATATGAACGATGAACACCGTTTTTCAAACACAAAAGTGCTTGACCTATTCCAGTATAAAAGTCCTCATAGTTTAAGCTTGCGCTTTTACTACTTGGCTTCATTAGTTTTATTTCATATCCTATTGCTCGAGTCCGATCGTCATTAATTTGCAATATGTCGATGTCGGGCCATATTTTATTTCCATCGATATCTGTAACTCTTGGATATACCCACTTGCCCTTCAACGAACGATAAACTTCCTTTAGAAGGTCTTCTTCTGTATTAAAACGAAAATACACCATGCTTCTATATTAATAATGCTATTAGTAAATAATATTATTCGGGATTTATTAAACTTGTAAAGTGCGGAATTTTTAATTAAATTTTGATTTTAACGTTCAGCACTTACATTTTTTTCTAATATTCTTTCTTTGAACTAGTAGATTCATTCGACTTTAAAATTCTAAACTTCTCAATTAACTGGCTTGTCCAAAATATGATGGTATCGAGTTCTTCTTTGCTAGGTTCGTAGCCTCCATGCACAACTTTATTCCTAATATCCCAGAATATTTCTGGAATTTTTTCTTCCAGCTTAACTAATTCTATTTGTTCTCTTTTGGAACTCAACTCTTTAATGACAGCTTTAAACTTATCCTTAAATCCTTTGTCATCTTTTATTTCTATACCAAGATCTTTTGCAAGATTATTGATAATTATTTCAAACGCTTGTAGGTAAGCTATAGCAACTATCCATCTCTCACCAAAATTCCATGAAGATACTTTATATGCAAGACTGCCTAACTTTGGCAGGACGCCCACCTCAACCTTTAGAGATACTTTCACATTGTTTAAAAGTCCTTCAATTTTTGGAATAATTTCATACAATTTCTCAAGATAATATTCGTTACTAAGTTCCTCACGAGCATGAGTAAAGAGTGTAAGTAGTATGCTAATATGGGTAATTAGCCCTTCTATATCTTCTGTAGGAAGTTTTGAGGTAGCCGATTTAAAAATGTTTAAAATCACATCTTCTTTTTGGATTTGTGTTTGCTGGCCTAGCCTAAGAAAGCTAAAAAGAATATTCCACACCATCTCATCGTTGTACTTCTTAGTTAAAATCCTCAAGTTTTCAAGCAACTCTTTTGTTTTGAATAACAGATCTTGTACTTTATTTTTATTGATGGTATCTTTACTTACTTCGATCTTAAAATCTTTTATAACATCTTCGAGATATTCTAGATTATAAGCTAATTCCTTAGCCGAGTAGTTCTGAGTTTCCATAATTTAGTTTACTTTTTTTAATATTTAAGGTTATTTTGAGATAAACTTCAATACATTTAAATGACAGCTTTATGTAGGTTTAGTATTAACTCTAAATTTAGTTTATTTAAAACACTCAGATAATTATAACTTATTAGATAGTTTGAAGTTTATCCATTCATCAAATTTCATTCTATTTAAACCTTTTTCTTTTAATTTATCTTTAGGCACTCCTATCCAATAATCAAATGCGGGCTCAATTAATCCCTCTTTCTCTTCTTTCGATATTAGGATTAAATCGGCATCTTTTGATTTGCCAACTTGTTTTATGGATGTGCTAATAGAATAACAGATATCCCTACTTATAATGTATCTAAAATGGAAGGGAGCTTTGCCTAAACTATCTCCTATAAAGTACAATTCTAATTTTCTTCCAGAATCCCTTATTTTGTTTACAATTCGTTTCATTGCTTCGATATCCGCATCTTTTGCTCCTTCAATGCTTGTCAAAATAGTTATACTAATTTGCGGAGATGTATAACTTCTAAGAATTTCAAGCGTTTCTTCGTTTACATATTCATCTTGTATCTTTATGTAATCTTTACATTCTTCGCCTAAAATTTTCCTCCATACATTTATAGCGGTATATGTATCGTTTGCAGGTACTCGAATTACTTTTTCAAATATCTTTGACTTAAGAATACTTTCTAATTCATCCAAAACTCTTTTTGCTATTACAATATGATCTTTTGCCAAAAATACAATTCCTAATTTCGGAATATCTTTCTCTACATCCTTTAGAATTTCATTAACTGCTGGGGATCTTTTAATTATTGCAAACGGTCCATCATATGTAGCTTCACCCGAGACAAATAGGCTTTTTATCGTTCCTAGAAGATATAAGCTTGACATAGATTCGGCTATTCTCTTTCTTAACTGTCTTATCATAAAAGATTCAAACTCGGCATAATGTCTCAAGATAAAAGTTTGCTTTATATAATTCCTTATAGGCTCAGAAATTGATATTTCTTCATTAGAAATTTTTAATATCTTTTTATCTTCTAATCTTTTTAATAATTCTAAAACCTCAATACGTGTTAAACTTGGAAATATAGCTTCTATATCAGCAATTTTGATGTTTGGACTTTATTAACATAGGTAATAATAAAGCCAGCCACTCAACGTCTACGCGAAAGTCCTCTAAACTGTTTAAAACATATTCTTGTAGTTCACTTTCGACATCAATAGGAATTTTCCTTAAATAATAGTCTTCTGTAATAGTTTTTCCTGTTGTACTAACATTATATGCTTTAAAAACCATATTGGCTTCTAAAAGTTTTTCACAAAAGCCAGCTAAAGATAGATCGTAATCGCTACCCAAGATAAATCTAATGTATGATATGTTGTGTGAAAAATCCCTTTGCTTAAGTCCCAAAAGTTTTAAGACTTCTTGATAGTTTTCTTGGACTATTTCTAACAATTTATCTTTTTTAATTTTTTCTTTCCAATAATTTGTTAATATTTTTTCTGCCTCAGCATTGGCCATTATTAACTCTTCATCATATCTATTCTTCACGATTGATATTAAGCCAGCATTCAGAAATTTTTGAATGGCTGCGTCAATTTCTTTTTTCGTTAAATGATCTTCCTTATTAAGATAAAATTTATAAATGAAATCATCGTATTTTTTAAATGGTCCTAAATTTATAATGATATCTAATATGTGTAAATCGACATTTGACAAATTCATTTCACAGTAAAGTTAAA
>Ga0079995_1056797_pt1 | contig 16856 bp, 12 predicted proteins | sample FaiFalFF_MnMetaG_2_FD_69198 | JGI IMG/M metagenome (GOLD analysis project Ga0079995, IMG submission 69198) | Freshwater microbial communities from Yellowstone National Park, Wyoming, USA - Fairy Falls C (FF_Mn_C) (SPADES assembly) (version 4) | ecosystem: Environmental > Aquatic > Freshwater >...
GGCTGCGTCAGCCCTCCTCAGACGTGAGGCCTTCCACGCATCGGCTAGGGGGATTGTGTGCACAGATGAAGACTTTTCGCTCAACCCCGCCGAAAAACCTCAAACCGCTCTATATAACCTATTTCAGGATTAATGGATAAAGTAGTGGTGATTGATGGTAAGATCAATCGTTTTAGGTGACAAGATCGATAATCTAAATGACAAGGCAGATGGAATTAAGGGGGATACGTCAATAATAAGGGAGAAGGTAACAATTTATAGAGGGCAGAACTAGGGAGGGCAGTCCTTTAGAGCACTTCAAAGGCATCGTGAAGAAAGTTTGAGAGATGTGGCCGACAACGGCCACCATATAAAACCCACTAATGTTTGAGTAACTACCCAAAAAGTCTAGTGATTTAAATAGGTGGCCGACCTCGCCAGTAATACACCCTTCATAGTGTGTAGACACATATACAGCTCTTAAGCATGATAGCTCTCATTCAATTATGCAATCACCATCATGAAGGGAAGGGTAAAAATTAAAAAGCTAAAACAGTAAACATGAAAAAGGGTAGAGAGAGGGGGGGAGGGGGTTTGGCTGGGCGCCTCCAGCCTAACACTAGAGAACCCAGAAGGCCGGAAGGTTATAAATTCGGACCACACCAATCCATAGGAATGCTTTCTATGGAATGGTAGGTTTATCCATTAGGCCTCTCCAGCCTTCTGGGTTTTTCCCCGTCAGGCTGGAGGGCCGGTCTTCTGGGTTCTTAATGTTGTCCATATGGTCTTCAGTATTTCTTCGAGGTCTCTGCCTTTTACTCCGTATCCTTTGATGGTTATTGTGAGTCTTTCAAGTGCTTGTCTAGCTGTCTTAGACTTGTGGTAGCGGGTTTTCCTATCCCTTTTCCATAGACCGAGGTAGTTACGAATTTTCGTCCATGAATAAGTGAGGTCTATGTATGTCATCAGCTCAGCCAAAGCCTCCATCGCCTGAAGGTTACCATCTATTCCAAGCACTTCAACGAGATTGTTGTAGGCAGGGTATCTTCTACAAGCCTCCTCAGCTATCTTTTTAGCCATCTCATTCATCTGATCCTCTAGGGCCTTGATGGCTGTTTTCAGCGCATATTTCTCGGCTTCAGATAATGCCTTGCATTTATTTTCCAGTTGTTGATGCGTCCTTTGTAGAGACCTGTGTGCGGAAATCATCCTACGCATTATCAGGAAGTCTTCTGAGAGTTTACGGAACCATTGTTCCTCTATCGACATCAATGCCTTAATATCCCCCCTTGTTGTCTTTGGAAGCTTGAGTTCCTCACGTTTCTTCTCTATTAGCGTCAGCCGTCGCAGGCAGTAGAGCTCCACACCACGTCTTAGAAGCTCTATTGCATCATCGGTATGGTTTAATGGTAGTATATCGATGTATATCTTGTCACCGGATTTTGCGGGAATATCACCGAAGCCGTCTACATGCTTGAACGTAACACCATCTGCTGTGAATGTTATCCTGTATCCCTCACCGTTCCTAGCCCTTCGATGAACGTCGCAGAAAAATCTATTAACCCCTTCCCCCACGGGTGCCTGGGCCTTGTCGGGGGATGGAAGGCACCCAGCCCCATCCCCCGCCCCCTCAACCAAAACAGATGTTTCCGAGCTCCCGGGAGCAGGAGCCGCCACGACACTCATGGTCATGGCATTCCCGGAAGGCCCAAGCCCATGGCCCACATCCCCGACAGGAGGATTGAATTCCTCCCGCCGGAGATAGACGGGAGGGCCTCCTATCGGGGACTATTTGGTTGATGGGGGAGCTATCCTTTTCTCTTCTGTTGTATCTTTGTGTGTTCGCTGTTCCCGGAGTTTCAGCCCTCAACCGCCATACATGCGGAGTCACCCCTGCCATGTATAACGGTTGCCGGACTTTCTCCGGGCATCCGCCCTGTTGGAGCCGGTCTCTGTCCCCCCACATGGGTGGCCGGAGTCACCCCTGCGCCACGAAGGCATCCCCGGAGTCACCCCTGCGGGACGCCGGGACGGTTCCATGTGGGGCAGAGACGCAACGGGGCCGGAGTCACCCCTGCACCCCGCTGGTCGCGGTCACCGCCGACCAAGCCCCATGCGCCAAACCCCTCTCCCCAACCGTCCCATAAATTAGTTTGGGACGGGAGCCTGTTACAGCTCGCGGGAGAGGGTTTCTTGTTTATTCTCCTCTCTTTTTCTCCCCTCTGCTCCCGAGCTTCTAGCCGCACTTCAACCCTTAATGTAGGGGTTCTGGCGGCGGCTTCAGCCCGGCGTGGCGTACGCCAGGCCTTTAGGAGCTATCGCCGGTTCTTTAAATGGTGGTCGACGTCGGCCACCTAGTTGAGGGGTTATAGTTGTTTGGAGCTTGGTCATTCAGGGGATTGTTGTATCCCACGGTCATTCCCTCGATTACCCCCTAGCTGAATGAACCTGAGTATGACCCTGCTCAGCCTGAGATGTGTGGGGTCAAACCCTCGGGCAACCTCTTCAACCCCTCCCCAAACCCGGTAATGGATCGGTGTAGGGTACTGGGTACCCTCACCTCACCCCACCGATCCCGGTTTGGCGGTAAGGGGGTTTGCCTGCCGCCGGAGGCGTGAACCGGCGTTAGCCCCGCAGGCGTTCCTGTGCGTCCCAACCGGACTCTTCAGGCGGACCCCAAACAGCTCAAAGCTGCTTGGGCTGCGGGCTCTTTGACCCGTAGGGCGTTGCGCCGACCGCCGTTGAGCCGCCCACGCCACCTGGGCGACCCCCGTCAGGCACTCAGCGCCCTCCTCTGGTTCATCCGGCTGGAGGGCAGCATCCCGCTGCCTCGACAGCCAACTTTTGGGAGCTGGCTGTCTGCCAAGACCTAACACACAGATACATAAATCCGTTTAACGTCTGCGTCTCAGTAGGGGGTTTATAAACGTCTTGCCTCATCTATTTAAACATTAGACCCGCTTTAGTTAGCTTTACCGCTTCTGCTAAGGGCAAACACATCACGTCTGCCGCGATTTAAAGAAGTAAACATTTAACGACACCTCATCCATGAAAACCGACGAAGTATGAGAGGTGTGGCGGCTGCTGAAGGGGCATCAGGTGGCCTACGTCAGCCACTTTGATTAGCTAACCAAACTTATGGGGTTGTATTTGATGTATATATCCCTAACAGCCCACCTCACAAATTTATTTTTACTTAAGCCCAGCAGCTCCAGCATGCGCAATGTCCCTAATTGAACAGATAGTAGATTTACTACACATACAAAACTTCATTCAAAGTTTTAGGTTATTATCTACGTCAATTAACGAATATTCTTTAGTTGATTGCTATGGCCGACGACGGCCACCCATATGAATCCCAGTGAATTTATGAGTAACAACTTACTGTTGTTTTTGGCGGATTAAATGCTGGATATTTGAAGTGTCATTAGTATGTCATTTCCTCTAATAGAGTTGGTAGCTTCTCACTTAATAGTTTCCTGTAATTTTCCACTTCTTTCTCCCGTTCATTCCATATCTGCCAGTCGATTAAATTTACGATCGCGTCTTCGGTCACTTTTGTAAGTATGTCTGGGTCTAAGGCATCAAGTTCCCATACTTCATCACCGTAAAGTCGTTCATACTCTTCACTTTTTTGGGCCTTTTTCTTTAGTTGATAGGGAGGAAGGTTATGTGACCGAATTTGTTCTTGGGTAAGAGCAACCCTCACAACTCGAATATCCAGTTTTTTACCTATCCTATAAGATTCTTCCACGAATCTTTCTTCAAGTTTTTGTTGTATATGTAGGCCTGAAGAGTCGTGGTCTCCGAGATAAAGTATTACAACTTTCTTGTTCTCTGGAAAACGTTCTACCGCTTTCCTGATTTGAGTATATGAAGAATATCCACGTGCCACGATTAAGTTTACTCTGTATTTGCGACACACGGGATATATAACTCGTGAGAGTGCCTCTTTCTCGATCCAGCATTCAATATAGACTGGCTGGAGACTCCACCTATCCAAGTCATAGTTTTACATCTTCCTGCAATTTCTCAGGTAAAGACCTATAGTGTGAATTATTCATGTATTCGGGTCTTGAGAAATCGACGATCCGGTCAGCATCAACCAGCCCCTCTTCTCTTGCCCTTACAAGAACATTAACGAGCTTTTTGTATAACTGTTCCTTATTTGGATACTCGTGGAGAGCGACAAGTCTGTAAAAGATTTGACGAACCGTAAAACTTGTGTGTTTTGGATAATGAGACATAATTTCGTTCGTGAGTTCTACCAACGTTTTGTAGTCGAATTTATGATCTACCTCAGCTCTGCAGACAGCCTTTAAGAGACTGTATATAACATATTCCTTTTTGATTTTTTTACCTTTCTTCTTTCTTATCACGAATTGGTCGATATCAACGTTACCCTTTGCGGGGTCCAGCCATATAATGCTTGGGCATATAACGTGAATAAGAACAATTAATTCCTTACTCATTACATTGTTCAAAATGCTTCTGGAATATGGTGGTATCGCTATAAAAGGATATTTGAAGGAGGCTGTGAATTTTATTGCTTCGAATATATTTCCCTCTCCTTTATCATTTCTAAATGATGCTGCTTCAACAATTATAGGTATTTTCTTATTTTCATCTTCATAGATAAATCGTTTTACAGCGTATCGCACTAAACTATAACCCTCAAAATTCTCAAGGAAAGTTCTCCCAAGTTTGGGGAGCCGGTTTGAATTCAAAAGCCCCACTCTGTTCTTTAAAGATTCATAGAGCCTACGAACCTGCTCTTTACTAATCTCACGAAGTCTACTACGCGATTCAATTCCAGCAACCTGAAGAACTTCCTTCGCATACAAGCGGTTTCTCACACCTCTAAATAAGGTTACGAACTTCTCTACAGGCATTTCCTTATACTCGTCGACCAAGTTTTCGAATTCTTCTGGAGCATACCAGTTGATGTCGGTCTCATACCGCACCAGGAGTTTTTCTGTTCTTGCCTTAAATGTTTTGGACAATCCCCGTTCCTCATAGTGGATCGTTACATGCGGGTTTAGCATTGCTATTATCCTTAACACATCGAATGGGCTTTCATAGTCATGGATGGGTAGTTTGAAAGAGAGCGTGGTAAAGCCATTGTTTTCACATGGTTCTTCCAAAATAGAAGCTTCAATGTTTTCTTCGCTAGGTTTTAAATCAATTAGAAACCTCTTCTCCCCTATCACTTCAGCCGTGTACTCTGGTCTTCCATCCTGCCACATCGCGTAAGATATGCCAAAGCAACACTGTAAAGCATTGCCTAGCACACCCCTCCTAATAGTCTTTAGACCCCGCTTAGATGACGGCGCCTTTTCAAAGTCCAGAACTTTATCGAGCATTCTCCGGTTAAAAGTCGGCCTCCCATTATCAGAAACGGAGAGAATTAATGCATTATCTTCCTTCTGAATCTTTACTCTTATTTCTTTGACCCCCTCTTTATCAAGCGCATTATCCACAAGCTCTTTCGTCATAAATAAAATGAAGCAGTCAGGGGTTTGTCCTGTAAGAAGCCTTTCAAGACCCTCTATCGTTATAAAGTCAAAGACCCGAGGCTTCTGCCTAATCTCGTAATGTTCAGGAGCGTATCCAGCGGTCATGACCACTTCCCCCATTTTTTAACAAACGCATGTCAACACACCATTGGGCGAGCGATCTCATCTCAGCGGATGCGTATTCCGCACGTAGATATAAGCCATTAAGGCCCTTCAAGAGGTGTCTGACAGTGGCTTTAAATAATACCATGGTGGCATTTTTCCAAAAATTGAGACTACCGGAGCCGCTGGGGATAAAAAACCCTGTATCTGAAGACCGTGGACGGCGATAGCCACCTATATAAACCAGCTGTCCCGGTACCCTTTTAAATCTTACGAAATCCCTAACCAGACTAAATTTTGACAGTTTTGCAGGTCCTATAAACTAAACATATAAAGACTGGGGAGAAGGGTTGTCACCGCACTTTCTTTGATTTCTATCTGCAGGTATTTAGTAGTTTGATCATAGGAGTTATAGCTTGAGCAGATGGAGTGTCCGTCGTTGGACACCCCCAAAAATAAACAACAAACACCCTTTTTCCTGTTCAGTCGGTTTTTGTGGTAAAAGGCCTTTCAAGTCTGAACACAAAGTGGTTTGTATGTTGTATAGGATGGGGTTGAAGGAACAATTTTTGGCCGTCGATAACCACCACTATTGTGAAATAAGATAAGTTTAATTTTTTGAGCTTATCTAATAAGCAAAAACTTAAATACTTAATGTTAAAGTATGTTATGCAGGTTTGGGGTGTCTTATGTGACTGGTTCTCAGTCTTGGGTTTTATCTCGCTATGAGAAGTTGTGGTCGTTTTTTGGGGATAGGCGTTTTACTAGGGATGAAGCGTTGAAGGTTTTGCGGGAGCTTGAGGGTGATGCGTTCAGTGAGGAGTCCCTGAATGTTTTGCTTTCGGAGATGCGGAAGGCTGGTTTGGTTGTTGTCGAGTCAGATGTTCTTGATGCGCGTCGGAAGATTTACATGTTAAGGGCTCCTAGGAAGCTTTCCGATCTGCTTGTTGAGAGGGATCTGACGCGTGGTGAGCTGGAGTCTTTGATGAAGAAGGCTGCGGACCTTATCAGGACCCGCGTCGACTATGAATTCATATTGATTCTTCTGTTTTTAAAACGTGTAAGCGACAAGTGGATGGCGGAGTATAAGATGGCTTATGAGGAGGCTATTGCTGACGGTTTTAGTCCTGAAGAGGCCGACAGAGAGGCTCGTTCCTCGGTCTATCATGACTTTGTTCTGACCGATGAGTGTCTGTGGGACAACATCAGAAAAGACCCTAATCGTTTGGCTGAGAATTTATCTAAAGCGTTGAAGGTCTTGGCTGACAAAAATCCTGAGTTGCAAGGTGTGGTCGATAGGGCGGACTTCATACGGTTTGCTGAGAGCCCTGAGAACCTTGAGATTTTGAGGCAGCTTGTAGAGCTTTTCAGCCAAAAACGCCTGTATGAGGTTTCCCCCGACATATTGGGGGATGCCTATGAATGGGTTTTGAGGTATTTTGCACCGGAGAAGGCGAAGGAGGGGGAGATTTACACTCCGAGGGAGGTTATCCGGCTAATGGTGGAGATGTTAGACCCTAGGCCTGGTGAGAGGGTTTACGATCCTTGCTGCGGTTCTGGAGGTATGCTCATCCTTTCATACAAACATGTTGAGGCTGTTTATGGTAAAGATAGAGCTAGGGAGGTTTTCCTGTATGGTCAGGAGGCTAACCCCAAGATCAGGGCCTACTGCAAGATGAACCTCTACATTCACGATATTAGGGATGCAGATATTCAGTTGGGTGATACGTTGCTGTATCCAAAGCATCCGCTGGGTTTTGCGGATGTCGTCCTTGCTAACCCTCCATGGAACCAAGATGGCTATGATGAGGATGTTTTGAAGAAGGGTGAATTGTGGAAGCAACGTTACATCTATGGCTTTACCTCTAAACAGAGTGCTGACTGGGCTTGGATACAGCATATGCTTGCCATGGCTAAAAATGAAGGGGGTAGGGTTGGTGTTGTAATAGATAACGGTTGCCTATTCCGCGGTGGAAAAGAAGGAGACATCAGGAGAAAGATCGTAGAGGCTGATTTGGTGGACTGTGTTTTGTTGCTGCCTGAAAAGCTCTTTTATAATACTGGTGCTCCAGGCGCTATAATTATTTTTAGAAAGAACAAGCCAACGGAGAGAAAGGGAAAAATACTCTTCATCAACGCCTCTAACGAGTATATTAAGCATCCAACAGTTAGAAAACTTAACACTCTATCTGAGGATAACGTCAGGCGTATAGTGGAGGCTTACAAAAGGTTTCGGGATTTAGCTGGCTTCAGCAATGTCGTCAGCGTAGAAGAAGTGAGAAAAAACGACTACAATCTCAATGTCACGCTCTATGTTATGCCTATTGAAGAGGGCGAGCAAATAGATATAGTAAAAGAGTGGAATAGACTTAAAGAGCTAGAGAAGGAAGAGCAAAATGTAATGAAAAAACTCGAACAATATATCTACGAAATAATCCAAGCGGTTGGTGATATAGGGGTGTCTAAGCATGAGCTCAGCTAAAAACAAAAACGATGAAATCAGGAAAGCTATACTTGAGTATTTATACAGGTCGCATAAGAATTCACGGAGTCTAAAGAGTTCACGTGTCCCTGTTAGTCAATTAAAACGTGATCTAAAGGGTTTTGGATTAAAAGAACGTGACATAGTTTCAAATTTAGACTATTTAATTCAATCTGGCTGGGTTCGAGTAGAAAGTGAGGAAAAACAAATTAAAACAACTCGTGGCTTTATTAAAAAAGACGTAAAAAACTACTATAAAATATCAGACATAGGAATAAACTATTTTGAGGGGCCTTCAGAGTTTCAGAGACCTACCAAATCTTTTGCAGGAATAAATGTCACCAACATTAGTGGCGTTACGCTAATTGGCGATCAAAATTTAGCTGTAAACATTCAATACCTTGATCTGTATAGAGTCCTATCGTTGTTATCTGAAGCCGTACGGAAGTCAACCCAACTGTCGGACACCGAGAAACTAAACTATGTAGCTGATGTCGAGACTATAAAAGATCAGTTTGCAAAACCCGAACCGGATAAAAACATTATAAGTAGCGCATGGGAGAGACTTAAAGAGTTAGCTAAATATGCGGATTCGTTCGGTTTTTTCAATCAGGTTGCTAATCTAATTAGGGGGGTGTTAACATGACTGCGAAATCAGGGTTCTACGCAGAAACAAATTTTAAGGAAGTTTCCGAGCTAGGAAAAATACCTGCGGAATGGGAAGTAGTTCAAATCGGTGATGTTCTCTCACTAGAGTACGGAAGTGGGTTGCCGGACAGAGAAAGAACACATGGACCCTATCCTGTTGTAGGGTCTAATGGAATAATTGGGTATCATAGCAAAGCAATTGTTAAAGGACCTGGCATAGTTGTGGGAAGAAAAGGGAGTATAGGAGCAGTTTCATGGATAGATAGCGACTTTTGGCCAATAGATACTACATTTTACGTTAAAATCGAAACGTCGAATATTTTCCTGAAATGGTTATTTTATGAATTGGTTTATTTAAATCTAGGTAGATTTCGCCTAGCTGATGTTGTACCTGGCTTAAAAAGGGAGTTAGTTCACTCATTGAAAATGCCCCTTCCACCATTCTCTGAGCAGCAAAAGATCGCTGAAATTCTTTCCACGGTTGATGAAGCGATCCAGAAGACAGATGAAGTCATAGCTACGTCTGAGCGTTTGAAGAAGGGTTTGATGCAGGAGCTTTTAACAAAGGGAATAGGGCATAAGGAGTTTAAGGATACAGAGATTGGAGGGATTCCGAAGGAATGGGGGGTTGTTAAGCTTGGGGAGATAGGAACATTTCAATATGGAATAACCGCTTCTGCTAAAGAGGAAGATACTGGCGTGAAATTTCTCCGAATCACCGATATAAGAGATAATGGAACAATAAATTGGTCTGAAGTTCCTTTCTGCGAAATAAGCATATCTGAATTGAGTAAGTACATGCTTAAAGTAGGCGACGTATTGTTTGCCCGCATAGGTGCAACTACAGGGAAAACTTGCTATATAAACCGAGAAATAAGAGGCGTGTTTGGTTCTTACTTAATACGATTTTTACCTGATGTTAATAGCCAAATTGACACAAAGTTTATTCATTTATTTACTCAATCAGAAATGTACTGGTTACAAGTTAATAGAATGAAGGGAGGCCAGCTTAAGAAAGGACTGAACACGCAACTGCTTAAAGAAATCAAGATTCCACTTCCACCACTTGAAGAACAACGGAAAATAATCCAAGTTCTTTCAACAGTTGATAAAAAGCTTGAAATTGAAAGAAATGAGAAAGCAAAATTAGAGAGAATTAGAAAGGGACTGATTGATTTGCTTCTTACTGGAAAAATAAGAATAAGGTTCGGTGAAATCTCATGAAAATAACGTCTGTACATATAAAAAATTATAAGAGTTTGCGTGATGTCAACTTTGAAAGCTTGGAAAACTTAGTCATATTGATAGGAAGAAACAGCTCAGGGAAATCCAATATCTTAGAAGCTTTGTACAGATTCTTTACAGAGATCGACCTAACAGGTCAACCTCAAGGTTTGGATTCATACTTATGGTTCGATGGAAATATGGGGAAGCCTATCGAAATAACTATAACTCTGGAACTGGATGAAGAAGAATGCAGCAAAATATTTCCGTTCGAACTTCTTAGATTAGCTAGAGAAAAATTTCCAGAAAATACAAACAAACTTACGATCAGTAGGAGGATAATGAATCCTCCATCAGGATGGCAGGACGTAAATTTAAAATGGGGAGGGGTTTTATTAATTGAAAATGGAAGTCCAGTATCATTTAACCAAATTGTTACATCACTAAAAATCAAAAATATCCAATTCGATGAGATGCTGGCAGTATTTTTCGAGCCTGAAGCATCCGACTCAAATATTTTTGGTAATAGACTGATTCTCTTAAAGCCTATTAAAAAAGCCTATTTCATGTCTGACTACGCTGATGAACTTGTTAAGAGCAAAAAAGTTAAATGGATTAACATTGCGGACAGAACAAGAGAATGGAGGAAATATGCAGAGGAAGAAGGCTATGAGGTAATTGAACGACCTCTTGCTGAGTTAGACCTCTACCCTGAAATCCCTTGGGCTAACCCTCAAATAGTTAATGAGATAATCTCAGCGGTTAAAAGGGAACTTAAAAATCGCTTTATCTTGATACCCGCTGTGAGAGACACGGCACCTTATAATCCGCTACAACGTACTCCCTTTATTGATCAGGCGACTCAATCCTTTCTCATAGACATATCTACGAGTGAAGACAGGACTAAGCAGAAGTTCTGGAGTTGGATAGAGGAAGTTTTTAACGAATCTTTTCAGGATGTAAGGATTTCACCGCATCCAAAGTACATACGTGTAAGGAATGAAGATCTTCATCTACCTATATATCAAAGAGGAGGGGGAGAACAGGAGTTATTACTATTGTTGAGATATTTGGTTGAGGGTATGTACGGAAGTAAAGTAGTTTATGGGATAGAAGAACCTGAACTCCACACTCACCCCGAACTTGCTAGGAAACTTCTAAATGTATTTAAGCAACTTACAAAAAACGGAGTGCAAATCTTCATCACAACCCACTCTCCAATATTCGTTGACCACACCGAATTAGGTACAACATGGATTGTGAAAAAGATAGGAAAAGAGACAACAGTAATAAGAATAAAGGAGTCTGAAGACCTCCGAGACCTCATTTTCGAACTAGGGATAAGACCAAGCGACATCTTCTTCGCCAATGCTCTGTTATTTGTAGAAGGAGAGACCGATAGGGTAGTTTTTCCCATTTGGGCTGAAAAACTAGGAATGGCATTGAATCCTCCTAATGTATCAATCATTCCGGTTCACGGAAAAGCTAGAGGAAGATATATGTTGGATGTATTTATTGATGCTTCCAAAGCGGCTAACATCCCTTACTTTATGATTCTAGATAAGAACGCTGAAAATGACGTCAAAAAATTTGTCGGTAAGAATGTTTTAATACCCGAAAAGAATCTGTTTATACTCAAAAGAGGATCAATTGAAGATTATTATCCAAAAGATACATTAGTCGAAGCTTTTGAAAAAGTTTGCGGAATAAGTTTGAATGAAGACGAAATAAGGAAAATCTCTGAAATACCTAGACAAGAAGAGTTAGAGCGTCTATTAGAGAGAAACGGTTTTCGAGCTGGGAAAAAAGTTGATATAGGTAAAATGGTAGCAGAAAAAATGAGACCTGATGAAATAGATGATGAGATTAGGAGAATATTAGAAAGGATCAACAGCTCTCTAAAATGGTGAGGAATGAACGATGAATGACTCCGAGGTAAGAATAGTTGAAGGTTATATTATTAGCCGATTAACTAATGAAAAAAATTGGAAATTTGTACAAGCTCAAAAGTTATATAGGGACGATTTACGTGAACCACTCCTCATACCGAACCTAATTCAAGCTATCAAAACTTTAAACAAAGATGTTGAATTAACAGAAGGTGATATTGGTAGGGTTTTGTCAGAGCTTATGTTCGCCTCGGCAAACATGGAGGGGGCGAAGACCGTTTTAAGATCTCTAAAGCAGGGTGTCCCGGTCAAGCTTGAGAAAGAACGAACTGTAAAATACATTCAACTTATCGACTATTCCAATCCTGAAAACAACGAGTTCATAGTCAGCAGACAAGTGGCTTTCTTAGGGGCTGGCGAAATGAGGGCCGACATAGTTCTATTTGTGAACGGCGTCCCACTAGTCTTAATAGAGTGCAAATCACCTGTCAAGCCATACTCGACCCTAGAAGACGCGTATAGACAGGTAAAAAGATACGAGCGCACAGTCCCGGAGCTGTTTAAATATGTACAATTCAGCATAGCCGCCGAGTGGAACGCCATCTACTTTCCAAACACCACAGAAGGAAAGGACACACCAAAGGAGAAATGGCGGGTTGAAGGCATAGAGGACGAGTTAGACGCCACAATAGAAATGCTGGACAAGAAAACACTACTAGACCTACTAAGACACTTCATCTCCGTAAGAGAAGTGAAGGGCGAACATACAAGGGTCATGGCTAGATGGATGCAGTACCAGGCGGCTAATAGAATGGTCGAGAGGATAATTAAAAACCTCAAAGGCGAAGACAATAGAAACAGCGGCCTAATCTGGCACTGGCTAGGCTCAGGCAAAACCCTCACAATGATATTCACAGCAAACAAAATATGGACACAAAACATCCTAGAAAACCCCACAATATTCTTCATAGTAGACAGGGTAGAGCTCGAGGAACAGCTGCGAAACGAATACGAGGCCCTAGAAACCGCACTCCCAGAACTCAAAAGAATAGAATCCGTGCAAGACCTGCTCGAAACCCTGAAACTCGGAAAAAGAGGCACATTCCTAACCCTAATCCACAAGTTCAGGCCAGAAGAAATAAAAATACTTGTAGAGGAGCTCGAGAGACTATCTGCAGCAGAGGAAGAGGAAACAATCTTAACTAGAAAAAACATAGTCGCATTCATCGATGAAGGACACAGAACCCAATACGGCCTCTTGGCGGCAGCGATGAGATGTGCCCTAAGAAACGCGTTCTTTTTCGCCTTCACAGGAACACCAATAGCTAAAGGCAGAAAAGACACCTACGCATATTTCGCATACCCTGAACAAGGCGAATACCACCTACATCGATACTTTATCCTAGAGTCTCAGAAAGACGGCCATACAATACCAATAACCTTCACAACACGCCTCCTAGACAGGGTGGGCTTAAAGTATAACAGCGAGACAATGGAAGAATACCAAACCTTTCTCAACTCAGAAACCTTCGAAGACACCGAGGACAGGTTTGACACATCAACATACAAGCATATAATAGACTTCCTAGTAGAAAGGGGGGCCCTCAAAGAAGTCCCGGCAGAATACGGTGCAGAAATAAGGGAAGGTATCAAGAAAAGAATGACAAAAATCAAGGTCTTCATGGAGAAAACAGACAGAATACAAACCATCGCACAGGACATAGCCCGACACTTCATAGAAAACGTAGACGGAAAGTTCAAAGCAATGGTTGTAACGGTTAGCCGACTCGCTTGCGTAAGATACAAAAAAGCCATCGACCAGGCCCTCAAAAACCTAGGCATCCCAAACCCAGAACAATACACAGAAGTAGTCATGACTTACTCCCAGAACGACCCTGAAGAGATCCAAGAATACGAGCACCAGCTAAAGGAAAGGTTCGGGAGAGGCAAGGAAACATCTGAAATTAACAAGGAGATAATAACAAAGTTCAAGGAGGAGGAATATCCTAAGATCGTGATAGTTACAGACATGCTGATAACGGGCTTCGACCACCCACAGCTCCAGACAATATACCTAGACAAACCACTAAAAGGACACATGCTGCTACAGACAGTAGCTAGGGTTAACCGCCCGGCTCCCGAGAAAGAAACCGGACTAATAGTTGACTATGTAGGCGTTCTAGAAGACTATGAGAAGGCACTAGCATTCTATGAAAGGGAAGACTTCACAACAATATCCCAATCATTCTATGACATAGATAAAACCGTGGAAGAATTCGAAAAACTCCTCAAAGAAACAGAGGCCCTCATACAGCTAGACAGGTACCTTGAAGGAGGGATACAGAGTGGCTAAAACCATGAAATTAAACAGGGAAACCCTCAAAAAACTCACAGACCCCCTCCTACTAGATGAGGAGAAGGCCGAAAGATTCGTAGCCAACTACAAACGGTTAAGGCGACTGTTCGAATTTCTGGGGGCCCACCCAAAAAAACTACAATACAGGGACGAATTTATAGTATTAACTGAAATCTACTACACATATCTTCACAGAAAAAGAGATTCGCAGGAAGCAGGGGAATACATCAAGAAATACTTTCCTAGAACCCTTGAAATCATCCATCAAGCCATAGACATTGGCAGAATCAAGCAGCTCTTCCCAGAAATTACCTTGGACGACAACTACCTAGAGAAGCTTAAACAGACGTATCCAGATCTAGAAGAAAGAGTATACAACATGATATTCGACTTAAGAAAATTCATATACGTCGAAAGGTCAAGAACACCATATCTAGAAACCATCGGTGAACGAGTAAACAAAATCCTCAGAGAACTCCAGGAAAAGAAAGCAAAAATTGAGGAAGCCCATAATCAACTAAGCCACATAGTAAACGAGGTTGTCGAGATAAACAAAAGACGAAAAGAACTCACGGACAGAGAATTGAGTATAATTCTACCTATTGAGAAATATATCGGAAAGCCTCCAAGACTAATAGATTCGATAAAAGCTTTAATAGCCGAGCTTGAAAATGAAGGACTGCTTTTCCAAGGGTGGAATCAGAAAAAGGAGGTTACCAAAAAAGTGGGGCTTAAAATTAGATCATTCCTCAGGAAACTGAAACTTACGTTTGAGGAGAGGGAACAACTATTTAACGAAATAATGAAAAACCTAACCCAGCTGGGATAACGAAATGGAAATACCCTACAAAATAGAACATAGGAAAGTCAAATACCCACGACTTGAGTTCAGAGGGCTACAGCTCCTCGTCATACTACCACAGGAAATACAAGACCCATCAGAAATACTGACTAAAAGGAAAGAATGGATCCAACGAAGATGGGAGATAATCCAAGAGGCGGTCAAGAAATCACCGGTTCTAGGAGATTTCATGATTTTCGGCGAAATCTACAAAATACAAAACACATCCACAGAAGACCCATTTATAAACTTTGCTGAGAAAAAGATTCTCCTAGACTTTAAAAACCCACGACATTTAAAAACAGTTCTCAACCAGCTCAGAAAACTCCTCAAAAAGAAAGTCGAAGCAATAATAGAAGATTACGCAGGCAAATGCGGATATAAGCCTAACAAAATATACATAAGGAAACAGCAAACAAAGTGGGGTAGCTGTTCCGGGAAGAAAAACATAGCATTAAACCTCAAACTTGTATGTCTTCCTGAACAAGTAATAAAGTATGTCGTATTTCACGAACTAACCCACCTATTCTATAGAGGGCACAATAAAAAATTCTGGGATGCAATAGGTCGAAAGTACCCAAACTACAAAGAACATGAACAAAAACTATTAGAATACTGGTTTACAACAGAGGTGTTTTTCAAAAATCTAAAAACCGACAAACAGACAGGTTGAAAAAATAAACACCATCTAGAGCATTCCTAATCCAACCTCTTGTGCATAATCGAATAACGTATAAAAATCAAGATGTTCAATGATTGATTAAGTGTCTTGCCAGAAAGATTATAACAGAAGTGTGTAACCAATCCTATAAAATAGAATAATTATTCGGCGGTGTCTTTTGTATGGTTAATGTTATTTATTGAGAAAAAGTTGTTTTTACTTAATTCCCCAACAAGTTTGTCATAAGTTACATCACTCAACGGATTTAAGGCTTCAGGATTCTTATAGAATATTCCTTCCAAACGCACATTTCCGTCTTCTGTAACTTTTCTCTTATAGCCGATGACTGCGCTGATAATTTTTGATTCGGGCCTATAGCGGGACAATGAATCATCAATTCTGACTACTCTACCACCTACAAACCTGTGAGTCTGTTTGTTGACGTATACTTCAAAAGATAGGGGTCCTTCGAATGCATCTATTATATCGTCATAAGTCAACTCTGAAAGGGACATGTCTATAACAAGTATAAGTGGACAACTTATTACATTGACTATGCTTTTAATCTGAGATTCAATCTTTTCGATAATTTTTCCTTTGACTCTATTTTTTAAACCAACAAAACGTGATACGTAACGTAGTGGTTTATACATTTGTGGAGTAATAACTTCAAACAAAAGCTCCTTGCCATTAATCAATAATCTCAAATCTAATCTCTTCACACCTACCTCAGGTTGGAATTCAAAGTTACACATTTTGGCAAAAAGGCTGGCTACTTCAAGCTCACTTAACGTTTGCCAAAACTGTTTTTCGTTCTTAAATCCTTTCTCTATATGTTTTGGGATTTGTCGTTGTGCTTTAATGAGAACCAACATTTCCTCAATGTGTCTTAGTATTGCATATGGATAAAAATATTTTAATATCATTATCTCCTTAGCTGCTGGATTAGTAAGGTCCCTCAGACTTTTAAATTTATTTATGTTAGGATCGAATTCAAACAGTAGAACAAGTAGTGGGTGTGTTTTGTTATTTTCACGTTCCTTTTCTTTAAACCAACTAATACTAAGAAGATTAAGTATCTCTGGAAAACTTTGTAAATTTTTATAAATTTTGTTGTAGTCTAATTGGGGGATTTCCGTTTCCAACTCTTCAATGACT
>Ga0079995_1043925_pt1 | contig 16851 bp, 15 predicted proteins | sample FaiFalFF_MnMetaG_2_FD_69198 | JGI IMG/M metagenome (GOLD analysis project Ga0079995, IMG submission 69198) | Freshwater microbial communities from Yellowstone National Park, Wyoming, USA - Fairy Falls C (FF_Mn_C) (SPADES assembly) (version 4) | ecosystem: Environmental > Aquatic > Freshwater >...
AACTCTTTCGTCGGCGATGGCTGCCAGCGGAAGAAAGAAGGCAAGGTGCCCAACCGCAAACCCAACTCAAACAATCCCATTGCCAGCGATTCTGAGACAGTGCTGACAGCGTAATGGTCGCCCCTGTCACAACCGTCCCCTTCCACCATCCCTTGCAGGAAAGCCCAAGCGATTTCAGGTTTGGCTTTCAACAGGGCGGCGGGCACTCGCTTTTCTTTGGCGTTCTGTCCACACAAAGCAGCGAAAAGCAAAGCGAGGGATGTTTTGCCGACTTCCACCGTGACCGTCGTCCGCCGCCACCGAATTTGTGGCTCAACGCCGAACAGTTCCCTCAGCAGATGTGCCGTGCGACGAACGAAGGATGTTTCCTTGTGCCCGAAGGAGAAGATGAGGCGGGCAGCATTCCGCCGATTTTTGTCAAGGGTCACATGCCCTTCGGCACAATAGATGCCCAAAAGCCAAGCGAGGCGCTCGTCCAGCGGAATTTGCGCTGGGATGCCGGGACGATGTTCACCTTTCACGCGAACCCTATCGCCTTCTCGGACGATGTTGGAAGGTGCCCTCTCGCTGGTCACGACTAACAATCCCCTACGCCATTGCCCCCGCAATTTGCGGAGGTAAGCAGGATGGTAGCCAGTAAGCGATGCCAACTCTTGCGATGTTCGGGGAAGCACAAAAAGTTCCGCCAATTGCTCGCGGGGATAGCGTCGCCGAACAGATGCCCACGCTTGCTCTACGACAGGCTCCAAGAGGGTGGCGACATCTAAGACGACTTCTTCGCCAGCGATGGTTCGTTTGGGCACGATGAGGTAGTGACCTTTTTTCACGCCATCGGCACGCACCTTGAAAAAGCGATGGGGCTCTGAAGGATGCGAGACAAAAACTTCGTGGTTGGGGGTCAAAAGCAAGGGTGGGCAGTTGTAGGGCTTGAGGCGCACTAACTTGCCCGCAAAGAAATGCTTGAAGGCTTTGGTGACGGGCGCCAAATGTCCCTCCCGCACAAACACCCGCACCTTGCCGTCCAAAAAGCGCACAAAGCCACCATGCCAAACTTGCTCGTCTTCGCCCATCGCAAAAATGTCCTTGATGGCTTGAAGTCCTTGCTCGGTGGCGACAAGGGCATCGGGAGGCAGGCAAAAGACACACTTGAGGTTGCAATGGGTGAAAAAGATTGTCCCGCTTCCCCGCCAGCCACGAAGGCAATCTTCCTCGCCGAAGTGGGGGAAGAAACTGGAGACTTCTGCGTAGCGACCTGAAGCGCAAGTTCCCAGTTCGCCCTCCCATCGGTTGACATCGCAGTTGCGGGGGCAAACCCTGCATCGCTTCAACATTTCCCTGGCTCGCTCAACTTTCTCCCAGATGCGACCGCTTCGGTATGTCTCCAAGTAAACGGGCTCAAATTCTTTTCGCGGGATGACGAAGCCTTCGCAAAACTTTGGCAAAGTCCGAACCATTTCCGCTCACCTCTTCACCAATTGAATTTGCCACGAACATTTCCGAGTTGGAAAGGGCGATTCAGCGGCGTGAAAGTTTGCGCCACAATTTATGGACGAGGTGAGGAAAGATGGCGGACGAATTGGTCAGGGCGTTTCGCGAGGTCGGAGAGATTGGCAAAGGGGCGTGGTTCAGGGGAGCGCCTTTCTGGTCGTGGAACGACAAACTTGACCCCGAAGAGTTGCGCCGTCAAATTCGCGAGTTCCATCAACAGGGGCTCGGAGGCTTTTTCATGCACGCCCGCATCGGTCTTGACACTCCTTACATGAGTGAGGAATGGATGCAAGCAGTAGCAGCCTGCATTGATGAGGCGAAGAAATTGGGCATGTTAGCGTGGCTTTACGACGAGGACAAATGGCCGAGCGGGTTTGCTGGCGGGCTTGTCTCTGGTCGTGGCGGTGACTACAACCAGAAGTTGCTCCGTGTCCGCGAAATCCCTGTCGATTGGAACATGCGAGAATTCATCCCACATGACCGCAGCCTCGCCGTCTATGTCGTCACCCGCAAGGGGCGACAGTGGCTCGAGTGGAAGGAAGTGACGGGGAAGGCTCTGAACATGAGCGAACACCGAGGCAAAGTCATCGTTGAGTTCTTCGTTGAGCGCAGCGGCTACATTGATGTCATGAACCCCAAAGCCGTTGAAGCCTTCATCCGTGTCACCCATGACGCTTACCGCGAGCGGTTCGCAGAGGAGTTCGGCAAAACCGTTCCGGGAATTTTCACCGACGAACCGAGTTGCAACAGACAAGCCTATGGTTGGACGGAAGAGTTTCCCCGCGAGTTTCTCAACCGGAGAGGCTACGACTTGATGCCCTATTTGCCGAGCCTGTTTTACGAAGTCAGTTTGAACGGTCGCGACTGGCAAAAAGTCAGGCACGATTACTTGCGAACGATGACGGAACTTTTCGTCGAGAACTTCACCAAGCGCGTTTACGAGTGGTGCGAAACGAATGGTCTCCAACTCACAGGGCACTTGATGGCGGAGGACACCCTCTGGTCGCAAATCGCTTGGATTGGCGCGGCAATGCTCCACTACGAGTTCATGCAACTTCCGGGAATTGACCAACTTGGTCGCAACCTCTTGACGCCCTTGACGATGAAACAGTGCTCGTCAGTGGCGAGACAGTTTGGGCGGCGGGTTTTGAGCGAGATGTTTGGGACAAGCGGTTGGAACGCCAGCATGGAAGACCAAAGGTGGATGGCTGAGTGGCAATTCGTCTTGGGAGTTGACTATGTATGCCAGCACCTGTGCCTTTACAGTCTTCGAGGCGCAAGGAAGCGCGATTTCCCGCCATCCTTCCTTGACCATCAACCCTATTGGCGGTATTGGCATCTCGTCAACAACTTGTTTGCCCGGACAACCTTCATGCTCCGTCAAGGTCGCCCCGTCACTGACATCCTCGTTTTGCACCCCGTCAGCAGCGCTTGGTGCGTTTACCACCCTGAAGACCGCACCCTCTGCGAAAACCTCAACCAGCAACTTCTCACTCTGGTCAGAACCCTCATCGGACACCACTACGACTTTGACTTCGGTGACGAGTTCATCCTGAAGAGGCACGGGAAAGTTGAAGGTAGCGAACTGCGCGTTGGTTTGTGCTCCTACAAGGTCGTCATCGTCCCGCCCAGCATATCTTGGTTTGACAGCACCTTGGAATTGCTGGAGCAGTTCGCTGAAAACGGTGGGCAAATAATCGCAGTTGAACCGCTGCCTGAAAGGGTCAACGGCGAGCCTGACGAGCGGATTGCCCGATTCCTCAAGCGAAAGGCAAAAGTCATTTCCCTCGTCCACCGTCCCTCGTCCCGCGCCCCAAGAAACGAACCTGAAGCGTTGGTTAGGGCTGTGAGCAAGTTGGTTGAGCGCCGCATTTCGATTTTGCGCGACGGCAAGGAAGCGACCAACATCGCTTGCCAAGAGAGAGACTTGGGTGGCGGGCGAAGGCTGTTTTACATCGTCAACACCGAACGAAATGCCGAGGAGTTCACGGCTAAGGTTGAGTTCTCCGTCAACGGTCAAGTTCAACTTTGGAATGCCGAGACGGGAGAGGTTAAGCCATTGCCCGTTCAAAAAGAGGGAGACAAACTCGTCGCTGAACTTCCCTTTGCTTCCGCCCAATCATACTTGCTCGTCGTGGACGAGCGAAAAGAACCTGTTTTAGGCGACACATCCCAAGCCCTACCCTGCCCAACCCAAAAGAACATCGTTCACGCTGTTTCGCTGTGTCCTAAATGGCAGGTGGAACCTCACGAACTCAATGCCTTGACTTTGGATTACTGCGACTATCGCATTGACGGTGGCGATTGGGTTGAGAGGCAGCCAACGACTTGGCTTTGCAACAGGCTCATCCGCAAGGCTGAACCTTGCCACCTTGAAGTTCGGTTCAAGTTCGTTATTGAGGAACTCCCGCCAGCCGATTCGCCCCTTTGGCTCGTCATTGAGCAGCCACAAGAATATCGCATTCGCCTGAACGGAAAGCGCGTCCCATCTCTCGTCCCGCGTCCCCCGTCCCTCGACCCATCAAAACTTGAAGGTCATTGGCTCAACTTCGCATTCCAACGGATTGACATCCGAAGGTTGCTCAAAGAGGGAACGAACGAGTTGCTTTTGGAGTGCGACTACAAGCCACCGCTTGAGGTTGAGGCTGTTTACATCCTTGGCGACTTCAGCGTCTGGCAAACTGGCGAGACGGAGTTTGTAATCCGTTCCCCCGTTCGGGAAGTTGAGAGCGGCAACTTGGTCACCCAAGGCTTCCCGTTCTTTGCCGGCAGCATTTCCCTTAGCACCGAAGTTGAATTGCCTTTGCCGTCGGAAGTCGGCGCAGACAAGGTTTGGCTTGTCCTTGACGGTTGTCACGCCATCGTCGCTGAAGTCAATCTGAACGGCAAGGAATGCGGTGTTTTGGTTTGGTCGCCTTATCGGCTCGATGTGACGAAACATGTCAGAAAGCGGAACAAGTTGAGCGTCAAACTTATGGGCAGTTTGAGGAACTTGCTCGGTCCGCACCATCGCGGTGAAGAAATCCTGTTCACAGGTCCTTGGCACTTTGAGAGTGAACAAGGCTGGGTTTGGGGTTACCACTTCGTCCCGTTCGGGCTTGACGGAATTCGCTTCGTTTACACCCGGTGAGCGAAATGAACGAAGAAATGCAACCTGTCCCGCAGGAAAACTTGCTAACCAAAAAGCGGGGCGTCAGGGATATTTGGTTTTGGGTTTTCTTGCTGCTGTTGCTCGTCTTCGGGTTTGAAGTTTGGCTGCTCTTCAAGTTCATGTTCGTCGCAACGATGATAGCCTCATCTTCAATGGAGCCGACGCTGGAGAGGGGCGACGCGGTCATCGTCAGGCGAATTCGTTTTACCCCTGATAACCCGCCCAATCGCGGTGACCTTGTTTTCTTACGCGACCCAATCACGAAAAGGGATTGGCTCGTCAAACGGGTCATAGGTTTGCCCGGCGAAACGCTCATCATCTGGGCTGGGAGGGTTTACATCAACGGCGTCCCCCTTGACGAACCCTATGTCAACGGCATCGTGGAGGAATATGGGATGTGGCATATCCCGAAGGATGCGGTGTTCGTGATGGGCGATAACCGACCTTCCAGCAACGATAGCCGAGATTTTGGTCCCGTCCCTCTCGACTTAATTGAGGGCAAAGTTGTCTTCCGCTATTTCCCATTAGGGCGAATGGGGCGGATAAGCCAGTAAAGCCGAAGATACAAGGGACAGCAAATCAGCGGAATCAGGAGCAGAAAATTGGGCAAGGAAAAATAATCACTCCTGCACTCTCGCACTCATATTGTCTGAAGCCAAGGGGCGGGTTTTTGACGCTGTTGCGAACTTTTGGTGAGTGCGACAAGATAACAAGCACCCTTAACCCAAGCGAAAGGATGTGGCGGCGATGAGAGAGAGGTCACTGAACTTATGGCAAAGGTTTTTGCTTGGGCTTTGGTTTGCGACTTTGGTGGGCATGACGGCGAGGGTGGGTGAAGATTTTCGGCTTTATGCGTCACTTCGCCAACAACGCCTTCAACTTCAATCGGAATTGCAAAGGCTTGACCGAGAAGTCGCAATCCTTCAAAACAAACTCCGCTTCCTTCACACTCCCGAAGGTGCTCGGCTAGTCCAAAGAGCACAATTTTATGGAACAGAAAAGGAACGGTTGCTGGTTTTTGAAGAAGGTTTGCCACCGATCAGCATCTTGGAACTTTTGTCGGGAGGATTTGAGGAATGGAATGCAAGCGAAAAGCCCAATCATCAGGAACGCAACAGGTGGCTAGTCCGAATATCGCGGCATTGGCAGCGGTTGAGAAGCGAACGATACCGTTAGCAGCCCTTTCAGCAGTCTGCCTCGCGACACCGCTCTTTTACCCCTTGACTTTCCCCATCGCTTGGTTCGCCTTAGTGCCTTTGCTCATCGTTCTCCAAACCCAGCGTTGGCAGATTGCTTTCACTGCCTCTGTGCTTTTCGGGTTCGTCTTTCACGGCTTGGCAAACTACTGGCTCGTCCCTACCATCTCAAATCTCGCCCCTTATGCTGATTCAACAAAGCAAGCAATGGCGGTTTGGGCTGTCGTTGGCTTTTTTGCCCTTTTGCTCTGGCAAAGCCTTTTTTCAGTGCTTTTCGGGATGTTGGTTTGGTGGGTCGGACAAAGGTGCGGAAACAAGTGGCTCGTTCCAGCCGTTGGCTCTTCATGGCTTTTAACAGAATGGCTGAGAAGTCTTGGGACTTTCGGTTACCCTTGGGCTTTGTTGGCTTCAACTCAAGTTGCCTTTTTGCCCATCGTTCAACTTGCCGCTTGGGTGGGAAGTTTTGGCTTGAGCGGCATAATCGCTCTCATCAACGCTTTGCTCTTTCAGTGGTGGCGGGAGCGAAAAAGTCTCTTCCTTTTGCTTGCTTTTTCCATCTTGACTTTATCCTGCTCGTTCGGCTGGTTGGAAATTAGGCGAGTGGAGAAACAAGCGAACTTATCGTCCCATTTGAAAGTTGCGGTCGTGCAAGGGAACTTCGGCATGGAGCGGTGGCGTCCCGATGTGACCTTTGAGGAGTTGCGTGAAATCCTGAGGACCCATTTGAGCCTATCGGAACAAGCGGCAAAGCGAGGGGCAAAACTCATAGTCTGGTCAGAGACTGCTTTGCCTTGGAGATTGAGGGACAACGGGGTTTGGGGTTATGGCGCTTCAGAGTTGTTTGAGTTTGTCAAGCGGCACGAAGTTGTCTTGTTCGTCGGGGCGGGTGAATGGCGTGAGGGGAAGAGTTACAACGCATGCTTTGTCTTTGCGCCTGAGGGGAAATTGAGCGGTGAAGAAGTCGCCCACAAGATTCGGCTCGTTCCCTTCGGTGAATATTTGCCGGGTCGTGAATGGTTTTCGTGGCTTGAAAAGATTTTGCCCCACGCGCCCGTTGAAACTGCTCCGGGGCAAAGGAGAGCTGAAACCGTTTTGAGGGTGGGCAACGAAGTTGTCAAGCCAGCGATTGTCGTTTGCTTTGAATCTTTGTTCCCGTTCCACATCAGGCATTTGGTCGGCAACCCACTCACTTCCACCCACATTGCCAACCTTATCGTCATCATCACCAACGACAGTTGGTTCGGGAACACCCTTGCGCCATATCACCACGCTCGCATCGCTGTCTTGAGGGCTGTTGAGATGAGGAGGGCAGTTGTGAGAGGGGCAGGAACAGGGATAAGCCTCGTGGTTGCGCCCACAGGCAAAGTTGTTCAGGCTTCAAAATGGGGCGACCGATGCGTTTTGACCGCATCCGTGCCACTCATGGAGAGAAGTTCGGGCTACCAAATTTGGGGCGACTTGCCTTTTGTCATTCTGGCTTTAACCACCCTTGCGTTGATTTGGAGAAAGCGCTGAACAGGGGAGACATTCAGAAACAATTGCGGCGTGTTGGAAGTCATGCTGTTTGTTTTGAGCGTCCTTACGATGTCTTTACATCTCTTTCTTGCCAGCGCAAAGTTTAGTATGGAGCGCTCTCCCGGATGGGAGGGAAATAAGGCGAGCCGTTGAATTTGACTATGGGGGTGTTTAGAGATGGTGCAAGCCTACATCTTCGTTAAGGTCAATGTTGGAAAGGCAAAGTCTGTAGTGGAGGCGCTTCGCCAAATTCCTGAGGTCAAATCCGCTCACATCGTTTGGGGCATCCCTGACATCATTGCCTTCGTTGAAGCACCCGATTACAAAAGCCTCACCGATTTAGTCTTGACTCGCGTTCACTCAATTGAGGGCATCACTCAAACGGACACTCGCTTGGTGGCTGAGGAGTGACAATCAAAAGACAGGGAACTGAATTTCAAACAGGCTGTTTGGAAGTCTCTCGTCCCAAAACTTAACAGGAAGGAAAGGGGTGTTTGTTGTGTTTGAGCAGGGGCAAAAACAAATGTTCCCTTGGGAGGAACGACCAAAGGGTTGCAGCGATGTCGTCTGGCGTTACAGCAAAAACCCGATTATCCCGCGCAATGCCATCCCCAGAGCAAACAGCATCTTCAACAGTGCCGTTGTGCCTTTCAAAGACGGTTATGCGGGCGTCTTTAGGGTTGATGACAAGAGGCGCATCATGAATTTGCATGCGGGGTTCAGCAAAGACGGCATCAACTGGCAAATTAACCCTGACCCTATTGAGTGGATTTGCGATGACCCGGAAATCGCAAGGTTTGAGTATCGCTACGACCCTCGCGTCCTTTGGCTTGAAGACCGCTACTACATTACTTGGTGCAACGGCTATCACGGTCCGACCATCGGGATGGGCTACACCTTTGACTTCCAGACCTTCTACCAAATGGAGAACGCTTTTCTGCCTTACAACCGCAACGGCGTTTTGTTCCCACGAAAGATTAGGGGCAAGTATGCTATGTTGAGCAGACCCAGCGACCGAGGACACACTCCCTTCGGCGACATCTTTTACAGCGAAAGCCCAGACCTAATCCACTGGGGTTGCCATCGGTTCGTGATGGGACCAAGGCAGGGCTGGGAGAGCACGAAGATAGGTGCAGGTCCAGTCCCTATTGAAACGCCCGAAGGTTGGTTGCTGCTTTACCACGGTGTCATCACTCACTGCAACGGTTTCATCTACAGCATGGGCGCTGCCATTCTGGACTTGGATTACCCATGGAAGGTTATCTACCGCTGCCGACAATACTTGTTGACCCCGACGGAATGGTATGAGCAGGTCGGTGACACACCAAATGTCGTCTTCCCGTGTGCCGCAATCCTTGACCCTGAAGGCAAGAGGTTGGCTATCTACTACGGCGGAGCAGATACAGTTGTCGCTTTGGCTTTCGCCTACCTTGACGAGTTGATTCAGTTTGTCAAGGAAAACTCAGAGTTGTGATTGCGGATCAATTTAATGGCGTCACCTTTTATGGGCAATAGCCGTTAAAAACGACCATGCAGTCTTTTCATGCCTTCGCTCGTGTTGGTTTTAGCCGAGCAGTCGCTCAATTTCCTCCTTGTGACGGGTCTCATCTTCGGCGAACATCTCCAAAGTCGCTTTCAAACCTATATCTCCAACCGCTTCCGCTTGCTGTGCCCTTTCTCTGTATCCAGCGATTGCTTCCAGTTCAAACTTGAGAGAATCCTCAAGGACATCTCGCCAGTCATAAACTTCGGCTGGAGTTTCCAACTCAACTTTGGGCACGCCACCTAAAGCGACGATTTTATCGGCAAGGTAGGTCGCATGCTTAACCTCATCCATGACTTCCTTCCTCAACAACTCTCGGACCTCGTGACCTCCAAGCCCTTTAAGGACAGCGGAGTGGCGGATGTAGCGTATGATGGTGTTCAGTTCGGCGTTCATGTCTTTGTTGAGCCCCTCAATCAGTTCCCTAAGTTTCTCGTCCATCCCTCAACCCTCCTTGCTGTTTCGTATTGGCTGACTGTCTAAGATCGGCGTGCCTAATTTTAGCGGCAAAGTTTCCTTCTCGCTACCAGATGTAAACCTGACCGCCCAATCGCTTGAAGGTCAAAAGTGCTGCTGCCGAGACGATGACCATGAAAGTGGTGACGGCAAAGGAAAGTTCAATGTTGCCTCCAGACATGTTCAGGAAGGCTAAAACAGGCAGGACTTTTCCCACATCTGTCCCTGCAACAATCAAAACAGGTGCAAACTCGCCCATCGCCCGCGCCCAAGCCAAAATCGCACCTGCAAGTAAGCCGTTTTTCGCTAAGGGTAAAGTTACGCGAAAGAAGGCATAAATAGGCGATGCGCCCAAACTTCGTGCGACTTGCTCAAACCTCGGGTTAACTTGGTCAAAGGCTGCTTTGAAAACCCTAATCCCGAGCGCCGATGCAACAGCGAACTGGGCAACGACAATCCCTTGCGGGGTGTAAAGGACACCGATTGTTTCGTTCAGCCACCTTCCGATGCCCGTTTGCCCAAAGATGGCAACAAGTGTCAAGCCGACCACAAGTGGCGGGATGATGATGAGCAGGTCAACGATTGTGTCAACGATGATGGCAAACCGAACTGGGTAGCGAGAAAGGGCATAGGCAGTTGGAGCACCTATCAAAACGGCGAAAAAAGTTGTGATGGTAGCAGTTACGACGCTCAACTTAAATGCATGCCAAAGTTCTGCCCGCGCAAATGGGTCACGCCACAAGGTTATGATTGCTGGCACTTCCTCAACTGCCCTGAAAGGCAAAATTGCGTCCATCCAAAGGAGCGAAAGGACAAAACCCAAGTAGACGAACATGCCCGCAAACATAAACGCACGAAACCAAAATTCCGTCCAACTGGAGCGCTTAGTCGCTACCATTTTCCCTCACCTTTTCTGCCATTCTCACAAAGGTTAATTGTCCGTCAAAGAACTGGAACGCTACCAGCAGTAAATTTGTTCCCACCAACTTTGAGACAAAGCACGGAGAGGCGGAGAAAAGCAGAAACGGAGATGCGGGGAAAAAGAGAAGCGGAGAATTTACGAAGGATACCTCACGCATTTTCAAGTTAGCCTGCTTTAGCAGGCTTCGTCAATATAGACGCCGACTTGAAACGGGGCGTGAGACGAGGGACGGAATGAATTGGGAGGGCGAGGCTCCTGCCGAGCCGAACTTATCGGCAAATCGTGAAATCGGCAAATCGGCAAGTCGAGAAACGGCAGCGATTGGCGAATAGTGAGTGGCGAATGGTGAACGGAAATCCTCAACCCGCAACGCACAACCCAATTTTACGCTTCACGCGTTACGCTTCCAACCAATTTCGGGGCTAACGCCCCTCCTACCCGCCAATTTCACGCATTACGCTTCACGAACCACGCTTCACGGCTCCCGCTCATAGTAGCCGTGATAGTAGTAATAGTCGCGGTAGTAGTCGTAACCTCGCTTGCGCGATGCCTTGTTGATGACCACTCCCAACAGTTTCGCTTGAGCCAACTCCAATTGTTCTTTGACCTCCTGAACTGCAGACCTGCTCACATGCCCAAGTTCAACAACCAACAAAACTCCGTCCGTCATCGGAGCCAAGATGCTTGGGTCAGTGACAGCCATCATCGGTGGCGTGTCTATCAGCACGATGTCAAATCGCTCCTTCAACCGCTGCAGCAAATGTTGCATCGCTTCGGAACTGAACAATTCTGCTGGAGTAGCAGCATCACTGTCTTTCGGCAAAACTCCTGCTGGGAGCAATTTCAAGGTCTCAAGTTGGGTTGGGAGCAAGGCACTCTCAAGCGGTGCAGCGTCCCGAAGCACATTCGCCAACCCGACATCTCCGTCAAGCCCAAAGATTCGATGCAAATCTGGCTTCCTCAAGTCAGCATCTATCAAAACAACCCGTTTGCCCGTCTGAGCGAAAGCGATAGCGAGGGTAGTAGAGATGAAACTCTTCCCTTCGCCCTTGACCGCACTTGTCACCAAGAAGGTTTGCATCTTGCCGTCGCTTGATTGGCGAAGGATTAGGAAGCGCAAATTTGACCTCAAGGTTCGGATGGCTTCAGCAGCACCACGCCTTGAGGTCATCAAACGCATGATGCTGTCGGGTTCCGTGCCGATGCGGGCTTCTGGGACGACCGAAAGGACAGGAACTCCGAGTAGATGCTTGATTTCTTCGGAATTGGTGACCGTCGTCCGCATGAACTCCATCAGGAAAGTCAATCCTAACCCCAGTCCCAATCCTCCAAGGAGCGCCAAAGTGATGAGCCTAATCAGGTCAGGACCAACAGGTCTGCTCGGCACAACAGCGACATCGGCAATAGTAGCGTTGCCAAGTTTTGCTGCCTCACGAATTTGAGCGTCTTGCAGCCTTGAAAGCAAACTCATGTATGCCTGCTCCAAAACTTGCAACTGCCTCGTCAAATCACCGAGCCGGCGCTGCTGTTCGGGGAACTTGCGAAGTTGTTGGTAAGTCTGCTGCAAGAGAGATGCCAGCGCCTTGCGCCGTTCCTCCAACTCCATCCGCCTTCGCTCGGCATCCAAAATTTGCTGATACAAACTGGCATATCTCGGGTTAGGGGCAGCGTCAGGAACCTCAATCACCCTCTCAGATTGGCGGCGGGCAATCTCTTGCCTGAGAGCAACAATCTGCTCTTCAAGTCGCTTGATTGTCGGGTGAGTGGGCAAGTATCGGTTGAGCAACTGAGTCCGTTGAGCCTCAAGTTCAGCCAAACGCTTCTCCATTTCCGCCAAAACAGGGTTCTCTTTCCGCATCGGCACAAAAGGTTGCTCTTGAGCAAGAAGTTGCTGAAGTTGCTCGCGAGCCTTCATCGCACTCCTCAGTTCCGTCTCAGCCATAAGCAACTCGGAAGTGTAGGTTCGGACAGAGTTGACGAGTGCCCTCGTCTCCTCAGAGACATCAACCATGTTCAGTTGCTGTTTGACCTCTGCAATTTGTTTGTCAAGCCTTTGAAGTTCGGCTCGCACAGCCTGAAGTTGGGTCTCAATGAAGCGGCGCTCGTTGCTCGCTTCAGCGCGAGCCTCACGGTTCAACCGAGCGACGAAGGCTTCAGCAATAGCGTTCGCCAACGCTGCAGCCACCTCAGGGAGCGTGTGGCGGACGGAAATGCGAATTAGGTCAGGTTCGTAACTCGCCGTGCTGACGAAACTCAAAACCTCTTGAGCGTTCAGCAAACCGATGTATTGCCGAACCGAAGCGCTAACTCTCATGCTTGACAATTTCTGCTCCTGAACGAGCCGCAAGGCTTCCTGAGCCGTCAGGAAAGTTGCAACCAGTTGGGTGGCAGTCTTGAGGTCAAGCGTGTCAGTTTGTTGTTGCTGTGATGCAGGACCGAACAACGGTGGAGGCGATTGCTTGCGCAACCTGACGAGGCTGACCGCTTCGTAAAACTTTGGGCTCGTGTAAGCGTAAATTCCTACGGCAATCAAAGCCAGAACGACAAGGACAATAATCAGTGGGAGCCGACGGTAAAGCAACCAAAGGTAGAAGCCCCAATCCATCGGCTTATGCTCTGCTTTGACCAAAACACGCTGCTGTTGCTGCATCTGACATCCCCTCGCTTTTTGGTTGAGACTTGTTTTGCACTGTCAATTTGCATCCCAACGCTATGGGCTGAAACCCATTCATTGCTGATACAAAGAGCCAATTCACGCTCGCTCTTTAGCCCGTAAATTTGATGAACAAAACCCATCAATTGCACCCCGCACTCAGCACATCGCACCCAGCACCGAACATCGCACCCCGCACCATTTTCATGTTCGTCGCAATTATGCCATGAAAGGAACGGAAAGGATGTGAGCGTAATGCGTAAAGCGTAATGCGTAAGAGTGATGGGAGGGCGAGGCTCCTGCCGAGCCGAATCTTATCGGCAAATCGTGAAATCGGCAAATCGGCAAGCCGAAAAATTGTGGTCTCTGGAGGGCTGTGCTCCTGCACAGCCGCCTAAAATTTTTCGGTCGTGCAGGAGCACGACCCTCCAGCAGCGCTCCTGCGCTGCCGAATTCGTTCAAATTTTGGTCGTGCAGGATAAAACTGGAGGGCTGCTCTCCTGAGCAGCCGAATTCGTTCAAAAAATCTTCGGTCGTGCAGGAGCACGACCCTCCAGCAGCGCTCCTGCGCTGCCGAATTCGTTCAAATTTTCGGTCGTGCAGGATAAAACTGGAGGGCTGCTCTCCTGAGCAGCCGAATTCGTTCAAAAAATCTTCGGTCGTGCAGGAGCACGACCCTCCAAATGCACCCAAAGATTACCACTCCAACACAAATATTTCGCCCTGATACGGCCAATCTTCAGGGCGGGAGACCAAACCGTGCCGAACAGGGTTGTTGCGCACATAATCCCATTTCTCATCGTAACTTTCATTACTGCGCAAAGTTGTGTCCCAATAACCGACTTGCCAACGATGGTTTGGGTTTTTGTGTCGTTTAGAAAACTGTGATTTCCAATAGCGAACCCAACTCTCTAATGAAACGGTTTCATCTCGTGGGCTGGCAAAAAGGTGAATGTGGTCAGGCATGATAACATATCGTCCAACTAACCACGCTGTTGCTTCCCTCCAAACGGAAATTAGGATTTCGTGCACCTCTGGTGCTGCCAGCCATGGTTGACGGTTCTTGGTGCAAACAGTAATAAGCACGATGATGGGTCGGTTGGGTATTGGGACAATTTCATGGTGTGGGCGTGAGCGTTTCGGTAACCAAAGTTTTCGGTTCATATCATTTCATCCCTCCACATGGAGGGATGCTCTCCTTAGCAGCCGAATTTGCCGTTTCTGGAGGGCAATGCTCCCGCACTGCCGAAAAACTGGAGGGCACGGCTTCTGCCGTGCCGAAAAAATTTTCGGTCGTGTAGGGGCAAAATCGGAGGGCACGCCTCCCGGCGTGCCGAAAAGTTTTTCGGTCGTGCAGGAGCACGACCCTCCAGTTAAACCCAAAAACGGCAGCGATTGGCGAATGGCGATTAGCGAATAGCAAGTGGCGAGTGGTGAACGGAAAACATCAACCCGTAACGCACAACCCAATTTTACGCATTACGCTTTACGCCCAACTCACAACGCGCAACCCGCAACCCGATTTCGGGGCTAACGCCCCTCCTACCTGTCATTTTTAAGCTTTGCGCATTACGCTTTACGCTTCCAACCAATTTCGGGGCTAACGCCCCTCCTACCTGCCAATTTCACGCTTTACGCATTACGCATCACGCTTCTCCTCGTCCCCCGTCCCTCGTCCCTCGTCCCGTTCCGTGATGTGATTTTCGTCACGGTTAATTCAAAAATGGCAAAAATGGCGGGAAAATAGGGTCAAACTGGCAGGGTTTTTAGCCGACTGAAACCCTTTACATCGCAGCACTCCCATGTTCATAATTTAAGCAGACTTCAGTCAAAACGAAAGGAGGGATGCAAGGGACGAAAGACGAGTTGACGGAAAAAACAGAGAAATGGCGGCGACGGCGAATTTGGTTGCTCGGGACGGAGCGGCAATGGCGCATCGGGGATCACCTCAAAGAAACCAAAAACTCTAACAAAGGAGGGCGATTGAGATGTTGAAGCGAACAATCACTTTGCTCAGTCTCACAATCACCGTCGGGGCGCTCCTTCTCACCATCGGCTGCGGCGGGTCTAACAACACTGCACCAACAACGGAAGCCAACGGGCAAAATCGTTTCTGGATGGGTAGTAGTAATGGTTCAGTGACACTTACTCACTCGTCCCCTGTGACCGCAAAGGTTTCTGACCCTGAAGGTTTGTGGACCATCACCGTTCAAACCCCCGATGCTTATGGTGTCCGGTTCACTCTTGTTGCAGGAAGGGACTTCCCTAATGGAAGCACAGAGGTGAATGTTCCTCTTCCAAAGTTCGGGGAAGCACCATATCACACCATCAGCATTGTGAACAAAGCCTGGAAATCTGGCGTGTGGGTAATTTACCCTGATGGAAGAATTGTGAGACTGAGGTAACGAATTAGAATTGAGGGGGACGAGGGCAACTTCCCTCGTCCCCCATTTCGCTCATCACTTCTCATCGTCGCTTCATTTGGTGAACCTTCTCCGCAGCGCACCAAAGATTGGGATACCCAACAAGCCTAATCCAAACATGATCCCCACTGAAGGTTCAGGTGATGGAGTGTAAACTAAGGGTGAAGTATGACGGTCAGTATCCCTAAGATCTGCCACTACTGTTGTTGGAGGAAGTGGACTAAAGAAACCGAATAACAATGTATTTTCACCCGGGGGCAATGTGGGGATAGTAAACGATACACTTCCCGGCGAAGGCGATGCCAACGGATAGGTTGTCGCATCATTCAAGGCTACGTTACCTGTGCCACTAACTTGGAATGCAAAGGTAGGCGGTAAAGCTGGGTTAATTAATGATGGGTTGAGAATTACAGGTCCAAGAAGGTCAAAGGACATCCCGTTGATATTAAGTTCCGAAGAGCCAGCGTAATGGGTGATTTGGTAGACATAAACAAACAACCCTGTTGCCTCATTTGCTCCAAAGAAAACAACACTGCTAACATCTCCATCGGTTCCTAATGAAAGAAAATCAAAAGTGGAAACTATAGGTGGTGCTGCAACTCCCCCAGCAGTCCATGCTGCGAATTGGGCTGGAGTAATTGTGGTCAAAGGACCAGCCCATGAAGGGATTGTGGCTGCCATCACCGCAACTCCGACGACCAAAGCCGTCCAGAACTTTGACATTGCTTTCATCTTCGACCGCCTCCTTTCTTAGATTTGGCGGGTTGATTTTCTCCGCCACTATATTATTACGACTTCGGTGGTCATTTGATAGCCATCTGGTGCGTGATTTGTGGTGCGTGATTTAACGGATTTGACGGCAAAATTGGCGATTTTGGAAAATGGGCGTGACTCGTGATGCGTAAAGCGTGATGCGTAAAGCGTGATGCGTGAAGCGTAATGCGTGAAATTTATGGGTAGGAGGGGCGTTAGCCCCGAAATTGGTTGGAAGCGTAAAGCGTAATGCGCAAAGCGTAAAAATGACAGGTAGGAGGGGCATTAGCCCCGAAATGAGTTGAGGGTTGCGGGTTGCGCGTTGTGAGTTGAGGGTTAAAAGCGTAAAGCGTAATGCGTAAAGCGTAAAATTGGGTTGCGGGTTGTGCGTTGCGGGTTGATGTTTTTCGTTCACCATTCGCTATTCGCCAGTCGCCATTCGCTGCTGTTTTTGGGTTTAACTGGAGGGTCGTGTTCCTGCACGACCGAAAAATTTTAGGCGGCTGTGCAGGAGCACAGCCCTCCAGAGACCACAATTTTTCGACTTGCTGATTTGCCAATTTCACGATTTGCCGATAAGTTCGGCACGGCAGAAGCCGTGCCCTCCAGTTTTTCGGCAGTGCGGGAGCATTGCCCTCCAGAAACGGCAAATTCGGCTGCTCAGGAGAGCATCCCTCCATGTGGAGGGATGAAATGATATGAACCGAAAACTTTGGTTACCGAAACGCTCACGCCCACACCATGAAATTGT
>Ga0079995_1033128_pt1 | contig 16810 bp, 14 predicted proteins | sample FaiFalFF_MnMetaG_2_FD_69198 | JGI IMG/M metagenome (GOLD analysis project Ga0079995, IMG submission 69198) | Freshwater microbial communities from Yellowstone National Park, Wyoming, USA - Fairy Falls C (FF_Mn_C) (SPADES assembly) (version 4) | ecosystem: Environmental > Aquatic > Freshwater >...
GATTAGGTGGAAAAGGGGTCCTCTTCTTTTTACCCTATTCCTTTTGGAGGCCAAGGTTTTCTAAATGTAAAGAGGGGATGGGCGCGCCCGCCCGCCGAAGGCGGGCGGCGGCCCCACAAAATACCACCGACTCGCATTCAGAAACTCTTTGCATCAAGTTGGTATTAGGCCTTTGCCGGAGCTTTTACATGGAAAAGATACATTTGCAGGGATGCGTTGGTGGTTTCTGCTGGGGGTGGGACTAAGTTTGGGACTAAGCGGATGTAAGAAAGGCGAACCGCGCCCCAAACAACCCCCCATCGCCCGGTTTTTTGTAGATAGCATCCAACTGGAAGGAGAAAATCGCCTCCCCTCGCGTTTTGTGCTGGGGTGGTGGGGGGAAGACCCAGATGGATATGTGGTAGGGTATGAGCTTCGGGTGGATGGCGGAGAATGGAACTTTACAACTCAGCAGGAAAGCACTTTTGTGGTAACTTTTGAGCCCGGCACAGTCCAAAAGGACCTACTTTTTGAGCTCCGGGCCATAGATAACGATGGTCTAAAAACGGATCCGCCGGCTCGCCTGCGCGTACCTCTGCGCAATAGCCCTCCTGCCTGCCGTTTGGACCCTTCTGTTCCTTTACCTGATACGACGCTCCCGGTCCTTACGCTGGTTTTGCAAGTGAGCGACCCGGATGGGCCAGAGACCTTGGACTCGCTCTACATTCGTATTGGTCGCAGTGGGAGTTGGCAGGGCATTCCGGCGCGACATACTACCCTTACCTTGGTGCCTACCGATCCCCGAACCCCTTCCCCCACTCGCCTCTACAGCGGCATCGCCCAAACCCCCCTTACTACCCTAAGCGACCCCTTACCCTTAGGCGATACCGTGCGCATCTACTTCCAGGTCCGAGACAATGCCCGCCTCTATTCCCCCATAGATAGCACCAAACCCATCTACATCCGTCCTAAGCGTGGCGCCTGGCTCGTCATTGACAACTGGGCTACTACCGAAGCCATTACCACCCTCACCCCCGACCTCACCGCAGCCTGGAGCGAAGGCTACGATGTATGGGACCTCCGCTCCCCCGCCCAACAAGTCCCTCTCTACAACCCTACCTGGCTCCACATCTTTCGCCTCTATGAGCGGGTCTTCTGGATCGGCGGGGCCGAAGAAGAACGTTTCCGACGTTTAGAAGAAATAGAGTCCGTCATCCAAACCTACCTCCAAAACGGAGGCCGCCTTCTAGTCAATAGCCCCATTCGCAGTAGCGTAGAACCCTCTTCTCCCATTTTCCGCTGGGGACCCATGGATAGTATCAGCACGACCGTACAAAACGGCCTCTTAGCGCCCGGCGGTGCGGTGACTTCCTTAGAGGCGACCTTTCCTGCCCTCTCCAATGGCCTGCCGTATTACATGAGCCTTATCAATCCGCCTTACGCTAAAGGCACAGCTATCACCCTCTACGAGATGCCCAATCTCATCCAAGGGAATGGTCAGCCCTGGCCCCCCGGCCTCTCTAAAGCCGCCGCCGTCGCCTTCCCCGAAGGCTCTACTCCCCATAAGTATCGCCTGATATTCTTTATTCTACCCCTTCATCAGCTCTCGGGTAACCGCATCGCCTTCTTCCAGGCCGTTAATACCGCCTTCCAACCATGAGAAGTCTGGCTATATGGGCTTTTCTGATGGCCTTTTTGCAGGCGCAAAAGGGCACTATTCAGGGTACCGTGAAAGACAAACAGACCGGGGAGCCGCTCATAGGGGCTACCGTTGTGCTGGTGGGCACCTACAAAGGCACCTACACCGACGACGAGGGCCGCTTCGTCCTAAAAGACATAACTCCGGGCACCTATGACCTTCGGGTAAGCTATGTCGGATACAATGAAGTCCTTCTGACCCGGCTCACCATCAAACCAGACCAGACTTTGACGCTCCATATCCCTGTTTCGCCGGTGGGGACGACTTTGCAGACGGTAGAAATCATCGGAGAAAAGCCCGTCGTGAATCTGGAGTCGGGCAAAAGTGATCTGCGAATAAGTGGGGATGAAATTCGGCAGACGACGGCGGTAGATGTGCAGACGATGGCTTCCCTTATGCCGGGTGTGGCCCAAACCTTGGATGGCCTTCAAATTCGGGGTGGACGCGTCTACGAGACGCAGTATGTAATAGAGGGTGTGAATGCTCAGGACCCCTTAGCGGGGACTGGCTTCGGCGTAGAAGTGTCGCAAGTCGCCATCGAAGAAATGGAAGTGATCACAGGGGGCATGGATGCAGAGTACGGGGATGGCACCTCTGGCGTGGTGGCAGTACGTCTGCGGGAGGGCGGCGATAAATGGCGTTTCAGCGGCCGCTACCAAAAAGACCAGCTGGGCGGCCTCCTCCCCAAAGAAGGGTGGAATACTGACATCTTCAACTTCGCCATCGGAGGCCCCCTCCTAAAAGATAAAGAAAGCCAGCGCCCCCGCCTTACCCTCTTTACCAGTGCCGATGTGCGCCTGACCGATGAGTACTTCGGCGTCCGAGCCTCCCAACTCTACAGCAGCCTCCTGGAAGAAAGTACGAGCCGAGATGCCCTCTTCCAGCTCCTCCAAAAACCCCTCGGTACCCCTACCAAAAGTCAGCTTTTCGCTCCCCGCCAAGACAATAAGTGGTCCGCCACCCTCAAACTCGCCTACCGCCTAGATAACCGAACTAAACTCACCTTCTCCCTTCAGCAAAGCCTCAATATCAACCAGAACACCCGTTCCCTCCAAATTATTGGCAGCGATCAGATTATGGTGCCGGGCTTCCAGCACCTTTTCGCCCTCCAACCAGATAACGCCAACACTTACACCCACCGCTCCAACCTCGCCATTCTCAAATTCAACCGCATCCTCTCCAAAAGCTGGACGGGGGAGCTGACCCTTTCCCGTCTCTTTGTCAATCTACGGGCCGACGCCAACGGCCGGCCCTTCCGAGATAGCATCATTCGGCAGATTTATGACCCGGCTTCCATCATCACCGATCCCGTTACGCTCTACAACCCCGGCGACTCCGTCGTCTATGTCAATGCCCCCATCGGCCTTTATAATAATGGCGGCATTGCCACCCTGTGGCATGACCACTTTGCTGAGGAATACACCATCAAGGTCAAAACGACCTATCAGCCTCGTTCTACGGCGCACTTCTGGATATATGGGTGGGAGCACCGCATGGCGCATTACCAGTGGATAGATGTTATTCGTCCGTGGGTGGGCGCTCCTATTCGCCTGGACAATGGGCAAGTTTTTGCTTCTAATCGCATCGGGAGCAGTAATGATATTTGGCGGGTGCGGCCAGTAACAGGGGGTATTTTCTTTGAGGATCGGATTCGGTACAAGGGGATTGTCGTGAGTATGGGGGCTCGGCTCTGGTACTGGGCTCCGGGCCGCTTCGTGGATGAGGCCATCCGAAACCCCCAAGCCCCAATCCTGGATGCCGTCCGAGAAAAATACCAACAACAAACTATACCCATCCTGGGCCTCCGCTATAAGGTCCGCCTCCTCCCGCGCCTGCGGGTGTCCTTCCCCGTGACAGACAATCATGTGCTCTTCTTCAATTACTCCCATGCCGCCAGATTACCCCATCCCCGCTTCGTATATGCGGGACTGGACCCCGTCTACCAAGACCGCTCCTTCTTAGCTAACCTCGGCAACCCCAACCTCAACCCCGAAGTCAATGTAGGCTACGAAATCGGCCTCAAATCCAACCTCGGGAGCGGCTGGGCCCTCACCATAAGTGCCTTCTACAACGATAAGTTTGACTTCATCGTCAATCGGGTGATCACAATTCGGGACCAAACAGGACGTTTTACAGAACGGCTCTTTGCTGTCAACTTAGACTATGCCCGAGTGCGTGGCGTGGATGTTTTTCTCCAAAAGCAGGTGGGCGCCTGGTTCAAAGTCGCTGGCAGCCTCACCTATCAAGTAGCCACTGGAAAGTCTAACTCGGCCTTGGAGTCCCTTTTGCAGATTCGCCAGCAGGGCCGAGTAGATGCGAATAAGGAGTTTTTCTTAGCGTGGGATCGTCCCTGGGATATCAAGGCTTGGATGATCCTGAAATCTCCGCCCTTCGCTCCTAAGTACCTGCAAAACCTCACGCTTTTTGCCTCCATGACCTATAAGTCGGGTTTGCGTTATACGCCGACTCTTTTAGCAGGGCGGGAGCCGCTAACCGACCGCCCCATTTATGAGCTGGATGAGTCCCGCCGCAATGCCAAAATCGGCAGCCCCTGGCGTTGGGTAGATGTGCGCCTCACCCGTAGCTTTTGGAAGGAACGCCTCTCCCTCTTTGTAGAAGTGCGCAATCTCCTCAATCACAAGAATGCTGCTATTATAAATCCTGTTACGGGGCGGGCGTATGAATATCCTGACGATGTGCCGCTGGGTTGGCGCGACCCGAAGTATCCCAGCCCCTTAGACAGCGGTCCTCCTCCTGACAACCCCGCTCGTTACCTACCGCCGCGCCAGGCCTTCGTGGGCATCAACTGGAATTTATGAGGGCTCTGTATGTAAGGACGTTACAGGGAATGCCTCAGCTTGGAGTGCCATGGAGAGGGGGCCGTGTGCCAAGCGCTTGCCTGTAATACCAGTTTGAGGCCAAGGCTTCCTTAATGTGAGGAGGGGATGGGCGCGCTCGCAGGGCGGGCGGCGGCCCCAAAACATCTTTTTTGATTGCAAATGGTATAAGGTCACGAGAAGGACGCCGAAGGGCACGGCACGTGGATGCACGATCTCCCCTCTCCCCCCTTGAGAGGGGGGGAGAGGGAGTAGGGAGTGGAGGGATGTAATAGTATGAGGGACATTTTGAGCCTCCCCGCCCCACAGGGCGGGGACGCTGGGGCTGGTACTGCCTAAAAAGTCTATGCTAGGAAGTGGTATAAGCAAAAGTTTCTGAGGCTATGAAGGCAGGGCCCCGCCTGGCAGGCCGAAAAATAAAAAACCCCCTCGGCATGGCCGAGGGGTAAGGAGGGTTTTTGAGGGGGCTTTCCTTAGAAGTCCATGTCGCCGCCGCCGGCGCGAGCGGGAGCCTTTTCTTCTTCGGGCTCTTCCACGATCACGCATTCGGTGGTGAGGAGGAGGGAAGCAATGGAGGCGGCGTTTTCAAGGGCAGTCCGAGCTACTTTGGTGGGGTCAATCACGCCCGCCTCATAGAGATTTTCAAATTGCTCGGTGCGCGCATTCCAGCCAAAATCACCTTGGCCTTCCTTGACTTTTTCTACGATGATGGCGCCTTCTACGCCAGCGTTATAGGCGATTTGGCGGAGAGGTTCTTCCAGCGCGCGGCGGACGATTTCTACACCGATGCCGGTATCGCCCTTGAGATACTTGTCATTGATGCCGCCTTTGCCAGGGAGGAGGGCCGGGATGCAGCGGATGTAGGCTACGCCCCCACCCGGAACGATACCTTCTTCCACGGCGGCGCGGGTCGCATGCAGAGCGTCTTCCACGCGGCTTTTCTTTTCTTTCATGGCTACTTCGGTAGCCGCTCCCACATAGATCACCGCTACGCCACCCGAGAGCTTTGCTAAGCGCTCTTGGAGTTTTTCCTTGTCGTACTCGGACGTGGTGGTTTCAATCTGGGCCTTGATTTGGTTGATGCGAGCCTTGATCTTATCTGGGCTGCCTTGGCCGCCGACGATGGTGGTATTATCCTTGTCAATGGTGATCTTCTTGGCCTTGCCTAAGTAGTCTAAGGTGGCGTGCTCTAACTTATAGCCTTGCTCTTCGGAGATGACGGTACCGCCCGTGAGGATGGCGATGTCTTCCAGCATCGCTTTGCGGCGATCACCGAAGCCCGGCGCCTTGACAGCCGCTACCCGGAGCGTCCCGCGCAACTTATTCACCACCAGCGTCGCTAAGGCCTCTCCCTCTACATCTTCCGCAATGATCAGCAGGGGCTTATTGACCCGCACCACCTGCTCCAGAATAGGGAGAAGGTCCTTCATGCTGGAAATCTTCTTGTCGTGGATAAGGATGAGCGCATCTTCCAGTTCTGCCACCATCTTGTCGGGGTTGGTGACGAAGTAAGGGGAGATATAGCCCCGATCAAACTGCATCCCTTCCACGACTTCTACATAGGTGTCAATGTTGCGGGACTCTTCAATGGTAATCACGCCATCTTTGCCGACCTTCTCCATGGCTTCGGCGATGAGGTTGCCAATGGTCTCATCGCCATTGGCGGAGAGGGTGGCGACTTGGGCGATTTCTTTGGAGCTGGTGATGGGGCGGCTCATCTTTTTGAGTTCCTCCACGACGACCCGGACGGCTTCTTCAATGCCGCGTTTGATTTCCATGGGGTTGGCTCCAGCCGTAACATTTTTCAGCCCTTCGCGGAAGATAGCCTGGGCCAGGACCGTCGCGGTGGTCGTACCATCCCCTGCTACATCAGCGGTCTTAGAGGCCACTTCCTTCACCATTTGCGCCCCGAGGTTCTCCAGGGGATCCTTGAGCGTGATTTCCTTTGCGACGGTCACTCCATCCTTGGTAACGACCGGAGCGCCGAACTTCTTCTCAATGGCCACATTACGGCCACGAGGCCCTAAGGTTACCTTTACAGCATTAGCTAAGGCATCAACGCCTATGCGCAGCTTTTCTCGTGCTTCCGCATTGTACCTGATAATCTTACCCGTTGCCATAGTCCTCTGTCGTTTTGGTTTTTAGTTTAGGATATAATAGCGTAAATGTCCGACTCTCGCATGATCAGGTACTCTTTCCCATCAATGTTGATTTCGGTCCCGGCATACTTACCATACAGGACTTTATCGCCCACTTTGACGGTCATGGGCTCGTCCTTTTTGCCCGGGCCGACAGCTACGACCGTCCCCTTTTGGGGTTTTTCCTTCGCCGTGTCCGGAATGATGATACCGCCTGGCGTCTTTTCTTCTGCAGGTGCAGGTTCTACAATCACACGATCTGACAAGGGCTTGATGTTGATCGCCATAGCGCTTTCGGTTTTGGTTTGGTGGGAAAAATCGCAAGCCCCGTGCCAAGTCCGTTTTCTGTCAGGATGTCAGCCATTCTGTCATTTGGCTGACAAAAAGAAAGGGGCCCCAGCCTACCGCTGAGGCCCCAAAAACTCTAAGCCCTCCTCTACTCGCCCTGCCCCTTAGAATAAGCCTCCACGCCATCAAAGCGACAGAGGTGCTCCGTCTTGATAAAGTCCAGCCCCGCCTGATAATAACTCTCTAAGATGGCGATAATCTCTTTATGCGTTATAGGAGAGCTATCCTTAGAGAGGATTCGGGTGCGCCAGTGGTCAGTAAGGAAAGTCTCTTCTACGCCCCCTGGCCATACCAAGGTGCCTCGGTTGGTAATCATGTGGAGTTTGAACTGCGGAGGGAGATGCGCCTGGATACGTTCGGCCAACTGGGCAGGTGTGCCCCCAGTCCAATGCACAAACACATCTACCCCTACAATTTCTTTTTTAGCGGGCGCAGGCCGAACATACTCTGGGATGCGGATGCCCGTAGGCGCTTGCCCTTCCCGGGTATATTGGACGGGTTTGAGCTTTTCTGGGAGCTTGCCTAGGTTTCGGACTACGGCCTGAGCAAACTCTCGGGTGCCGACTTTTTCTTTGGAGATACCCTCCTGATAAATATCGTAGGTGTGATACCCTTCTTCAATGGTGCGGAGCCAGGCGTTGTGAACTCTTTCGGCGACTTCGGGCTGGCCAATATGAACCAGCATCATGATGCCGGCATGCAAGAGGCCGGAAGGGTTGGCTAAGTTTTGACCTGCCCGGCGGGGCGCCGATCCGTGTATAGCCTCAAACATCGCCACCTTAGGCCCAATATTCGCAGAGCCTGCTAACCCCACCGAGCCCGCAATCTGCGCCACCATGTCCGACAAAATGTCTCCATATAGGTTTAAGGTCACCACCACATCAAATTGCTCCGGCGTGTCAGCCAGCTTAGCCGTCCCAATATCAATAATCCAGTGCTCCTTCTCAATATCTGGATACTCTGCCCCAATCTCATCAAATATTTTGTGAAACAGGCCATCGGTGAGTTTCATGATGTTGTCTTTAGTCATGCAGGTGACTTTTTTTCGGCCGTAGGCGCGAGCGTACTCAAAGGCATACCGAATGATACGTTCGGTGCCCGGGCGGGTGATGAGTTTGAGAATCTGATAGACTTCGTCTGTCTGACGGTGCTCAATGCCTGCATAAAGGTCTTCTTCGTTTTCGCGCACAATGACCACATCCATGCCGGGGTGCTTGGTTTTGATGTAGGGGTGATAGGAGACCACGGGGCGCACATTAGCAAAGAGGTTGAAGAGCTTTCGAGTCGTTACATTGAGGCTTTTGAAGCCGCCGCCCTGCGGAGTGGTGATAGGCGCCTTGTAAAACACCCGCAGTTGGCGGATGATTTCCAACGTTTCGGGGGTGATGCCTGCTGAGTATCCTTGCAGGTAAACCTTTTCTCCGATCTCCACGGGATGAATCTCAATAGCGGCGCCGGCCTCCTGTAAGATGTAGAGGCAGGCTTCCATGATTTCGGGGCCAATGCCATCCCCGTAAGCGACTGCAATCGGAACCTTTTTCATATCCGGGCAAAGCTACGGATTTTGGGCGAGGGCAAGGCGTACGAGCTCTTCGGCAGGGGCCTCTGGATGTAGGCGATAAACCGATTGCAGTCTTTCTTCGGCTTCCTTTGCGGAGAAGCCCAACGAGAGAAGGGCGGCACGAGCCTCCTGGTAGGCGGGAGCTATGGGGCTTTCGGTAGAAAGCTTGCCGGCTAACTCTAAGATGATTTGCTGGGCTAACTTAGTCCCAATGCCTTTGACTCGGGAAAGGGCTTGGACATCTTTTCGGCGAATGTGGTCGGCTAAAATGGCAGGGGTATATTGAGATAAGAGCGCAAGAGCCACTTGGGGCCCCACCCGTGGCACTCGCAAAAGCGATAAAAACTGCTGGCGCTCCTCAGCCGTCGCAAACCCGTATAAACTGGGTACCCCCTCCTCTCGGGGCAGCATGAGCACGGTATAAAGCGTGGTTTCTACCCCCACAGTCAGCTCCCGAGCCGTCTGCAGGGAAGTTTTGACCTCCAGTACCCAAGCTCCCACTTGAAGGTAGGCCATATGCGGGGCCACCCGAATAGGTACCCCCCGAATCTGGTCTATCATCAAGGATGAAAGTACAGAAGGAAGCTCAACCTCTTGAAAACGAAAAAAAAGCCGTACCTTTGCCGCAAACACACACAACTATGCGGTACGTAGTACAAACCTTCGTCGGAGCCGCCCTTATGTGGGCGCTTGTGGCCTGCCAAAGTGGACCCAGCCAGCAGTTTATTCAAAAAGTAACAGGCGAGCTGGAGGACATTCAAAAGGCCGTGGACCAGGCTAAAGGGTACAGCGAAAAAGTAGGTAACCTTAAAAAGAGCCTGGAAGACCTCAAGGCAGAGTTAGATAAAAACTGGGAAAAGGTAGAAAAAGACAAAGACCTTTCAGCCCAGTATCAGGCGCTCCTGCAGGAGATTGCTAACCTGGAGGGGCAAGTGGGCACTGCTACCAGCGAGCTTCAAGCTGCTGTAAGCGAAGCCCAAGCCTTCAAGGATGGTCTCCCTCAGCAAAAGAAAAAAGATGAAGAGCTGGACAAAGAATGGAGTGCCATCCGAGAGAAAGTCAGCGGCGCCTCTGGCAAGCTCGGAGAACTTGACCAGAAGCTCAGCAGCCTGGAAGGTGAAGTCAACAACTTCGTGGAAGCTGTGAAGGGTAAGTTCGCTCAGGCGAAAAAGTAAAGGCTACGGCATGGAGTGGTTGGGCTGGGGCGCTTATGCGCCCCAGCTTTTGTTTTAAGAGGTAGGGTTGGCATTTTTTGCTTAATCTTGCGGGGTGGGCGAGCGGAAAAAGCTCTGGATAAGCTGGGTGGGGATAGGGCTTCTTTTGGGAGGATGCGTGCGCCAGACATATCTTTTCCAGACGCCTTATGATCGGGCGTTATCCAGGGCGCTTCGGCGGAGCGATAGGGGCTGGGTAACTCACGGGGAGGATACCACAAAAGCTATAGGCACTCACTTAGTGCCAGGCCAGTTTGTACGGGTAATCATAGAAGGCCCCTTCTTTCAGGAAGAGAGTAAGGGAGAATGGAGCGTTATTCGGGTAGATACCTTTAGAATCCAAAGTGATAGTTTGGCCTATCTACCTTGGGCGGGGAGTTTTAGGGTGGGAGGGCTTTCCTTAGACTCTGCCCATGTGAGGTTGGAGGAGCTAGCTCGGAAGGTATATAGAGAGCCCCGGGTAAGATTATATCCGTTGTATCCCGTTTATCTTTTTGGAGCCGTGCCCCAGCCGGGTATTCTCCTTTTTGATACCCCTCATATAAAGCTTGTAGATCTCATGCCGCATATGGGCACTTCCGTCCGAGTAGCTAATCACAGGGAGGTCAAAATTCTTCGCGGCCCTTTGACGAGCCCTTATGTTATTCTCGTAGACCTACGGAAATGCTCCGCTTTTAGTGATACGCTTGCCATAAAGCCGTTTGATGTCGTATATGTACCCCCAAATAGGATTCTGGTCATCTCAGAGAATATCCAGATATTTACAATTGCCTTTACAATACTCCAGGCTATCAATGTAGTGCTAATTCTTAGGGCAAATCTTGTGAGATAACATGGCAGTTCGGCAAGAGTGGGATATACGGCGTGTTTTGCTGGTGCTTACTCGGTGGTGGTGGTGGCCTGTTCTGACGATCTCCATGGGGGCGCTGTCCGCATGGATATATCTTCGCTATACGGTTGCTATCTATCGGAGTGAGGCTACTATCCAAATAGACCCTAAGCGTGCTTTTACTAATGCCCTAGTCGATAAAAATGATGATTACGTTGTTGCATTGGACATTATATCAGAGAAATACATAGAGCTTTTTAATGACATTCAAGTATTAGAAGAGGTTGTGAGGCAGGGGAACTATCACATTGATTTTTATTCTGTGGGTAGATTGGGGCAGTTCTTGATTTATCCTTTGCCTTTGGCGGTAGAGGTGGATTCTGAACAGGGTAGTGGAAAAAGTAAGAGTTTTAGCATTTTTATTGAAAATGTTGATGACTCTACATATAGAATACTCAGAAATGGCGAAGTGGTGAAGGTTTGTAAATGGGAAGGGTGGACTGAGTGGGAGGGGGTATCTTTTCGGTTGCATTTGAGGCGGCCCTTGGCACCAGGGAAGTATCTCCTCAACTATCACTCGGTTCAAGCGGCTGCGGCATATTGGGCCGAGCGGATTCGCGTCGTGCCCAAACGAGGATTCACTGTACTGAGTGTCATGGTGATGGATATCTCCCCGACTCGCGCACAGGCTTTTTGTCAATCTCTTTTGCAAAGTGTGCGAAATCATGAACAGAATATTCAGCGTGAGTATTATGATCAGGTTCTCAGTTATATAGACACCCTAATCGCGCTGGTTCTGACAGATATTGAGAGGGTTCAAGATACCATTAGAAAGGCTGAAACTGTTAGTGAGCTTCCCTTGATGGATGTTAGGACTAAACTCCTATTAGATAAGTATCAGGATTATACCCAAAATGATGCTTTACGTCGGTATGAAGAGCTGGAGTGGGTTGAGAGGCAGATAAGTACAATCTCTACCTATCTTGATGAGAAAGCTGACTCTATTCCCCTCTTGATTATTCCAACAGGCTTGGCTGAGCTTTCTGAGGGCGCTAAAGCGCTAAATGATAAGATAAGGTCTTATAACTTTATATTGCAGCGATACGCTCGGGGCTCTCGTTATGTTTTGGATTTATTAGAGAAGATACGAGTAGAGCTTCAGATTTTGAGGGAGTCTATTCAGCTTGAAAAGAGATTGATAGCCCATAGACATGAGTATGTTAGGAAGTATGTGGGGAGCGGCTTGCCTCAATTGTATAGAGATATTGATAGCAAAAGGCGCTTAGACCTGATTAATTTTAGTTGGGAGAGCAAAAAGAAGATATATGAGCTGCTGGTGGAGCGTCGTTTGCAGCTGAGTATAGAGCGTTCTGGGATAGTTTCTCTTTTGCGGGTGACGCAGCCGCCTACTTTGCCCAGTTTTCCGCTTAGTCCCAATAAAATACAGGTCTATGTAGCTTTGATCTTATTAGGGGTGGTGATAGGTATTGGAGGCGTATTTCTCAGGGAGGTTCTTACGCAGCAAGTTTCTTATAGGCGGGATATTGAGCCGATTTCGCCGGTGCCTGTGATTGGAGAGTTGCCGGCAAATCGTAAGAGAGAGCGGAATTATGAGGTTGGGGTTGGTTATTTGTCTAATCTTCAGATTGAGGTGCTACGCAGTTTGAGAAGTAGTTTAGACTTTTTGTGGGATAAGGAAGGGCCCAAGGTGGTGATTGTAACCTCTACGGTGAGTGGGGAGGGGAAGACCTACATATCTTCTGCCTTGGCGTACGTATATGCTCTGATGGGGCGGAGGGTGCTTCTCATTGATGCGGACTTGCGGCGAGCGCAGCTTACGCGGCAGGAGGGGCTCGTGCAGGCGGCTGGACTTTCTACCTGGCTGGTTTCTGGGATGGGGGGGGGAGAAGGGAATGGAGCAGCTCAGCCTCTCTGGATCAATTTCCTCTCGGAGAGTTTATACCTTCTCCCCAGCGGGCCTCTTCCCCCTAATCCGGCTGAGCTTTTAGCCTCCCCTCGGCTGCGAGAATTTGTTTGGAGATATCAGGGACAATTTGATTACTTTATTTTTGATACATCTCCCTTGGGGCTGGTTCCCGATACCCTGTCCGTGTTATCTCAGTTTCCAGAGGCGATTACGTTGTATGTATTTCGGGCGGATTATTCTAAGGTTACCTTCTTGAATCATTTGGAAGATATTGTAAAGCAACATCATCTGAGGAAGGTATATCTGCTATTCAATGGTACGAAGACGCACCGGCCGCATTATGGGTATGGGTATGGGTATGGGTATTATGGAGAGGTGTATGGAGCCTCACGGTATTACTATTCTCGTAGGAAGGTTTCCTGGCCGGATAGGATCCGTAAGTGGATACCTTTGTAGGGGATGTGGTGGTTTCGCTCCAAAAAAGTGCCTGTGAACTTAGGGGCTGAGCTCATGGTGGAGCTGCATAACCATGTTTTGCCGGGGTTGGACGATGGGGCCCGCCACATGCAAGATGCCCTTCAAATGGTATTTTTCTGGGTGGAGATGGGGTATCAGAAAGTTATTGCTACGCCGCACCATAGTTCTTACTTTCCCACCACAGATGAGGCCATAGACGAAAAGCTCTCTCAGCTTCGGCAGCAAGTCCAAGAACAGGAAATGCCTATTCATATTACGGCCGCTGCGGAGTATCTACTCGAGCAGGAGCTTTTGGGCAAAGCAGCAAAGCTAAGATTTTTCGGTCCTAAGCGGTATTTGCTGATAGAATTGGGGTTTTCTTTTTTGCCCATAGGATGGGAGGCGGCTCTTTTTGAGCTTCAACAGCAAGGTTATACGATTGTTATTGCGCATCCCGAGAGATATCCTTATGCTACGCCCGATAAACTTCGCTCTTGGTACGAAAGGGGGTATTTTTTGCAAGTAAATCTCTTGTCATTGGCTGGCTATTATGGAAAAGTAGAAATGGAAAGGGCGGAGTACCTTTTAGAAAAAGGATGGATTCACTTTATAGGCAGTGATATGCATAGCCCTCATCAGATAGAGGCTGTGAGAGCAGCTCTGCAGAAAAAGCTACTTCGGCGTAGGCTGGACCGATTTCTCAATCCGACTTTGTTATGAGGGATAGGCTGGGGCAAATCTGGCTGCTAATGCTTTTGGGCTTTATCGTTGGGCTTTCGGTGTGGCTGTGGGTCAGCGGCCGAAAAGAAGCCCCCCAAGCCTCGGAGACTTATGTGAGTTATGAAGCCTCCCGTCTCTTAGGATGTCAGCCTTATGTGCTAAACAAAACACTTTATCTGGACATTAATAGAGATGGTGTGCGAGAATACTTAGTATCCTGTGATTCTTCGTTGAGTTCTCAGCATTTTCATTTTGCTGTTATTCAGGTTCGCAAGAAGGGGATAGAGGTTTTCATGCATTTTCGGGATGGGGTTTGGCTGGTGGGGAGTGGGCCTAAGGCGGAGGGGGGGCATTGGGTGATTGACCGAGGAGGACGGCGGCTTCTTTTTGTAGATGAAGGGGGGAGTTACTACCGACTGATATGGAATCAAGGGCACATAGAGTTAGTCGGCGAGTAGGGCTGTGGGGGGTAGAGGTGTATGGGCATGTGGGGTATTATCCGGAAGAGCGGAAGATGGGGCGGCTATTTCGGGTAGATGCGGAGGTGGAGTATCGGGTGGAGACTATGGGCGGGGATCCTCCCATTGATTATCGGGAGATAGCCGGCCTCATTAGGGATTCCTTCTCGCGAGAGGGTACTTTAATTGAGCACATAGCGGAGGGGATAGCGCATGCCATAATGGAGCGCTGGGCCCTTGTGGAGAAGGTGCGGATACGGGTGCATAAAGTTCATCCGCCGGTTGGTATCTTAGCGGAAAGTGCTTATGCGGAAGTGGAGCTTAGCCGTTCTGGTGGTTAGTTACTTAGGGGCGCAGAAGCCACCCAAGTGGGATACCCTAGTTGTTATTGAGACACCGAAAGGGATCATGCGCCTACAGCTCTATCGCCAGACGCCTATTCATCGGGCTAACTTCATTAAGCTGGCTAAAGAAGGCTTTTTCAATGGGACGACTTTTCATCGGGTGGTTCCGAACTTTGTGATTCAAGGGGGTGATCCGAATTCCAAAGATGAAGACCCGCTAAATGATGGTTTAGGGGGGCCGGGATACACGTTGCCGGCGGAGATAGTGTCGGGGCTTCGGCATGAGTATGGGGCGGTGGGAGCCGCTCGTCAAGGGGATGCCATTAATCCGAAGCGAGAGTCAAACGGAAGCCAGTTTTATATTGTCGTGAATAAAGGGGGGACGCCTTTTTTGGATGGGGCTTACACGGTGTTTGGGAAGGTTTTAGAGGGGATGGAGGTAGCGGAGGCGATAGCGCAGGTGCCCCGGGATAGGGCCGATCGGCCGCAGGAGCCTATTCGGATGCAGGTACGATTAGAGCGTCACCGGGTGCGAGACCTTGTGAAACGTTACGGGAATGCCTATCAGCCATAAGGTGGCGGCCCGTTCAGATACGGGGCGGGTACGGACGAATAATGAGGATCGGCATGCCTATTTTGTAGCGAGGCAAGGCTACTTTTGGATAGTTTGTGATGGGATGGGCGGCCATGCCGCAGGTGAAATCGCTGCTCAACTGGCCATTGAAAGTATAGTGAACTTTTTAGAAAACTGTAAGGAAGAAATCCCGCCGCATGCTCTATTAGAGCAGTCTCTTGTAGAAGCAAATGCCATAATCTATAAGATGGCTCAGTCTATTCCGCAGTATCAGCGTATGGGGACGACATGTGTTTTGGCCTACATGCCTCATGGTGCGGAAGCGGTGTACTATGCTCATATAGGGGATAGTCGGCTTTATTGGAGAGGCGCGGAAGGCTTTCGACAGATGACGGTGGACCATACGTATGTGCAGTTTTTGCTGTTGATTGGGGCGATCACACCGGAGGAGGCGGCGGTTCATCCGCGGCGGCATGTGATACTGCGGGCGCTGGGTATTTCGCCGAAGCCAGAGGTAGAAGTCGCACCGCAACCTATTCCGGTACGGACTGGTGATGTGATTCTTTTGTGTACGGATGGTCTGACGAATATGCTTTCGGATGGGGAGATTGAGCGGATTATAATGAGTGAAGAGCCTCTTCAGCGGCGGGCGGATAGGCTTATTCAGGCGGCTAATGAGGCGGGCGGGGAAGATAACATCACGGTTCTCTTGGTGGAGTTTGAGTGACCAGTACTAGCTTTGTTACATGCGATTGTTTTGGATAGCTGGTTTGATAGGAGTTTTGGCCTGGGCTCAGGAGGAGGGGCGTAAGCGTGGCCGAATTGAGGAGAAGAAAGAGACGCCCCCTAAGCCTGTGGTGCAGGCGGTAACCCTTAGGGGGCGGGTGGTGGGTTTGGACGGGGAGCCGCTAGCCGGGGCGTATGTGAAGGTGCGGGGTACGGTTCAGGGGAGTGTGGCTGGGGGCGATGGGAGTTTTCAGATAGTACTTTTGGCGCCGAAGGACCCGGTGGAGTTGGAGGTGAGTTTTGTGGGGTATGAGCCGCAAGTGGTGTCGGTTTCGTTGGCGGATGCGCAGCGAGGGATTTTGGTGACTTTGCGGGAGACGGGGGTTCAGGCGCAGGAGGTGGTGATTTCCGGCAGTCGGGTGCCCGAAGCTGTCATGCAGTCTCCGGTTACGGTGCTCAAAATGAGTGCGCGTGAGGTATCAGAGGCGCCGGGCGTGAGCCTCTTCCAAAACATCACTTTTCTCAAAGCAGCAGAGCAAGTCTCATCCAGCTTGACTTTTCAGATAGTGAATACGCGGGGCTTTAATTCTACCTCGAATACTCGTTTTGTGCAGCGGCTGGATGGGGTAGAAATGCAAGTGCCGATATTGAATATTCCTATGGGGATGATCACGAATGCGGGGGATCTGGATGTGGCCTCGGTAGAGGTTATTCCAGGACCCGCCTCGGCCCTATATGGCCCCAATGCCTTTAATGGGATTTTGAACGTCTATACTAAGGATCCTTTTCACTATCCTGGGCTAAGTGCTTCACTACGGGTAGGCGTCAATCATGTTGACCGTGTAGATACGACGCCGCAGCCTTTGTATGATGTAGCCTTTCGGTATGCCAAGGCTTGGAACAACCGGCTGGGCGTGAAGGTGTATGCGAATTTCTTTGATGCGCATGACTGGGTAGCGTCGGACCCTACGGATCAGGGCCCTTATGCGGGGGCGGTGGG
>Ga0079995_1062782_pt1 | contig 16774 bp, 16 predicted proteins | sample FaiFalFF_MnMetaG_2_FD_69198 | JGI IMG/M metagenome (GOLD analysis project Ga0079995, IMG submission 69198) | Freshwater microbial communities from Yellowstone National Park, Wyoming, USA - Fairy Falls C (FF_Mn_C) (SPADES assembly) (version 4) | ecosystem: Environmental > Aquatic > Freshwater >...
TTTTAAAATGCATAGGCAATTCCAAAACCAAAAATCTGCTTTGCTTTCTCTTTACCTTGAACTAAATTTCTGAATTCAAGCTTCAAAACAAGCTGGCTGAACGGAGAAACATTAACACCAAGAACAATATTCCCTACTTCATCATATTTTTTATCTAAGTCTGGATCTAAAGTATCATACATCACATAAGAGAGCAAAGACCACTTATCTGATATGTGCCAAAGATAAGATAAAAGTGCATACCAGGATAGAGCTTTTTGTTTGTCTTTTGTGTAATGGGCTACTTCACCCCATAGCTGAATTTTTCCGGGTCCAATTTCAGAAATAGATAAGATTGAGTGTCCACCAAGCGTTGTATGCCTTACATTATCAAAATCTTTATCAGTATAGAAATCAAAACCTAAAAGAGAGTCTTGGAAGATACCTGATGGAACACGCCCGAAAAGATGGACTCCAACGGCTTTATCAGGATTGGCATCTATAACATTTCCAAAAGCACCTCTACCATTTGCGACCTGAACAACATATCCCAAATATGGTATCTCACCCCTCAATTGTATTCCAACATTGTATGGAGGCATAAACTCGTAATCCTCGCTATATATAAGAGGACGAAAAAGGTAAGGATAAGAAGGCACAGCATCTCTTCTTTCAAGAATCAGACCGAATGGATTAAGATATTTTCCTGCTCTTATTTTGAGGAGGTCAATAAACTCATATTCAAAAAAAGCATAGGGTAAATCCATCTCACCAAATCCTTCAATTTTTGGCTCTTTTCCACCCTTCGGATCAGCTTCAATTTCCCATTTTTCCTTTCCTTCTGGGGTCTTTTCTTTTTTGGCTTCAACTTTTCCGAATATTTCAAATCTTGGGATATATCTGAATTCAATCTCAGCAAGGACTTTTGCTCTTTTTGTTATGTTAAATTCCAAAAAAGGAGCAAAGAGAGCTTTTGCAAAAGAGCCTCCTTTTCTACATTCAAATGGTAGTCCCGGTAAAAACTCACCTTCTGAGGCTATGCAGAAGTCAAAAAGTCCGTATCCATAGATGTTTAGTTTTTCAGAAAATAGAGTGCTAACCTCGTGGGCTTTCGCTGTGCCTACAAGACCTGCCACCGAAAGAAAGAAAGAAAGAAAGAAAGAAAGAATATAAATTTGTTTTTTCATTTCTTTTTCACCTCCCTTTACTTTGTTTTTTTTATCAAACATAAAGTTTAAAAAAAAATTTTTCAATTTCCAAAAAAAGTTGCTTCTAAAAAAAATTATAATAATTTGCAAAAATTTTTCATTATTTTTTCTCCGAAAATTCTTTATTTTTTTCCTATATCTTCAAGGATTTTCTTTGCTATATCCTTTTTTTCTTCCGGTGTTTCAGCTAAGATTAGGAGAGCAATAAGCCTGAAACCTTCATCCATTCTTTTGAAACCTTCATCCACCCTTTTGAAACCTTCATCTATTTTTTGAGCTATCATTTTGAATCCATTATCCATCTTTTGTCCAAGTTGAGTGAATCCCTCATCCATTTTGTTGATAATTATTGCTGTATTTTCTTTTACGATTTTCCCATTTCTCCAAGCAAGATATGTTATAACGAACGCAAGCAGAGTAAATCCAATTCCTAATATTGCAACTGCTATCTCCATATTTTTTACCTCCTTATTCCATATAACTTTAATAACAGGCAAAACATTAATAAAAAAGTTTAACAATTTTTCAGTCTCCCCACCAATCAAGAGATTTATGTTGAAGTTCTACGGAGGAGAATTTGTTTTTGAAGATCGGGAGGTAATTTTTCAATTAACTCTTTCAATTCCTCTGACATCCTCATATCAATAATTTTATACTTATGAAATTTTAATTTCAATTGAGCAGAGATTTTGTAGTTTCAAAATGTATATGCACATATCACCATCTCGCAGTGTCTCATTATACCCTCCTTCTTCCTCACTCCATACCCATCCATACCCAACATGTTCTTTAAATCTCCTCACTTAATTTGTCCCTTGTAAAGTATGGCGGATACCAAAATTCGCTTGGGCAATTTCCAAAATTCCTTCTTTAAGACATTTTATTTGAAATTACAAAATTGAAATTACAAAATCCCTGCGATTTTAACAGTAGATCTTTATTTTACCTTATAAGTTTTTTTCTTCTTGAAACGAAATCTAAAAGAACATATTAGAGGTTTTCAGGAGTTGTAAAGAACGCTCTCCCTTGTTTATGAGAATACAAGGAGTAAGATATATAGCAATCAAGAGGAAAAAAATATGATAAATGATTAGAAAGAGAGGAAGGTTTATAGGTTTTTGATTAGGTTTTTGATTAGGATAAGGAGGATAATAAATGATAATAAATAGAGATAAAGTTTTCGTAATTTCGGATTGAGGTTTATAAGAGCAGTATCAAGAAGAGGATTAGCTATTATAAAGATAGTATCATCAATATTGCCTTTTAACACATATCAGCTAATTAATGAATGATAAAATTTGATGGGAACTAGGGTGTGAAAAAATTTTTATTTTTCCTTGAACAATACGAATGTCTTAAATTGATGGGAGCGATTGCTGGGATAAGATTTGGAAAAGACGCAGATATACATGCTTTAAGATCAGGGGTAATCGTTATGAAACCAGAGGGAGAGGTTATGCAAATACAAGAGCCGAAGAAAATAAGGTTTGTTAAACGAAGTTGAATAAAAGAATTAAAATATAATATGCAAAAATGTTCAAAATGCATAGAAAAATTTTTCTCGGTTTTTCTTTCGCTTTTCTTTTTTCACTTCTTATAATTTCATTAGGATGTGGTGGAAACGGAAGTGCTCAAGATGATAAAAGCGTTCAGAAAAATGGAAACCAAAAAGAAATAAATAGAAATTTTTCTCTTGCTGTATGGGCGGAGTTTTTGCAGTATGAAGAATATGAGAAAATATATGATAAACTTGAAAAGCTCGGAGTTGAGCTGTTTTTGCGTGTGAAAGATGGAGATTTTCCTCATCCTTCCCTTGAGAAAATGAAATTCAGAGCTTGGCTTTTACTTAAAGAAGAAGATGGTTACTGGCTATCTGTCTGGAATGCTGACAAATTTTTTCGGTTAGTATCAGATTTTCTCAAATACTACAAAGCGGAATGGATAATTTTAGATTTTGAACCGCCATACGAATTCGCAACAAAAGTGACTAGTGTTTTTGATTTTCCCAAGGTTATAACTCTAATAAAACCTCCCGATGATGTATATGAGGAAGGAAAAAAGAAAATATATGAGATCATAGAGTTTGCACATTCAAAAAGAGTAAAAGTAATGTGTGTTGCAATTCCTTTTGTCGTAGATGACATACTGAGAAATTCAGAAAAAGTTCAAAGAAACTTAGGAATACCTTTGCCAGAAAATTGCGATGAGTATTCTTTTATGGTATATTCAACTATTCTCAAAGGAGGATTAGAAAAGATAGGAATAAAAATAGATGCACCTGAATTTTTTGTGTGGGACTATGCAAAAGACATCTTCAAAATATTTGGAGAAAAATCAGCTTTATCAGTAGGACTTGTGGGAGAGGATACTTTTGGGAACAAAGGCTACAACTCACCTGATGAACTTATAAAAGACATTTCAGCAGGGCTATCGGCTGGTATAAAAAATTTCAATATATGGGTTTTAGACAATATGAGAGACAAAACCGGGTGGAACATAGAAAAATGGCTTGATATATCTTATGTTGAACCATCAACTCCGCCACGAAACGAAACAGTTGAAAATGTAAGAAAACTTATTATTGATGTCCTCACTTCCATAAGAAATTAAAAAGAACAAACATCTGAACACAAGAAAAAATATGAAACGAGAAAAAATTTTTATGATGAAATAAATCTTAACAATCAGAAGCTCTTAAAGTATTGCTGAATTTGCTGTTGCTGCTGAAAAGAAGGCTGAATAACCTGCTGTTCAGGATTTGGCTTTCCAAATATTTCAAAAGTTCCTCCAGATGGCAAGCTTACTCTCAAGAGCGGTATTATAGGGAGCCTAACATTTGTGAGCAAGCCCCCGAGAGCTGGTAGTAAAGAAGAAATTTCTACAATTTCAAAATCAACTTTGTATCCCTCCGGAACTTCCGTTGGCTTTATTTCAACATTATATTTTGCTGACAAATATTTTTCCTGAGATGTAGATAAAGCAAGTGATATGGAAACTGAATTTTCATCTATTTTTTTTGCATACTTTATACTTCCCATATATATTCCTACAAGTGCGACCAGTGTCGTACTCATAATCCAAATTGCAACAAGAACTTCTATTAGGGTAAAAGAGCGAGCCACCAATTTATATTTTTTATATTTAAAAAATATGTTAATCAAAAAACCAATTATTAAGCTTTTGTTATATGGTGGTGATGATATTTATATCAGCTTTCCTATTGCAAATATGGCAAAATGATTTTTCCTACACAAATCTAATACCAGAAAAACTTGCTCCTGAAAACTTAAATTATCAAGAAGGTTCGCAAATTGAAAGAATAATTAAAAAGATATTATCTCCCGAAGATGAAAAGAAAATAAAAGATGAAAAAGAAAAAGAACAATCAAAGACTGAAAATATAACCAACGGCGATAAAACTAAACAGCAAGAAAATAAAGCGAAAACGGGATCGGAAAATCTAAAAAACGAAGAAACAAAATCACTTTCTGAAAGCAACGCGAAAGAAAACAAAAAAAATTTATCCGATAAAATCTATGTCATTCAGGTTGAAGGAGCAATAAGTCCGCCAGTTGCTGAATTTATAGTTGAAGGAATAGAAGCTGGACAAAAAGAAGGAGCAAAACTTATAGTGATACTTCTTGACACACCCGGAGGTTTAGACCTTTCCATGCGCAAGATAATACAGGCAATAGAATCATCTTATGTTCCAGTATGTGTTTTTGTCTGGCCAGTTGGGGCTCGGGCTGCTTCTGCCGGGACATTTATAACTATATCTGCTCACATTGCCGCTATGGCGCCTGGGACATCAATAGGGGCAGCATCACCTGTTATGATGGGTGGGCAACAGATAGATGAAAAACTTAGAAAGAAAATAGAAAATGATGCAATTGCATACATAAAATCTCTTGGAGAAAGACATGGAAGAAACACAGAATGGCTTGAAAAAGCCGTAAGAGAAGCAGAAACTTTAACAGCCGAAGAAGCTCTGAAAAATAAAGTAATAGATGTTATTGCAGAAAATATAACCGAACTCATAAAGAAAATAAATGGAATGAAAGTAAAGACACAGGCAGGAGAAATAGAAATTGAGATTTCAAGTTATGATATTGTAAGATTTGAACAAAACATAAAGCATAGAATATTAAAGGTAATATCTGACCCAAACATAGCATATATTCTTCTTATGATAGGAATATGGGGAATATTCTTTGAACTTGCAAACCCAGGCGCCGTATTCCCTGGTGTAATAGGAGCAATATGTCTTATACTAGGACTTTATTCTCTTCAAACATTACCGGTAAACTGGGCTGGACTTTTGTTAATTGTTATGGCTATAATTCTTTTCCTGCTTGAAGTCAAAGTTTCTTCCGCTGGTATATTGGCTCTGGCGGGAATAGGAAGTATGATTTTAGGGTCGCTGATGTTATTTAGATCTCCTGAGCCTTTCCTTCGTGCCTCTATAAAATTAATAATATCATCAACATTAGCAACTGCTGCATTTTTCGTTTTCATCGCATACAAAGGTTTGAAAGTTCAATTACAAAAATCTTTCGTAGGTCTCGAAAGCTTAATAGGTGAATTAGGAGAAGTAATTGATGACTTCAAAGACGGTAAAGGCAAAGTATTTATCGTAGGCGAAATCTGGGATGCCGAAACTAATTTACCAGAAGAAGAAATAAAGAAAGGAGATAAAGTAAAAGTAATAAGCACAAAAGGAATGAAACTTATAGTAGAAAAGGTAAAATAGCACAAGAAAAAACAAAACCAAACCCAAAAATAAATAAATAACAAACGGCTATGATAATAATACCATCCATAGACATAAAAGAAGGAAAAGTCGTAAGATTAATTCAAGGTAATCCGGATAAAGAGATAATATCAATACCAAATCCCGAACAGGTTGCAGCAATGTGGAAAGAGAAAGGAGCAAAACTTGTTCATGTTGTAGATATTGATGCAGCTTTTGGGAAAGAAAATCAAATGAAGATAATAGAAAAAGTTATAAACTCCGGTCCAAAAGCGACCGTTGGAGGAGGAATTAGAGATTTTAAAACAGCAGAATTTTATATCAAGATGGGAGCTTATGCTGTTGTAATCTCAACTATGTTCTTTGAAAATGAAAAAGATTTTTTTAAACTACAAGAAAACTACCCAGATAAAATAATATTAGCTCTTGACTTTGATGAGCAGTTCAACATATCTATAAGAGGTTGGCAGAACAAAGCAAAACTAAAACTCAACGATAAATCTCAAATTGAGAAATTAAACTTATATAAGATAAAAGGTTTTCTATTCACTGCTGTTTTCAGAGACGGAACATCAAAAGGAGTAGCAAGGGAACATTTCCGAACTATCTCCGAGGTTTTCAAAATAACAGAAACAAAAGACGAAAAAAAACATGAGAGAATCTTTATAGCTTCCGGCGGCATAAATTCTTATGATGATCTGAAATTCCTAAAAGCTCTTGGCTTCTGGGGCGCTGTTGTTGGAAGAGCATTTTATGAAGGGAAAATTAATATTTTTGAATTTTAATCTAACAAAAAAGAAACAAAAAGACAAAAAAGAAGAAATACAAAAAAATAAAAAATGAAACAAGAAACAAAAAAGAAAGAAAAAAAGAGAAAGAAAAATTAAAGTTCAAGTATGACAGACAAAAAAATAAAGCTAATTGTAAATCCAAAATCTGGTGGAGGAAGTGGGAAGAAAATAGCAAATTACATATCAGAGAAATATCAAAACCTATTTTCTGAAATAGTTTTTACCTCCGCTCCTGGTGAAGCGATTGAAATAGCTAAAAATTCAGAAGAATTTGATGCAGTATGTTTCATAGGCGGTGATGGAACACTAAATGAAGTCATAAATGGAGTTATGCAAATACAAGAAAACAAGAGACCAAAGGTGGGTATAATCCCAGTAGGAACTGGAAACGATTTCATAAAAACAATGCGAATAAGTAAAAATCCAGACGATTCTATAAGAACAATTATAAATATGAAAACAAGAAAGATAGATACTGCAATTTGTGAATTTCTAGATTTTTCAGGTAATGCACAAAAAAGATACTATATAAACATAACAGAATTCGGAATGGGAGGAGAAGTCGCAAATCTTGTAAATAAATACGGTAAAATATTCAAAGGAACTATTCCATTTTTACTATTTGCCCTTATATGTAATTTCACATTCAAAAATAAAACTGTGAGAATAAAAACAGATTGTGAAGATAAGAACTTCCAAGATATTGAAGCAAACATCAGAGCCGTTGCAGTAGCTAACGGTAGATTTTACGGTGGTGGAATGCAAATAGCTCCTTACGCCCAACCAGATGACGGATTACTTGATGTAGTCATCGTAAAGGATATGAACTCTATTGAAACTTTGAAAAACCTACCACTACTTTACAAAGGAGAAAAAGGAATGGAACAAGCAAAAAAAACAGGGAAGGTTCTGTATTTCAGAGCAAAAAAAATTGAAATCTTTGACTCAGATAATCTCATGATAGAAATGGAAGGTGAAGTTCCAGGACATACTCCAAAATACTTTGAAATAATACCGAAAAGTATAGATTTTATAGTCCCATAAAAAAAAGAAACGACATAAGAAGAAAATCAAAAGGTAAAGAATAACAAAAGAAAAAATCAAATCAAAAGAAGAAAAATAAACACAAAAAAAGGTAGTACAAAAAAAAGAAAAAATAAAAAACAAAAATTAGCAAAAAACTTAATTCTATGAAAAATAGCAAATCTTAATTTGTGAAAGATATAAAAATAGAAAAATTTGAGATAAAATTCAGCAAAAGAAAAAAAGGGAGCGATAATAAAAATAATAATAAAGAAAATAATATGGAAGAAAAAAAGAAAATAGATGATGTTATAAAAAGCAACATCCCAAGGTGGGACGGAAGAAAAAAGGGGCATTACGAAGTCTGGTATTTGACAGGAAATTCAGGTGAATATGGATTTTGGATAAGATATACCCTAAATGTTTCGGAAGACGGGTATAATAGTTGGAGTGGGGTTTGGTGTGCAGTATTCAAAAAAGGTGAAAAACCATTAGGAGTATGTAGAAAATTTCCGCTTTCAGCTTTCCACAATATAAACAAGAACTTTCTTGTAAAAATAGGAGAAGAAAACGAAATCTCAGAAAAAAAGTTAAAAGGCAAAATAAATGTAAGAAACATCCTTACAGAGTGGGAAATAGAGTTTGAACCAACAGGATATGTCTATAAACACCTACCCGAAGCAGCTTATTATCTACCTCTTGAAACAGAAGTTCTATCACCAAATCCAGACCTTAAACTCAAAGGATATATAAAGGTAAAGAATTTAGAAACGCAATCACAAATCCACGATATAAAGGTAGATGGGAAAGGATACCAAACGCACATATGGGGAACAAAACATGCTTTTAGATGGGTATGGGGACACTGCAACGCAATCTTAGATGAAAATGGCGAAATGTTAGAAGACTCATTCTTTGAAGGTTTAACAGTTGTTGCTAAACGAGGACCGATTATCCTTCCACCCATAACCTTATTTTCTCTGAGATACAAAGGTAAAAATTTTGACTTCAATAATTTCAGAGATATTTTATTTAACTCAGCAAAATGGGAATACGGAGATAGCATAAGATGGGAGGTAAGATCAAAAAAAATGAATTTTACCCTTGTTATGAAGGGAGAAAAAAACAACTTCATCATGGCTACCTACGATGATCCAGATGGAGAAAATGCTTTCTGCCACAATAGTGAAATTGAATCTGCTGAAATAGAAATAGAAATAGATAATAAAAAAGTAAAGCTATTTTGTCCCGGGACATTTCACACAGAGTTTGGAGCAAGAGCTCCTCTTGAATACAATCCTCAAAAATTCATATATGAGTAAAGTTTATATTTCCAAGAACCTCAAAATCTCAAAAACATCAAAATCTGATTTCAACATCAATAGGGTTATTTCTGTCAAGTTCAAATTTTACCTTTCCTATTTTATCTCCGAAACAAGGCTTAATTTGAGGGCAAGAAAAAATTATATAATCGCCTCGCGCCTTTATCTTCAATTTATCTTTATCATAATCAATTTCTAAAATTTCTCCTTTCACCTTTTCAGGGTACGGTCTTATTACAGGAGCAAAATTTGTAAGAGGATTTAAATATTCATCAAGAGTAGCAAGATCGTAATAAGGAAATTTATCAAATGACCAAATAGCTGAACCTACAAAATTCTCATCAAACTTATCTATAAAATACCTTGAAATTTCAGCAGCAAGAGGATGCTCATAACCTATTCCATACTCACCAATAACAATAGGCACATTATACTTTTGAGCGTGTGTATAATGATTAGAAAAGGTAAGATCTATTTCTTGATTCCAACTCGTACCAGCTTGTCCCACGGTTCCAGTAATAGTATATATGTGTGGAGCATAGGATAAATTTTCTCCCTCCGGCTTCAAAATATTTACAGGAGCTCCAAAATCTGAAAGAGGATGAGTCTCATAGAAGATTATTTTTTCAGAATATTTCCTTATCTCCTTTATTATTTGGTTATAAAATTTAGTCAAAATATTTTGTTCCCAGTATTTGCGACTTTCATCGTCTTTCCAGTAGGAACCTGGCCAAGGTTCGTTGATCACATCAAAACCAATAACAGCTTTTTCTTGACCAAGTTCCTTTACAACTAAAACCCACGCCTTAATAAAATCAGAAAGAACCGAATTTTTGTTTTTCCAAAAAGAATCAAATTGGCAAGAAATAGAATCATCTACATAATTTACAAACCATGGAGAAAGGTTTTTGAAAGGAGGGCATTCGTTATCTCTTGCCCACTCCGGCATACCACTACCCTCTCCATGAGCCTGAAATCCAAACAAATCTTGATGCATATCCAACATAACATATATAGAATGCTTTTCACACCAACGAATTACTTGCCTTATTTTTTCAATGTATTGAATATCATACCTTCCTCTCTCGGGTTCTATGTTTTTCCAAAAAATGGTAAGACGAACAAAATTCAAACCAAACCTTTCTGCTAAAACTCTTAACTCCTCCTCTCCAACCCAAGGAGCATACGAAAACTTTGCCGTATGAGATATATTAACCCCTCTCAACAAAATTTTTTCGTCATCAGGTGTCAAAATAAACATACCTTGGGTTCTAAAAATATCTGTACGCTTATCTTTTTCTTTTTCAGTAGTTGAACATGAAATTAATAAATGGAGCAAAACAATATAACCGACAAAGATTTGAAGAAGAATTTCCCTCATATAAAAAATTTTATATTATCCCTTAATTTTTTCCGGTTTCAAAGTTGGGAAAAGTATGACTTCCTTTATCGTCGTAGCACCGGTTATCAACATAACCAATCTATCAATACCTATACCCTCTCCTGCCGTAGGAGGCATACCATATTCCAGAGCCCTTACAAAATCCCAATCCATGTCTTCAAGGAGTTCTTTCATTCTCCTTATTTTTATTTGTTCCTCAAATCTTTTTCTTTGATCCTCTGGGTCAGAAAGTTCAGAAAAAGCATTTGCGACTTCCATTCCAAAGACATAAAGTTCAAATCTTTCTGTAAAATCCGGGTCATCTTCTTTTCTTTTGGCAAGGGGAGATGTTGAAGTAGGGAAATCTATCACAAATGTAGGAACTTTAATTTTATCTGCTACAAAAGTTTCAAAATATTCTAAAACTATGTTTCCCCAGTCCGTATCGTCCTCAATTTTCATTTTGTCTTTCAGAACTTTTCTCAGAAAACTCTCATCCTTTATTTTATTTTCTGGTATTCCTGAATGTTTTATAAATTCATCCTTTATACTAAGTCGTGGAAATGGAACAGAAAACTCTATCTCTTCTTCTCCTCTCTTTACTGTGAGTTTTCCGTTAATAATCTGACAAACTTGTGAGAAAAGCTCCTCCGTAAGTTTCATAAGATCGTTGTAATCTGCGTAAGCCTGATAGAGTTCAAGCATAGAAAACTCGGGATTGTGGTGAGAGGACACGCCTTCATTTCTTAGATTTTTCCCGATCTCAAAAACTTTATCAAATCCTCCTATTATCAACCTTTTGAGATAGAGTTCAGGAGCTATTCTGAGGAAAAGCTCTGTTTCAAGTTCATTATGGTAAGTTTTAAACGGGCGAGCGACCGCACCTGATGGGACAGGCTGTAAAATTGGTGTCTCAACCTCAATAAATCCCCTATCAATAAGAAAATTTCTTATAAAGTTTATTATTTTGTGCCTCTTTATGAAAATTTCTCTAACATCGGGATTCATTATAAGGTCAAGATACCGAGCTCTGAAACGCACCTCAACATCCTTTAGTCCATGCCACTTTTCAGGTAGAGGATGAAGAGATTTCGCTAAAATCTTCAAAGAATTAACATAAACGGTTATTTCTCCTTTTTTTGTTCTGAAAACTGTTCCTTCAATTCCGACTATATCCCCAGAATCAACAAACTCTTTGAAGAAATTTAAAAGTTCTTGACTATATTTTTTTTCAATAAATGCCTGTATAGTGCCAGCATGATCTAAAATATGAAAAAAGACTGAACCGCCGAAATCTCTTATAGTTAAGACTCTTCCAGAAACCGAAACAGACTTATCTACACTATGTTCCCCTTGATTTAAATATTGAAATTCCTCCTTTATTTTTGCGGAAGAATAAGTTGGCTTAAACTTCTGCTTGTATGGGTCAAGACCTGCCTGAACAAGCCTTTTAAGCTTATTATATCTTATTTCGTACTCAGTCATAGGACAATTTAAAGGAAAAGGTTAATTTACAAGATTTATCTTTGGTTTATTTCAATTTATCTAAAACACACAGGAAATATGCTCACCATATATAAATCCGAAAAGTAGAAGAGAAAAAATTCAACAGAAGAAAAAATCAAAACTAAATTATCTTTTTGAAGATAAGCCCGAAAACTGATTATAGAAGATTGATACAAAATGGACATCAGAGATATAGTACAAAAAGCAAAATTAGATAGAAGGACAAAAAACTATATAAAATTGAACCTCGGTATAATAGCTATATCTTTGATTATATTCTTTTCTGTCAAAGTAAATACGGAAAAAAAGTTTGAACCACAGATAAACTTACTCAAAAAATCCATAGATGAAGAATCAGGAAAAGTCGGAGGAGACATAAAAGTACTAAAAGGTAACTTAAACAAACTCAAACAAAAGTATTCATCTTGGGAAAAAAGTAAGAACAAAACTGGCGATATTTACTCCTTGCTTTTGCGAACCTCAAAAGTTTCATCAAAAAACATAAGCTTAGAAGAACTTGAAATAATCCCGGAAGACACAAAGATTAATTTCCTTATGAAAGGTCAAGCAAAAGAGCTCCAAAATGCGAATAATTTCTCAAAAAGACTCTCAAAAAAAAGAGGTGAATTCTTGGTAAGAACAGAAATAGTGAATATGAAAAATTCAGAAGATGAAAAAGTATCGTTTATATTAAAGGGTCAAGCTTGGTCAACAAAAAACAAAAAACAAGAAAATAAAAAGAGAATAACGAATGGGGGAGAAAGAATAGAGGAAGAAATAAAAGGGAAGGAAACCGTGGGAAATAAAGAAGATGAAAGTATAAAAGAAGAGGAATAGAATAGTAGTTTTTTGAGCTAAAAGTAAATAGAAATTGTCATTTAATTCTCTTACTATTTAGGTTCTCTTATTATATTCAAGCCTTCAAAGGAAAATCTAATACTTTCTTTTTTGAAGGAAACATTCTTGATTTCAAGCTTTACTCCCAAAGTTCCCCTCCATATCTCAACTTTCTTTATTGGGAACACAATAGGGTTAAGATATACTATGACTCTGCTTACATTTTTTATAACATCTTTTTTTGGATAGAGTTCATACTCTCCTTCGTCAATTTTTTTAACAAAGAAAAAATCAAAAACTCTATCCGAGCCTCTCAGAATTTCAACAATAAGATTTTCAGAGACTTCATTTTTAAGCTCCCTCACATAAACCTTATTTTTATTTTTTCTCACAAAGTAAATGAGAGTTCCATCTGAGAGGACCTCATTTCCATCTTGATAAGATATTTTGAATCTCAGATGTTTTTCAAAATAAATTTTCCCTTCCCTTCTTTCTATTACACTACCCTTTTCAACAATTTCCTCGTAGAACTCAACTTGCCAACTTTGAAATTTTCTCAAACTCTCAAAAGCTTCCTTTATCTCCTGAGCAAAAGCAGAACGCTGAAAAAAAGAAAAAAGGAAGAGAAACGAATTCCAAGCAAGAAAATAAAAGGGAAAAACTCTATTCTTCTTTTGAAGAAGAATACATCTCATTTATAATATCTTTATATCTTTCCATAATAACTTTCCTTTTTACCTTCAAAGTTGGAGTTAATGAACCGTCTTCAATCATAAAATCCTGAGGAATAATTCTGAATTTCTTTATCGTTTCAAAAGAAGCAAGATTTGAATTCACTCCGTCAATAACTTTCTGTATTTCTGAAATAATTACTGGATCATTTATTATCTCTTCATAGCTTTTTGATGTATCTAATCCTTTTGCTTTTGCAAAGTTCAAAACTTCATCTTTGTTGAGAGTAATCAGAGCTACACAGTATGGTCTTGCATCTCCTATGACAACAGCTTGACTTATAAGAGGAGAACCAGCCTTTAAAGCATTCTCAATAGGTTGTGGAGCAACATATTTTCCACCAGCAGTTTTTATAAGGTCTTTTTTCCTGTCTGTTATTTTCAGAAAACCATCTTCGTCTATGATACCGATATCACCTGTGTGGAACCAACCATCTGGCTTGAAAACTTCCTCTGTTTCTTTTGGTTTTTTCCAATATCCTTTCGCTATGTTTGGACCACGAGCCAATATCTCGCCATCTTCTGCAATTTTAACTTCAACCCATTTCAAGGGTTTCCCAACAGTTCCGAATTTGAACTCACGAGTTGTATTTATAGATATAGCAGGAGTAGTTTCTGTAAGACCATATCCTTCAAGGATTAGAAGTCCAGCAGCCCAGAAAAACTCAGCTATTTCCTTTGACAACGGAGCCCCACCAGATATGAAGAATCTTATTCTTCCTCCAACCCTTTCGTGAATCTTTGAGAAAACGAGCTTATGAGCTATTTTATGTTTTATAGAAAGCCCCAAGGGTGGCTTCTGACCTTTTATCTTGTAATCACCATATTTTTTACCGACCGAGATTGCCCAATCAAAAATTTTCTTTTTTATAGGACTTGCCTCAGCATTAGCTCTAACTTTTGCATAAACTTTTTCAAAAACTCTTGGAACAGATGGGAATACCGTAGGTCTCACCTCCGCGAGATTATCTATAACTTTATCTATACTTTCAGCAAAAGCTATTTTTATACCAAATCTCGGATGGACATACTCAACCGCTTTTGCAAAAGAATGAGCAAGAGGCAGAAATAACAAACATACATCATCCTCTCTGATATCTCCAATATCATAGAGCATCTCAACCATAGAGAGATGATTAAGGTGCGTCTGAATAACTCCCTTTGGAACACCGGTAGTTCCAGATGTATATACCATAGTTGCTATATCATCAAGTTTTATTTTTTCTATGTTCTCCTCTATTTGCTTTTCATAATTTCTCAAGTAGCTCCTTCCCAAATCCTCAAATGTTTTAAAACCAATAATAAAATCTCCCTCCTTAACTCCGTTATCAAAAGATATAACCTTTTGAACATTTGGGATTTCAGTTCTCTTTTCTTTCATCTCCTCAATTATTGCTTTGTTCTCAGCAAAAACGAAAGTAGATTCAGAATCGTTGATTATGTAAGATGCTTGGTTGAAAGGTAAAGAATGATACACAGTAATTGAAGCTCCACCTGCAAGCAGAATTCCAAGATCTGCTAAAACCCATTCAAGCCTGTTGTAGGAATATATCGCGGCTGTGTTCCCTTTTTTGAATCCCATATGAATTAGCGCAGAGGCTATACATTTCGCTCTTTCAAAAAAGTCTTTCCAGCTGATATCTACCCACTGATTATCTTTTTTATATGAGAAAGCAGGTCTATCCGGCGTCTCGTTTACCCTCCACTTGTAAAGATCAGGAATGTTCCTGAAAGGTATTTTCACCTCATACTGCATATTTTTTACCTCCTTTTCATTTTAATTTTTTAGTTTTTAATTTAACACTCAAAATATTTTAATAAAGAAATTAAATTTTTCCACAAAAATTCGCAATCCCAACCAAATTCGATTTCAGATTTTCAAAAGCAAAAATCTCCTATAAAAACCAGTCCCTGAAAATTTCCGCTCTTTCTTCCATCGCTTTTCCTATTCTATCTTTTTATTTTTCTTGGGAGTATGAATTCGTATCTTTTTCTCATAATTTTTGTTCTGAAAAATCTGTGAGTTCGCCTCATAGATTGGAATAAACTCCATATAAATGCATCCCTTTTGTAATAAGATTTGACCTGCTCAAAAGAAATATGGAATAAACAAGGTTATCAAGGCTTAATCCCTCATTTCACAGAGGGAACTAAATCCAAAATCTCTGACTGGGATAAGGTAATAGATGAAATAGAAAATATAGATGAAATAGAAAATAAAGGTATGACTTTTCAGATGTTGTAGTTTATATCAAAAATTCAAGAGGCGTCACCTACTCTTACAAGACTGTTTGGTATATACTCAGAAAGAAAAAGAAAGTAAAATATGGTAAGCCCTATATCAAAAATATCAAAAGACCTGATGACGCAGAGGATACTTTAAGAAAAAGATCAAGCAAGTTTTAAATACCTACAATAAGGATAAAACAAACCACTCTCCTATAATAGGTTTCATAGATGAGAGTTCTTTGTGCTTAAATTCTAACAAAATCAGAGTTATCAATACAGAGCTTGTAGTATATAAGCAGGGAACAAAAATTAGTAAGACTATATTTGGTTTCATGGGATTAGGAGGTAAAGATGTGGTGATGGTATCTGATAAAGCAAAAGCTTCCGATATGATAAAGGTTTGAGAACTCATAAGAAAAGAGAATCCATCGCAAGATATATATGTAGTTTTGGAAAATGCTCAGATACACAAGGCAAGATCAGTGGTTCAGAAGGTGGAGCAGGAGAATATCAAGTTTATATATCTTCCACCATATTCTACTGATCTTAATCCGATAGAGTTTGGTTGGAAGGATCTGAAAAGAGAACTTGCTAAGTTTGTTGACTTTGATATTATGTTAGAGAAAAGCGAGGAAAAGGCATTAGAACTGTTTAAAGAAAGGAAGTTCAGCTATGCTGAGAACTGGATCAAAACTTTCTTTTGTTCAGTTAGTCCTTAGATTAACTATAAATATTTGATAATTCATAATATAAAATAAAGACAACTTTACTAATTTTTAAAATTTTTAGCACCAAACTACATCAAAACACATAGAAAACTCTTAAAGTTGAGAAAAATGAATTTAATTCCTTTATATCAAAATCTATGTTTCCCAGATCTGCGTTTTTGAAAGCATGATGCATATATGAAAAAGAAAGTCCAAAAAATAATCGCTCTTTTCCTAAAATAAACGAGAGATTTGGTTGAACACCAAATAAACCTAAATCTTTTTCAAAACTTCCTCCTTCAAGCTTCAT
>Ga0079995_1054249_pt1 | contig 16728 bp, 8 predicted proteins | sample FaiFalFF_MnMetaG_2_FD_69198 | JGI IMG/M metagenome (GOLD analysis project Ga0079995, IMG submission 69198) | Freshwater microbial communities from Yellowstone National Park, Wyoming, USA - Fairy Falls C (FF_Mn_C) (SPADES assembly) (version 4) | ecosystem: Environmental > Aquatic > Freshwater >...
CTGGCTAAAGATTTATGGGCCATCCAGCTTAAACCCCCTACAAAGGAGCGTATTGAGACATGGTTAATATGTGTATTTCTGTGATGCGTCATCGATGAAAAAGCAGGGTGGCCGACGACGGTCACTATATAAACTCCCTTAAAACCGGATAATCCATATAGATATTAAGAGTGGTATTACTGGCCGACTTCGGCCGGTAATACGGTATATTAATGGTTACAACCCAGGATGATAGTATCGGATAGCCCTTCAAACAAACACACAGACCTTAGGACGTAGCCAATCCGAATACCACACCTCAGAGCGGGCCCTGGTCTTTGCCTATGAAATACCTGTTATATAACTCCCCTCTAGCCAGCATATAACTTTAGAAAAGGCGATCATTTAGTTTGAGCGGGTCTGACCTCTAACGATCCAGGAATGGCTCTAAACCTTCCATAAAAATGGGTTTAGCTAAACCGATTACGCCGCATATGCGGGTAATCCTTTGAAACAAGACGGTGGAATCAATTTACAGCCCTACCACTCGGATATCATATAGAGGGTATTACCGGCCGTCGTCGGCCAGTATTACCGCCATCAATAGTTGGATGGACTATTCGGTATATATTAGGGCTTTATATAGTGGCCGACGTCGGCCACCCTAACACAACCCTTACCTTAAAGGAGTATGTAGCCTTAGTCAGATACTTTAATGGGGTGTTATGCGCCCCATCCGTCAAAATAACATATCGCGAGGCAGGGATGTCTGGCTCATGTTATTTACACCAATAGATGTAAGCTCGAGGATAGATGTCTCTAAGCCCTTGCTGGTTGCTGAGGAAGCCGCCGTCAGCGCATCCCTCTCAGCAGGCGAAGGTGGCCTTCGATACAGCTTAAACGCGCATGCTTCTGGGTTTAGGAGGGCTGGGTTGGAGCTTGTCAAACGCATAAACACGGGAACATCGTTGAGCCACGGGCTTGAGAGGGTCAAGGTTAAGCAGAAGCTGGCGGAGGCTAAACCGGGTGAAACCATCCAGTCAACATGGACACCATCAAGAGGGCCTACAGAGCCTGTGCTAGCCATTATGCGGTCATTCCTATTCCTGAAGGACGTTACCGCCATCCTGCAAGCCCTCGGATGCAGCGTCCGCAACAGGCCTATTCTAGGTCCAAGCATAACACCAAACCATTTCACATTAGACGATGGCGGGCCGACCAAATATAGTGTAATGCTGACGATAAAGGGGGAACCTGTAGATGAGATAGGGTTTAGGTCTCTCATTTTGTCTTTATTGGTCGGTTGAGGGCTTGTGCATTGTTATCTACGGTATTACTGTTAGGATGCAGGCTAAAAAGGATATAAACATGACATAAGAGCATAATGAGTTAGATGAGCAGATCTAAACGTTACATGGTAGAGGTAATTGTTTGGGCCGTCCTACTCAACATCTACCTAAGTGTGGGCTATGGGTTTTACCAGACGGTACAGCAACAAGCCAACAACGTAAAAATAGTCAGCTATTATGCTCCTTCAACAGCTTATTCTGGGCAGACAGTTTCGGTACAGCTAACAGTTGAGTACAATTTATTAAATCCATCATATGTGGGTGTGGTAATAAACCGCGTGTTACCCAACGGCACACGTGAGAGGGTTTGGCATAACCCTGACTATGATGTGGTGAGGGCTGGACAGGGCACCATATCGTACTCTGCTACCTTAGCTGTACCGAATCTACCTGGAACATATGAATATATGATTGTTGGATTATACTGGGATGGGGGTAAATGGATAACCACCGACGAAAAATACTTCCACATACAAGTTCAGGAGCTTCAACGTATCTTAGTTCAGCTGACAGTTACCGATAGGCAGGGCAGGCCGTTGACAGGTTGGCGTATAAGGGTCACACCGGAGCAGGGAATAGAAGTAGCAATACAAGGGAACTCAGTCATTTTATGGTTACCATTAGGTAGAGTGTACACTCTATCCCTCGAATGGATGAGCACATATGGCACTGTTGCACAGTATTCCGTTCAGGGCAGCCCTGAGGAGATTAAAGCGTTGGGTAAGGTGATTCTTCCTGTGGACGATGTTCTCATAAAGGTCGTCGACTTTGAGGGGAGGCCTATGGCAGGTGCAGCCGTCAAATTTGCGGGGCTGGACATAGGATCAACGGATAGTGAGGGGATGATTACTGTGGGCCAAGTACCACTAGACAACGACTACATTATTACCGTTGTCAAGGGAGGTGTGGAGGCAGGTAGTGACCGAGTAAGGTTTACAGCATCGAGAACATCTGCAACAGTACAGGTAGGCATCTATGATGTAACAGTGGTTGTGACGGACACGGTAGGTCGTCCTATACAGGGGGCCCTTATAGAGATCATCAAAGATGGAGTAATAATTGCACGGACTGTGACAGATGCAAGCGGGTCAGCGGTCTTCGGCAAGCTCATTAGCGCAGATTACGTAGTAAGGGTCAGCTACAAGCAGTTTATGGCGGAAACACGGTTGCTAAAGGGAACACGCAACGCCCAGATTACTCTCGATATCTCAGTAGGAGTAGTCCTCTCAATATTAGACAGGCAGGGAAGGCCCCTTGAGGGAACTAAGCTAAGGATAGTGCCAGAGCAAGGAGTAGAGATATTTTATAGACCCGGCAGTGGCGAATTTGTGTTAAAATTGCTTGAGGGTGTTACCTACGACCTCACAATCGAGTGGACAAGTCCATATGACACGACAGCTAAGGCGGTAGTCCAAGATACGCCCGCAGGACTACAGGCGAAAGGAAGAATAACAGTACCCGTGGATGATGTGTCGATAAAAGTGGTTGATTTGGAAGGGAGACCGGTAGCTGGAGCGGCAGTCAAGTTCGCCGGAAAGGACGTAGGCTCGACGGACAGCCAGGGCGTCATCATAGTAGGACAGGTACCGCTCGACAACGACTACACCATATCCGTCAGCAAGGAAGGCACAGAGATCGGCAGCGACAGAGTAAGGTTCACAGCCTCAAGAACCTCGGCAACAATACAGGCGGGCATATACGACATAACAGTGCTGGTCAAGGGAGCCGCAGGACAGCCGATACAGGGAGCACTAGTAGAGCTAATCAAAGCCGGCACAACAATAGCTAGAGCAGCGACAGACGCCAGCGGAACATCGGTCTTCACCAAAGTCGTAGGCGCAGACTACGAAGTAAGGGCCACATACGAACCATTCACCTCCAAGGCAGCCCTGCCGAAAGGCACACGCAGCGTCCAGATAACACTAGACCTCTACACAATACTACTCGGCGTCCCAATGACACTCGTAACACTCCTAGCGCTGATCATTATTCTTATGTTAATAGGGGTGGTGATAACCTTGATGGTTGTAAGGATCGCTAGGCGGAAACATCACTAGTACTGTTTATACCGCTCCTTATTTTCCAGCACTTGGAAAATAAGTTATCTAATTTCCTAATCTTTTAAAGAAGGTAATACTACTCGGGTTGTACATAACTTTTTACAGTTGCCGGTTATGGTGGTTTGGTTTACTTATTTGTGAGAGTTGCATGCGGTACTATGGACCTTCAGCCCTTCTTCAAAGCCCTAGCTCATGTTGACGCTATTGCCTTCGTGTTAGCCATAGTTTGGATGCTTCTGTGGGCACATAGGAACAGGGAGAAGATAAGGCGGTCTGAGGAGATCAGGGAGCGGTCCCAGCTAGTCCTAGACCTGCCCGAGAACAGGTACACGTCCCTCAAAATCCCCATAGATTTAGTGGAAAAGCGTAATACGATATTCAACATGCTTAGGAGGGCAAAGCTCTACTACTCCTCCGGAGACGAGAGGGCAGCCCTCTTCACGCTCCATAATGCTGTGGCCTCCACTCTAAGCCTCCTCTGCGAGGCCGAAGGCGTACAATGGCGGGATATAGGTATGCGTGGGATGGTGTGGGAGCTCAAGCGCCGTCATTGGATAGATTTCAGCGAAGCCAGCTTCTTCAAGAAGCTACAGCACCTTAGAAACGTGGCGGCACACGAGCACGACAGGATAGATGAGAGGATTGTCTCGCCAGGGGACATGGTTTTACTGTTCGGCTTCTTCGAGGACTACGTGCAGAGAACGTTTAGACGGCTGATGAACCTTTTAGCTATGAAGGGGTCTGGCGGGAGCCTGGATAAGGTGGACTAACCTGTTTAGGATAGCATACGCCTCTCCACAATCACCAGTATTTCGTTGATTCATTACTTGTTTTAATAACGGCCAGCGTAGGTATTAGGTTGAGCGGCTTAGCTTTTTCGAATATCAACCATACAAATCTGTTTCGAGGGATAGTTGGGATGGCCGGCGTCGGCCGGGTATATAAACAGTGACAGATGTGATAAAGACTTATTTTCACCTAGGTATGTGTTGTTTGTATGGGAAAGGGGGGCTGTGGCCCTCTTCTACCCCTCCCGCTATTGTTAGCTCTACTTCCACTCTTGTTCTTCCCAACATTTCTACCAAATACCTACGCCTATTCTCCATATCCAGTGGATGTTTGGACTAACAAGGGCGGTCAAGGTGTCGGCAATCCTGACGGGGGACAGTACGCTGTTGGTGAATCCATTACACTGTACTGTAAATTGGACTTAAGTCCGCCACGCTTTCTGAGGATAATCCTTATCAGGCCTGACGGAAGTCAGGTAATAGTTTTTAACCGCGATAATCCACCGGCCGGGACGTACAGTGTTTCTGGTATAGTTGGTGAACCTGCTGGTGAAAGAATAGTAATATGCGAAGCATTCTATGATGATTTTTTGTTACGCGATGAAGTTAGGTTTAGCGTTCAGCAGAGGGCGACCGTGACTGTAACCGTCTACACCACAACCACTAGGACGGTTACATCTACATTGCATGCGACCGCGACCACCGAAACCACGACCTACACAACTGTTTACCAGACAACATTTAGCACGTCTACGAGGACCTGGTATACGACCGTAACTAATGTGGTGACAACAACTGTAACTAGCTGGACGACTGTGACCACTACGGTACCGGCGCAGGCTAGTTATGAGTGGGGTGTAGGAGGACCGGTAATCCTCGCGACCCTACTACCTCTTGTCTTCTCAGCCTACGCTATGAGGGGGAGAAGGCTTAATCCATCTGCAGGTGGGAATAAAGGATGAAGAGTTCTAAGGCGGTAGCAGCTTTATTGGTCACGCTAACCCTAGTCATGGGCTACCTGCCCAACGCAGTCTACGTGACGGAGGCACAGGTCAGGAGGGAGGGTGAAGTCAGATTTAGGGGTGTTGTAGTTGACCCGAACAACGTGAACCAGCAGTCTGCTTTTCCTTTCTGTGACCCGGCATACTACTGCATCGACGTTCAAGAAATAATAGACGACCCGAACAATATCTTCGGAGGATACCGTGGTCCAGTTATGATTTTTCCTGAACTTTACAATCCAGAAGTTGCCAGTATCGGGGATGCCGTGGAGGTCTATGCGTTATGCGATGTTGATTATGCCCGTGACCCATTTTTAATGTGTTACCGGAGTAGGGATTACCATTACATTAGGAGGCTTTCTGGGCAGACGGCAACGGTGACTGTAACAAGTACGGTAACCTCTACCGTAACTAGCTACACGACAGTAACCTCAAGGACGGTAACTAGGACCGTCACAGGAACAAGGACAACCTACACAACAGGTACTACAACCGTAGATGTAACAAGCACCTACACATCAACCCAGACGGTCGCTACAACCGTAACAAGAACAACGACCACAACCATTACAGAACAGCAGACTCAGGACACTACACCGCCCACCGTTAGGGTTATAGCTCCTAATGGGGGTGAGAGACTGTCCCCGGGAAGTGTTTTCAGAATTAGGTGGGAGGCCTGGGATAACGTCGGCGTAACTGGCTTGTATATCAGACTCTATCAAGAAGGGGTAATGCGGGTGATTATAGCGGACAACCCCCCAAACACGGGGTATTATAATTGGACGGTGCCCAACAGGCCTGGCAGCAACTATAAGATAGTGGTTATTGCTAGAGATGCTGCCGGAAACTTCGGAGAGGATGAAAGCGACGGAACATTCGAGATAGTTGCTGTTGCGCAGGGGACGCTTCAGCACTTCGACTTGGATTACCGTGGCACGCCTCCGAATCCAGACGGAAGCGACCAGACAATGATAACAGTCAACCCATGCTCCAGCCTAATCCTCTTCTTCTACTACAGAGAGGGCAATACTGGGAACCCCTACATCATCCGAGTTTACCCTGAGTGGGATAAGGATCGTTTTATAGCCAATTCAGATAACAACGAAGCAGCCCCCGAGGGTGAACGTAGTCGTGAGGAGGGCGGATTCCGCTGGGATGTGGAAACCTACGTTGTTCCCTGCACACCGGGTACATATAAGGTGAGAGTGGTGTATAGGGGGAGCCATACTCCCCCCACATGGGATAGCTACGATAAGTTACTAGCGGAAGGGACCATCATAGTACAAGCAGTGGCCCCTTCCCTCCCAGACTTAACCGTACGTGATGTCGGTTTCTCACCGCAAACCGTCACCCAAGGTGGAAGTATAACAGTAAGCTGGACCGAGGCTAACATAGGCTCTGGCAATGCAGGACCTTACTGGGTCGGGATATATCTCGGACTCTCCGAGTATGGGATGGACTATCTCCTAGGTAGCTTCCATAGGGACGGCTTAGCTGTGGGAGGATCGAGGGGCTACACGCAGACGTTCATGATACCGTCCAATGTCCTGCCAGGAATCTACTACGTCACGGTATTCATCGACTCCCAAGGAGACGTATCAGAACGCGATGAAGGAAACAATATAAGGAGCTCGGCACCGAATAGAGTAGCTGTAACCAAGACCATGCAGAAGTGCGAGGAACAAGTCGTGATCATTATCCAATTAGATGAAGAGGACCAAGGCTTCTATGAGACTTACCGCATAGCGCCAGGGACATGGGGCAGATCAAGCGATAGGCCTTATCCTTCCTGGTCACATACCGTGGATTATAACCTAGTTGCATGGTATGCATTCGGTGCTTATCCAGAAACAGGTAGAAAAGCGCCGACATGCCAAGAAAAACAACCCCTAAGTTTTCATGTAGTGGTCAACGAGAGGGAAAGAATTAGTTTTCTCGGAAAATCATATGAAATGGATTTCAGTCTGGATTTGGCCGGATTTCCCGGTGATAGCCTTACGGTTACGATAGGCAGGACAAAGGAGGACCGTCTGATAGTTAAAAAAGTTGAGCCGTCACTGGTGGTCAAAACGGCTCAGGACCTTGAAATTACTGTAGTTAGTATGGATGAGTCGTTTTGGAACTGGTGCAGGCCTCCACTTCCATGCGGGGGGAGGACTTATTACTACACCGTGGCTGTGAGGAACAAATCGGACAAATATCAGATAGCCCTCATGGACGTGGGCGTCAACCTACGTAAAGGATATAATTGGAAAGTGACGGACGTTGAAATTGTTAAACAGCCTGACCACGGAGGCGACATCAAGAAATTCCTCGACCAGTTGCTTACGATCCATACCATTGAGGGTTTTGGTGAGACACTTATACAGTTCTATAACCTTTTGGGAATTCAAGGTATACCTGCAGGTCTTTTTACCGCAGCAGCCTGGCAAGTGCTAGGTATACCGCCAGAACCCGTATTCGATTATAGTGATGTAGAACACCGTTTCGCTGTAACGCTCACCGTCCATGGAGGACAGAAAGTTCCAATGTGGCTAGGACCTGGGGAGGAGGCGGTTTTCAAGTTCGCCATCCAAGAGACAGAACATGGGGCGGGAAGGTGGATTAAGCCAGTATTCACTGCGACTTATTTCGAAGTAATGCACATCGTTAAGATAAAGGGCTGGCCAGACCTAGCGTTATGGACAAATTACATCCTTGCCCTCAATTGGAAGGAGGTCGGGCAGTTACAAGTTGCATCCGCCAGGGCTACACAGCCGATTCCCCCCTCCTCCAGTTGGTCCGGTAGAACGGAGGTAAGGCTGCAAGAAACCGGACACAAACTATACCTGCACGTATATGATGACCTAAACAGACACGTCGGCTACAACCGTGAGACCGGCCAGGTTGAGATAGGCATCCCCGGCTCACAATACTACGACCACCAAAACGGCACGATAGTCATATCGCTTCCAAGCGGTGTCTTCATCTCCAGCGTCCGCGTGGATGCGGGCGACGCAAAAGAACCCCGCGAAGAGTACAGTCTAGTAGTAAGCACGGTTGACGGCATGCAGGTAGTTGAGCGGAAGGAGGTGCGGGGGGTAATCGATAAAGGTAGAGTCGTGGAATATAGGGTAGAAGCATCCTCGGATGGGAAGGTGGTGGTCGTCACTCCTCCGCCTTGGTACGTCAGTTATTGGCCTGTTTTCGCCATAGCCGCGGTGGCCGCCGTCGCGATAACCTTCCGCGGCCGTCTCCGCACCAGACGACGTAAGAGGTTGGTTGTAAGGGAATCTGGGAAAGGGGGCGAGTTGGCTGTCATTGACAAGTTATCAGGTAGGAGGTACACATTGCGGATTTTCGAGGAAAATACTGCGGAGGATGTTATCGAGACTTTAATTAAGGGGGGCCTAATCAAACCTACACCTGAAGAAGGCTATCAATGGACCCTCACAGATAGAAGCGGCTCCGTGATCAGCCCCGCTGAGAGGTTATCATCCAGGCTCCCAGAGCGTGAGGTATTCCTAGTTGCGCGGCCCCTAGGTGGGAAACGGAGTGAAGATCGTATTGAATTAACTGTTATCCACAAACGAGCGGGAAAAAGGTACACATTAGAGGTCTTTAAAGATAATACCGCAGGGGACGTTATTGATGCTTTAATTGAGTCGGGGTTGATTAAACCGAGTCCAGGGGTTGGGTACGCTTGGGCACTCGTGAGTCCCAGACTTCTTGAAATACCTTATGATGAGAAGATACTCGAAGCACTATCTCCTGGAGTGAATGAAGTGTTCTTGATTGCTAAACCCATGGGTGGACCGTAGATAGCAGTTACGATAAGAGGTACTAAAACCATACTTTTAGATGGAATGGTTTTAGAATCTTTCTCCATCCCTAAGACTCTTCAACGGGCTTATGAAAGGTTAGAGCGGGTTTCACTCCGGCAGGGGAGGGGCCGGTTGAGGTTCCGATGGACCCCGGGAGGAGTCCAAGGCTGATGAACTCAGGAGGGGAGCATGTAAGACTACGTAGCTCAAGAACCCTCAACGGATATTAGGACTGGCCTGCGCCGGCGTCTGCCGGTCCTGAACCTGTCAACCATAAAGACTATGGCCAGCCACAGCGCGACCCCGATCGCCGCACCCATAATTATTGTCTCAGCACTTTGTTCTATACCCTGTTTTTCAGGCTTCACTACGGTGCCCTGCGCCTCTTCCGGCAATCTGACCGTTTTTATGTCCAACGTCACTACGGCGTTGCGTGTCCCTTTCGGCAGGCTGGCCGTTGAGCTGAACTGCTCGTATGTCGCTTTGACTATGTAGTCTGAGCCGATGACTTGGCTGAAGACAGCTCTTCCACCAGTGTCTGTTTTGATCCTAGCTATTGTTGTTCCGCCTTTGATGAGTTCTACGACTGCTCCTTGTATCGGCTGTCCCGCCGCTCCTTTTACGAGCACTGTTATGTCGTATATGCCTGCCTGTATTGTCGCGGATGTTCTGGAGGCTGTGAACCGTACTCTGTCGCTGCCGATCTCTGTACCTTCCTTGCTTACGGATATTGTGTAGTCGTTGTCAAGTGGTGCTTGTCTTACTATTATGATGCCCTGGCTGTCTGTAGAGCCTACGTCTTTTCCAGCGAATTTGATTGCCGCTCCAGCTACTGGTCTCCCGTCCAGGTCGACTATATTGATGGCTATGTCGTCTACGGGCAACGTTATACTGTTTTTCGACTGTAGCTCTGCTGGCGTGCCGTCGATGGATGCCTTGGCCGTCGTACCGTAAGGGCTCATCCACTCGGCTCTGAGGCGATAGGTTCCACTCGCCGGTAGCCGGAGCCTAAACACCCCGGACACATAAGAAATCTCCACCCCTGATGGTGGTTCGATGCTCAAGCGCACCCCATCCAACGGCCGGCCTTGTCTATCTATAACAACGAATCTATCTATAACAATGAAAGAAACTGTAAGTTCTTGGAGGATGGTGAGGGCTTGGGCTATCCTCTCCTCGCTGATGTCCAGTGATGGTTGGAAGAGCCATGCGAGATTTTGCTTAGCCAGATAAGAGTATAGAGCTACATGGGTCTCGTTTGCTGAAAATCCTTTGGTAAGAAGCCTTTCTTTGAGGTGGTTTTCATCTACGCCCGCCCATAGTCTTACCATGTCGCGGTGTATCTTGGTGCCGTAATGTTTTCTCAGATAGGTGTAGGGGATGTGTTGGAAATCTGCTGACCACACCGGTTTGAGGAGAAAGTCAAAACTAATCCTGTTTCTCTCACCGAAAGCCATCATTCCGGCTTTCTCACCTAGAAGGGCCCAGATAATTTCGCCTGCAAGGTCGGAGGCTAATGGAGCGCCAAACCACCAAGGCTCGCAATAGCAACTTCCTTTTTTGATGTTTGAATCGCTAAGTTCGAAGATGACACCAAGCATGTGTAGGAGACCGCCAGCTCTCGCCACTTGTGAGCCGGGAGCCGCGTCGTTGGGGCTGTAGTTGTCCCACAATACGTCCCCAAAGTTAAACCATATACGGTTAGCGCCGCCAAAAAACCCCCAGCATATGTGGAAGTCGACCGTTGTTTTCTCATTTATTGTCTCGTCAAGGAGTGTGCTCAAGACCCTGTAGGCAGACTCCAGCCACGAAGCTGCCTTCGTGAATTTTTCCTCAAACATTGCTGGGTAGCGGAGGATGAAGTGCTCGGTCTCCTTAGACCTGTATGGTAGTAATGTTTCGTCGGACAGCAGTACCCCGGTCAGCTGGAAAAAGCCGAACGGCCCCAAATCAACCCTAAGCCTGTACTCAGGAGTGCTCTCTTTCGAATAAACATTGTTTATACGTATCTGCATCCAGGGCGTCGCACACGTCTCGCTGTGCACACGTCTGTTGCCCAAGTTTTCAGAGAATACGACTGCCCCGTTTCGAAGGAGGTCTATAGGGATGTCCTCCCGACCATTGGGGTCCCAGAAGTTATCCAAAACATTTCCAAAACCGTCACTTATCTGGAGCCACATCTGAGGCGGCCCAGTCTCCCTGAAGTCCCAGTCGCGGACGCTTACCCATAGCCGTGGGGTGAGGGGGCCGCCGAAACTTATCGTCCTCCTCAAGCCCGGAGACAGAAGATACTCGTTCCCATAGAAGGAAAAACGCCACCCATCCTTTACGAGAATAAAGGAGGCCCATAGCTTACCGGGCGTGACCAGCACCGTATCTAGGTCTCTTATCTCCCAGTTGGCGGCCCATCCGTTGATCGAGAAATTGTGGTAGAATAGGTTTAGGAAGCCGTCCGCTCCCCGGTATTGTTTGTCGTAGATTCTGAAGGTTAGCTGGCTTAGACTCTCGGCTGAAGGACGGATCCTAACCACACGCGCTTGACCGATTCTCTCGTGGATGATGTAGCCAACCTTGTCCGTGGACGGCTCTTTTAGAAATAAGATATCGTATTGGAAGCCCCTGCTGACATGTATCTGTATACGCCCCCCTCTCGTAACCCCTGACCTAGGCACCTCTATAATAGGCGTGTAGTCGCTCACCATCACGCTTACACGCCCGTCTATGGGTCTACCGTTCACATCAACCACAGCGAGATCTATTACATCATCGGGCCTCAGTATGAAGGACGAGTCCACCAACACCCTACCCCGAAACACAACGAAGTAGCCGAACCCGGGCCTGCTGGACTCGTAGAACTCGCCCGCGCTCGCAAAGAAAGTCCAGTTACCGACGGGTATCCTGAAACTTACCCATCCACGTTCATCGGTGAGCGCAAACCCCGGCTCCCCCATCATGCTGTCTGGATAGCGGGCAAACCAGTCCTCAGAGTAGGCCTTAACCTGCGCCCCATTAATGGGGTTTCCATCAACATCTAAGACCCTTAACGAAACATAGACAAAGCTGAACATATCTCTAACACCTCCTCCAGCCATGGGAGCTACTGTTTGGGAAGAATAAACCGCCGAACCCAATCCAATAGGGGCTGTCAAGACAGCGGCAACAAATATCGCAAAAACCTCACACACAACACCAACCCTACTAGAATACATCATCACAACTGACACCCCGCAACTTAGCACAGAGCATTAACAATCACTAGTCAATAGAAAAATAAAAGCGATTCGCTCTTAATTGGGGAGTTCGTTGTCGGCTGGGTTTTCGGCATTCAATCCTTTCCAGCCTAATTATATTGGTGGATACAAAGGCTCAAAAGCAATGGTATTATGCGTAGTTTTCAAGTGTTGGTCTGCATCGTTCACATGCATAAAAGAGGGGCAGGCTAAAGGCTTATTTTCACCGGGAAGCATGTAACCCGTGAGTATGGGGACGGAGGGCTTGTGCCCTGTTTTAACCCCCGTTCTACTGTTAGCTCTCCTACTGTCTCTATTCCTTCCAGCAACTCAACAAGAGGTCCACGCGCAGTTGGTACCTTCCCCTTTTCATTATAGTGGGGCTTGGGATACCCCTGATGATTTGGTTATTGTCGGAATCCATCCTTTTAACTGGGTTGAGCGCAACCTTGAGAGGTTCTTCAAGGAGGTGGCGCCGTCTCTTCACATACAATTCCTTGACAGGGCTACGGGGTTCATGGAAAGCTGGACATGGCGTGACCCCTACATAAACACGGCGATGATAAGGATGGCTAAAGAAATGGGTATACAGCTGGCTACTAATTTAATATTAACTCCGATACCCCCGCCAGCCTCGGTGACGACCTATTGGGAGCTGCCTGACGGGTCAACCAGAGACGCGGTTAGAGCATGTGGTGGCCGCGATTTAGAAGGTAGGCTGGTTTACCATGGTGACGGCACGCATTTAACGTTCTCTCTAAGCTGTCCAGGCTGGTTCAACCACCTCACAAATAGTGTCTACAAAATTCTGGATAGAGGCGTAGACCACGTGGATATAGACAACATAATAGTGTCACCGTTTGTCTTTGGTGGAGATTTTTCACCATGGACTCTTAGTAGGTTTCGCGAACACCTTTTATCTAAAAAATCTGACTTGCTCGATAAACTCGGTATCGACGATGTCCATAGCTTCAACATAACCGAATATGTTAGTCCTAGGGTCCATATACCTTCGAGAGGTATACTGTTGATCGTAGACCCTAGGATGCCCTTCCGTGAACCGGAAATAGAGGCCTTAACAAGCTTTGTAGAAGGTGGGGGTGCGCTGTTTGTTCAGGCTGAGTCCATGTCAGTAGACATCCTAAACAAGCTGTTAACACGTTTTGGGCTCATGCTAATCAAGGCGGACATCCTCTCCTTAAACCCATTGTGGGACATGGGCTCCTTCGAGACGAGAGTATTGAACCAATCCCATCCAATTACGCGTGGAATTGAATCGATAACCCTTAACTGGGCTGTCCCCGTCGTGGATTTTGCCGGCAGGTCCGTAGCAATCGTACAGACAGGGGCTGACACGTGGTTGGACCTAAACCATAATTGGGTTAAAGACCCTGATGAGCCTAATGGCCCATTTAACGTCATGGTTGCCACCGTTTACGGCCGTGGGAGGGTGGTTGTGATGGGCGATAGATCTCAGGACGCCGGCGCGTTCTACTCCCACAGACTACTTATCGAGAAAGCCTTACGATGGCTTGTAGGGGGTGAGGTAAAAGACGGTATGGAGCTCGTTCTAGATAGGAGTAAGCATGAATGGGCCACAACCTTCCCCGATATAGCTGAGAAGATAGCCCCCGACCCTCTATGGGTCCTTTATACAGGTTTTAAACAACTCGCGGAGTCCCTTGGCTTCAAATTCGTAGAGTCTGGGGAGCCGCCGCTCTTTCCAGACGACCCAATACTTAGAGAGTTTGTAAAGTTCCAACACTTAGAGCATGTAGCATTCATAAAGAGCCTTTCAGAGAATATAAAAAAGTATGTCAGGGAGAGGTATGGCAGGGATGTGTTTGTCTTCGGAAACCTATGGATAGGCGGAAGCCCCCCACACCTATTTGACGGCACAGCCATTCTCGCAACCACCCTCTCCCCCTACTCAGACATAATACAGATCGAAGGCGGGTATCCAACATTTCCTCCGGTCGTCAGGTATGCTCTAATGTATAGGATGGGGCATGCTATGGCTGAGTTTAGAAAGCCGGTATGGCAGCATATAGCCTTCTACGGCAGGGAATGGCTTGACAAAAAAGTCGACTACACAAAGGTAATGCTCATAGCTTTAGAAGTAGCCTCCGCCTACGCCAATGGTGCCGTCAAGGAACTGGACCTTGCAGGCTGGCCGGGGGAGTGTCTTGTCGGGTTTACGCCTGGATGCGGAGGCAAGCTTGTCGGCGGCGTGGTTGTTTATCCGAACATGACGGTGCCTGGTGAGGTTAAGCGTTTGACAGACTTCATATGGGGTAACAGGTATTTGCTGACAGGATATAAACCGTTTGCAAAGATAGCAATCGTCTACTCCATCCCATCCTTCCTGTGGAGATGGTACCCTGCACTAGGCATCCACCCGTACAAGAGCCAGCAAGAGCTAGCTGGCGTAGCCGACATGCTTCAATTCTTGAACATACCCTACGATATATTGATATTCGGACACCCTGAGCTTTACAACGACACCTTCCACCTCAACAGGCTTATGAGCTACGACGCGGTCATACTGCCAGCCGTCACCCATATCTCAAACAACCAGCTCAGAGCTATCCAAAACTACCTTAAATCGGGTGGGAAGGTTATACTGACCGGAGGATACCCAGTCTATGACGAGGAAAACAACCCACTGCCAAAACCCGTTGCCGAAGATATACGCAAGCTATTATCTAACAACGGAACCAATGTTCTCCACCTAAGAGAGAGAATAGGGAAAACCTGGTATGGTAACATGTTATCGGAGTATAGGGAGATGGCAAGGTTCCAACATATTTTGAAGGAGTTTAGGAGATCGGTTGAAAGCTTCACAGGCCCTCCACCCGTTCGGCTTGAGAATTACCAAGGAATAGTCGAGGCCGGCATACTTAGAAAAGGCGGAACATATGTTGTCCACATCATAAACTACAACTACAACGTTGCAAGCGATAGCTTCCGTCAGCTGAGAGGCGTGAAGCTATACCTAGACAGCAGAACATTCGGACTTCCACAGAAGGTAACGTGGTTAACACCTGAAGAGGGCCCTGCCATACTCACACCCTCGCTTGAAGGGAGTTACATGGTGCTGGAACTACCTGACATCCACTACTGGGGACTCGTGGTAATAAACCCGCCCGAGATAAAAACAGCCACAACAACCAAAACACACACAGCACTACATACAACAACCCATACAGAATACTCAACCCAAACCATACCTTTAACCATAGAGGCCACCACAACGAAAATCGTGACCACTACAACAACAGACACCATCACCAGAACAGAGAACGCGGCAAATGCCTACTTGCCCATAATATACACAGTTACAGCAGCAGTTGCTCTAGCCTATATCATCAACCGCTGGACTAGGCCCAGAAGACAACAGGCTCGGGGAGTGCCTGGATAGCGGACTCTACTCGTATGGTGAGCAGCCACTAGGTTTCGAAAAAACCAGCCACCATAGCTAAATACGTAAGATAAGTGTATCTGAGAAAGGCTGGCCAGAATATTGTATACAGACACCTACAGTCTTGGGGTAACTTAATAACAGTTAACGATTCCAGCTGTCTTTTACGGAGGTCGTGTTTCCATGCTGTCTATATTTTTGGCAGGATGTCCTTATACTTCTCCATCCTTATCTTTCTTCCTTCAGGCTGTATTAGCCACGTCATCCAGCAGAGCTCAATAGGCCTATAACCACATGCCAAAGCTATCTGCTCAGCCTCCTTGATAAACTCGATATCATCCTCTACAGGCTTTAAGCCAGCCTTCACCAAAATCTCGTTAACAACCCTCTTAACGATCTTATCAGGCATTACGGTGTCAACACCGCCCATCATCCTTAGGTACTGAAATGTGACCAATCCGACCCCTTTAATACTCCCAACAGGATCTTCCCTCCAACCCTCAAGCCTTGCATTTGAGGCCCATCCTCTGAGAGCTAGTTTATCGTCCTCGCATAATGTAGAGAGATAGGAAGCTATATCTTTAGCCATAGCCCAAGACCGCCTATTCTTCCACACTTCCCTTAACTCATTAATATCTGCTGCTGCAAGCTCTTTTAGATTCCTTATCCTCCCGTTTTCTACAAACCTTTTACTAAACTCCTCTACCTTTGGGACTACTGATGTAAAGTAATTTAGGCCTATAGAGGTGAAGGCCGCATCCACAACCATCAAGACAACACAACCACCCCACCTCTCGGTCCTGAGACACCTAGAACAATACACATCAAGCCCAGAAACCCTCCGCATATAACTGTCAAGAATCTCTTTCAATGAAGGCATCAAACACATTGAGGGATAGCAATTTTTAATAATTTATTCACCCACATCTTGCCCCTTACGGCTTGGCCTTTGACATTACCTATGATGGAATACTACGTTTTCCCCTTGATTTATCTGTAGAACCACTCAATCCTATACTCAAGCCCCTCTAGGGTCCACGGATGCCAAGGCCTTTTCAACAACCGCGGCTTGTGCTAATCCCTTAAATCTTTGGTGT
>Ga0079995_1073780_pt1 | contig 16685 bp, 16 predicted proteins | sample FaiFalFF_MnMetaG_2_FD_69198 | JGI IMG/M metagenome (GOLD analysis project Ga0079995, IMG submission 69198) | Freshwater microbial communities from Yellowstone National Park, Wyoming, USA - Fairy Falls C (FF_Mn_C) (SPADES assembly) (version 4) | ecosystem: Environmental > Aquatic > Freshwater >...
GGGGGGCAGCTCCGCTGGAAAAAGCCACTCCACCAGGAAGCCGCTATACTGAATCAGCTCGCAGGTCAGCCGTTCGAATGGCTGGAAAGTGGCAGGTATCACGCCCGCCCCTGCTTTGCCTTTTGCGCTCATCGGGCAGACCCCGATTCGCGCCCAACGCCACTCAAGCGACCCCATGCGCCTTGCTCCCCTCTCATTATCGGCAAGACACGCTTCAAAAATTATGCAAGAGTATTTCCCCAGACTCCATGCGTGGGGCTTATAAGAGGTGTTGGGTTGACAAGCGGGTATCAGAACATCAGGCGGATCGATTCGCTCCAGACGAGTCGTCGTAATGCTTCGCGCACCTGTGCGGCGATTTCTTCTCGGCTGCGTCCCGCCAGCTGGGCATCCGATTCGGTGATGCGCACCAGCAGTTGCCCCCGCACCATCACGCCCTGCCGATCGGGCGCCAGCTGCACCTCATACAGTTCAACGCCATCATCCAGCAGGCGGTTCAGCTCTGTTGCCAATTGCATCGCCCGCTCGCGAGAGCTGCCCAATTGGGGGTCATGGGCGGGTTCGAAGATGTCGATTTTTTCGAAGCGCACCCGATACAGCCCGTCGGGCTGATCGAGTTGCACCGGCACTGCCAGCACGCGCAAGGCGGGGCTAACCTCGCGCCGCCGAATAGGAATCCCGTAGGCTTGCAATGCCTGACGCAACCGTTCTACACGCTCGCGCGAGACGGGGTGCGTGCGGAAGATGCCCCAGTCGATTTGCGGGCGGCGACGCTCCTCCGACGCCAACCGCTCCATAAAGACCAGCAGCCCCACGGGGTTGTAGGGGGAGCGACGCAGGTACTCCAGCGCGGTTAAATCGGCATCGGTCTCCGCCTCTTGACTGAACGCGCTCACCTTCGCAATCCGATAGAGCTGCGCCCCCAACGCCACATTCATAAAATCGTCTGAAGGCAACCGCCCCAGCAATCCCACCAGAATGGCAGGGAGCAGCACGCTCTGCTGCACCCGGTTATCGGCGCGGATTAACGCCATCACATGGCGATGGTCGGCATGGGCAATCTCGTGGGCAATTACCCCTGCCAGCTCGTCATCGCTGGAGACCACATCGAGCAGCCCTTTATGGATAAAAATGAAGCCGCCGGGCACCGAGAAGGCGTTCACATCCTTCTCGTCGATGATGCGGAAGGTGTATTCGAACGGGGCAGGACCTGCCTCACCCCAGCGCGCCTCCGTGTGGGTCTGACGGGCTATCGCCGCCAGCGTTTGCCCCACCCGATTCACACGCTCCACCAGCGCGGGATCGGTGACGAACTTATACTGCTTTTCGATTTCCGCCACGATTTTTCTGCCCAGTTCGACCTCCTGCTTGTCGCGCTCGGTCAGCTCGGGCGGCTTGGATGGGTTCTCTTGTTGGAGCGGGATGTGCGCCCAGCACGCCTCATGCGACCAAGCTGGCGGCGAGCCTACCCCACCCAGCATCAGGCAGGTCATCAACCCCGTGAGGACGAGCCTCTTTCCTGTCCATGTGCGCATTAAGCCCTGCATTCGTGTCGCTCCCGTTATATTATACGCTATTCGGGGGCGGTATGTGCCCCTGAAAAATGCCGAAATCGCGCTTTAGGGGTTGCATTCGATGTCAAAGTGTGGTATAATAGAGGGTGTTGAAACGCTTCAACACCGGGGGGTCAACCCCCGTGGCAAAGGAGGTCTATGCGATGAGGCTGAATCGATGGCTTTTGGGTTTGATGATGGGCGCGCTCTGCCTGAGCTATGCGCCCGCGCAGGTCGTCTTTTCGTTCGAGACCCCCGATCTGCATGGCTACGCCGATGATGCCGACCCGCCAGAGTACTGCGACGCTGTTGGCTGGGACAACTGCTGGCAGATTACCCAGTCTACCGATGGCGTGACCGATGGGAACTACTCGATGCGTGTGAAATGGCCCGGCGGGTTCCGCTGGCTTATCAGCAGCGATGTGCGCGATATCTTGCCGCTCCTTCGCACCGAGCAGCGACTGCTGCTGGACATCACGGTTCCCGCTGGCGTGTCTGTGCCGTGGGCGAACTTTATCGTCGCGTTCAACGATGGTGAACTCGGTTGGCGTCAGACAGGCGCCCTCCAGGCGACCGTCCCGCGCAATCCGGGCACTTACACCATTTTGGTCGATACGCGCTCGTTGCAGTTGCCCTCTTCCTCTTACAACGACTGGTTCCAGTTCAATCTGGGGTTGAACGCGGGTGGGGCGCATGAGATTTACATGGACAACCTGCGCCTGCTCGATGTGTCGCGCCTGCGCCCTGCGTTCACCTTCGACAGCGACACGCAGGGGTTCGGCTCTACTGGGGCGAGTGTCAGCTGGGACAACGGCGCCTTGCGCATCCAGTGGGGCGGTGGATTCAACTGGGTTACGGGTGGCTCTACCCCCGATCTCGTGTCGCTGATTCGGCGCGGGCATGTCCTGGTGTTCGACATCACCGTCCCACAAGGTGTTTCGGTGCCTTGGGCAAACATGATTATCTCCTTCAACGATCCCGCTGGCTGGCGCCAGACTCAGAATCCCATCGAGCTACCTGTTGCTGCTGGTAGCTTCAGCATCGCGGTGGACTATCGTGAGTTGGCGCCGCCCGCTGCGGATGCCGAATGGTTCCAGCTGAATCTGGGTATTAATGCGGGTGGAGCGCACACCATCCTCATCGATGCCATCCATGTGCTGGTAGAGCCGGTGCCCGGTGATGTGGATGGCAACGGGTGCGTGGACGATGCTGACCTGCTCGCCGTGCTGTTCGCCTTCGGCTGCAGTGCCGAGTGCGGTGCCGAGGATGTGAACGGCGACGGCGTGGTGGACGATGCCGACCTGCTGATGGTGCTGTTCAACTTCGGGAGCGGGTGCTAATTCCCCTCACCCGAACCCTCTCCCTGTGTAAGGGGGAGCAAGGGACTTACTTTTCCATCCCCTTGCTCCCCCTATACTGGCAGTGCCCTCCACGACCAGCTGAATATAGGGGTTGCCCGTTTGAGTGGGCGTGCAGCTCTCTAACTGGATGTCAGCCCGCCCACACCGCTGCGGTATCGCCATGTCTGCCCGCCATCCAGCCTCTCTTTGAGCGGTAGGCGTGTGCTACAGACGAACACGAAAAAGTTCGGGTTTAATATTGATGGCGGTCAGGGAGGACAGCGATGGGCTGGCTGGAGAAGTTGTTTCATTTAAGGGAGTCGGGCACGACGGTTCAGCGGGAGGTGCTGGCGGGGCTGACCACCTTCCTCACGATGAGTTATATCATCTTTGTCAATCCCGCTATTTTGAGTGCGTCGGGGATGGACAAAGGCGCGGTGATGGTAGCGACCTGCATTTGCGCGGCGGTGGTGAGCCTCCTCATCGGGCTGCTGGCGAACTATCCGATAGCAGGCGCGCCGGGCATGGGGCATAATGCCTTTTTTGCCTACACGGTCTGTCTGGTGATGGGCTATAGCTGGCAGCAGGCATTAGCCGCGGTTTTCCTATCGGGGGTGCTGTTTATTCTGCTGTCGGCGGTGCGTTTTCGCGAGGCGATTGTGGACGCGGTGCCCGATTCGCTCAAGCACAGTATTGCGGTCGGGATTGGCTTGCTGATTGCGCTGATTGGGCTGGAATGGGGCGGTTTTGTTCGAGCGGGGCTGGGCACCCTGGTGCAGATAGGGGATTTGAGCAGTCCTTCGGTGCGTGTGGCAGGCGTCGGCTTGATGGTGATGGCGGTGCTGACCGTGTTGCGTGTACGGGGCGCTATCCTCATCGGGCTGATGGCGAGCCTGCTGATGGCGTTGTGGCTGGGGCTAACCAGTTTCGAACCGTTGCACACCCTCCCTTGGCTACCCCCTTCCATCGAGCCGACCTTCCTGAAGCTGGATTTGAAAGGCTTGCTGGGACGCGGGCTGGAGCTGCTGCCCGTCGTGTTTATCTTCTTCCTAACGGCGGTGTTCGACACAGTAGGCACCTTGATTGGCGTCAGCACGCAGGCAGGTCTGATGCAGGAGGGGCGGTTGCCTCGGGCAGGGCGCGCGCTACTGAGCGATGCGATTGCCACCACACTGGGCGGACTGCTGGGCACTTCGACCATCACCGCCTACATCGAAAGTGCAACGGGTGTCGCCGCGGGTGGACGCACCGGGCTAACCGCCGTCACAACGGGGCTGCTTATGCTGGCAGGGCTGTTCCTCTACCCTCTGGTGGTGATGATGACGGCGGAGACGAGCGTGCAGTGGACGCTGGCTCCAAACTTGGAGTTCCCCTTCAAGCAGTATCCGATTATTGCACCTGCGCTGATTCTGGTGGGGGCGTTTATGCTCACAGGTGTGCGCCACATCCGCTGGGATGATTTCACCGAGGCGCTGCCTGCCTTCCTCACAATCGCCATGATGGCGTTCACGGTTAGCATCACCGAGGGTATCGCCATCGGCTTCATCAGCTATGTGGTGCTGAAGTTGGTGTCGGGTCGCTTCCGCGAGGTTCATTGGATTGTGACCCTTTTTGCCCTCGCTTTCCTCCTGCGCTACATCGTGGAGGCGGCGGGGTAAACTAAAGGTATGATTGTCCAAGAGATTCTTGAGGGTATTTTACGCCTATCTGTGCCGACGCAGAGGCGTCTGCTACGCTGTTTGCGCCGTTCACAGAGGGCAGCAGAGCATCTGCGCAGCGATAAGAGCCGCCCCTCTCTCAAGTGGCGTATTGCGCGTGATCCCATTTACTACACTTGGCGGATGCGCCTTGATACGCTTTCGGCTGAAGAGCGCTCTTGGCTTGCCGACCGATTAAAGCGGGAATGGGAAGAAAACAGGCTTGCACTTTTCACTTACCCTTACTTTGATGTGCCCTATGAGGCGTTTATTGAGGCGCGACGCGCTGTTTGGCGGAGGTTGAACGAGGTAAACGAGGATGATTAGTGGCGTGTTGGACACCCACGCTTTTGTGTGGTATCTGAATGGTGATCAACGGCTTTCCACCAGTGCCCAGATATTTATTTCGAGTGCGTTGCAGCAAGGTCAACTTCTGTCTGTCCCAGCAATTAGCATAGTGGAAATTATCTATCTTGAGGAGAAAAACAAGATTCCTCAAGGTTTTATCACCTGGCTTTTAGGTAGTCTCCAAAGTTTGCCTTTTGTAATAGTACCACTTGATATAAATATTATACAGGTGATTAGACAGATACCAAGAACGCTTGTTCCGGAAATGCCGGATCGAGTGATTGTGGCAACGGCTCTTGCCTTGGGTGTGCCATTGGTCACGAAAGATGACACTATTCGTCAGTGTGGCTTGGTTCAGGTTATTTGGTGAAAGTGCGCACTTCTTGCAGCGGGCGAAAAAGAGCGAAAAATGCGCTTAGTGCTAAGCATAGCCATTGTTTGGGGCTTGATAACGGTAGGGCAGGCGCGGGTGCTGGTGGTGCATGTGGTGGCTGGCGATGAGCTGTTCGCCCGCAGCGGTTGGCTCCGTCGCGCACTCCCCACAGGCACAGCGGGCTGGCTTGTGCCGACTGCCTACTACTCCCCGTGGGATCAGCCCCACTGGCGCCCATCGGTCAGCCTGTTGGATGATCAGAGCCGTCGGACGGGTCGGACAGGTCAGACTGGTGGGGTGGTGCGTTTTATTTCGCTGGTGCCCGATGCAGGGATGGCGTTTGGCGTGCGCACCGCGCCTGAGACGCTACCCCCTGCATGGTTGCGCGACATGCAGCAAGCGCGCTGGCTCTATGTGCAGCTCCGTGAGGTGGAACGGGCACAGCATTATGCCCGATACTGCACTCCCCAGCAGGCAGAGCGACTTCTTCAGCGGGCTTGGCAGCAGATTGACCGCTGGTTGGCGTTTCTCGAAGCGTTCAGCCAAGCGTCAGATGACTGCGTGATGGTGATAGGCGCATCGGCAGAGCCACATAGACCGTGGGCAGTGTGGTTGCGTGGCAGGCAGGTGGGGCGTGGTTGGCTATGGGACGATTCGGTGCGTGTGCGGGGTGCTGGTCAGACGCGCTCGCTGATACCGACCCTTTATGCCGCGCTGGGCTTGCCGCTAAGAACGGGGCACGAGGGACGATTGCATGGCGACGGAAAGCCGCTGCAAGCCGAGTCGCTTGTGGTGGTGCGCCACTCGTGGCTCGCACGCCATCCCCTTTGGCAAGGTGCGCTCTGGATACGCGCCTGTTGGATTGGACTGGTGCTGATAGGGTTAATAGCATGTGCCCGAATGCGGCGTGAGCTGCTGCACCATGCGGTGGTACGCCTGCGCGTGGTGGGTCAGCCAGCGGCAGCCAGCCAAGCGCGTGGCAGGTCGCCGCGGACGCATGGGCATGATGCCAAGGTGGGATTCCAGGATACGCTGGGGACTGTTGTGGGGGTCGGGGGGATTGCGCTGGGTGTTGCCAGCCTGTTGCCTGCTGTGCTGCCTGCCAACGCGATTTGGAGCGCGCCGCTGGTGGTGCTGCTGGGGGTAAGTTTGTTGGTCTGGCTGGCGCGCGCGCTGGATGCGCCCCTCGTGGGGCTGGGCACTATTGCCGGACTGGGGCTGATTGCGCTGATGCTGGACACACTCAGCGGCAGCGACTGGAACCGCCATGGTCTGTTCGGATATACGCTGCTGGGCGGCTACCGATTTTACGGCGTGGGCAATCCGTATGCGGCGCTTGCGATGAGTTGGCTGCTCATCCTGTGTGCCGCATGGCTGCGCATCGAGGGGCATCCGCTGGGGGCGCTCAGCCTGATGGCGCTCTTCAGCCTTTGGATGGGCTGGCAATCGGCTAATGTGGGTGCCACGCTCGCCACGATCGGGACGCTGATGGTGTTTGGCATATCGGTGTTGACCCATTCGCTACAGGGGCGTAGTAGGCGGGTGCGACTCGTTGCGCTGATGGGGCTACTCACGGTGGGGCTGCTAAGTCTCCTCCTGCTCTGGCTCAACACGCCCCACCTGCGCGGCTTTTTGTGGGGTGTGTCCGACCCAATCGACCTGTCCGACATGTCTGACAAGTCGGACAGGTCCGACTTGCTGCATCGGAAGGTGTGGATGAATCTGGGCGAGTCGTTGCTTTCGCCCTGGGCGATACTGTTGATAGGGAGCCTGTTCCTTGTGTGGCGATTGCGACCCTTCCTGCCGCCACACACCTTGCCACCTCTGCTTCGGCGTGCATGGCTCACAGCGGGCATCCTCAGCTTTCTGCTCAACGATTTGGGTACCATGATGGCGGCGATTCTGGCGTTCCATTACGGCGCGCTCCTTTTTACCCAAATCCAGCAGGAGAGCCTGCTACCCGCGCCGAATCGAACCAACGCTATAGGAGGAGAACGATGAGAGCATGGATCGGATGTTTGATGACGGCAACGCTGCTATTATGCACAGCGATAGCACAGCAGCCATCTGCAGGTCAAAAAGTAACCCAGCCGAAAACTTCGGCACCCAAAGAAGGAAAGCAGGTAGCCCAACCCAAAACCTCTGAATCAAAAGAGGGTCAGAAGGCGACCACGCAAAAGCCAGCGCAGCCCAAACCGCCGCAAAAACCAGCGGCAAAGCAACCAACAGCGAAACAAGCACCCGCCAAGCAACCCGCAGCGGCTAAATTCACACCACCTCAACTGCCCACGCTGCCCGACCCCAATAAGGTCGTGGCAACGGTCAACGGCGAACCTATTCGGGCAAGTGAGTTGATGCGCGCCACCTACGACTGGTTCGGTGCCAGCGCGCTGGAAGAGATAATCATGGAGCGCATCATCGAACAGGAGGCACGCAAGCAGAAAGTGAGCGTCAAACCCGAAGAGGTGGAAGCGCGCTACAAGCAGCAGCTGCAGAACGCCGAAGCCAACATGCCGCCCGGCATGAGCTTGGAGGACTTTCTCCGACGCAACATGTTCCCGCCCAGTCGGCTCTATGCGCGCGTGCGGGCGCAACTGCTGGCGGAAAAACTGGCAGAAAAGCGCATCAATCTCGACGACTTTATCGAGTATAGCGAGATTGTGGTTCGTATTCAGGGCGCCAATCCGGAGGAGCAAGAGAAGAATGCGCCGGCGGCGGAAGCCAAAGCGCAGGAAGCCTATCAGAAGATTGGCGAGGGTCTGGACTTCGCCGAAGCTGCCAAGCAATATTCCGAAGACCCCTTCACCAAAGATCGGGGTGGCAAGAAGGGCTGGCAACACAAGCGGTTCCTCACACCCGATATCCGGCAGCAGCTGGAAAAGCTCAAACCGGGACAGGTATCGCCCCCCTTCCGCACGCTGGCGGGCTACATCATTGTGCGACTGGAGCGTACCGGCTCCCAAGCACAGGGCGACGAACGGCAGCAGCTCCGCCAGCAAGCGGTGCAAATGGAGCTGGGCGAGTATATGCGCGATCTGCAAAGCAAAGCGAAAATCACCAACACCATCGTCAAGCCCCTCACACCCGAACAGATGATGGGCGGTCCACCTCGGCCAACTCCCCGCCCACCCGCTGGGCGACCACCACAACCACCCCGCCCGCCTCAATCACCGAGGCAACCAGAGCAACCCAAACAGCCAGAGCAACAGCAGCCATCCAAGGAGCAACCGCAGCCTAAACCGGAGGCGAAACCCTAACAACAGCTGTCCGACGGGTCGGACTCGTCCGATGAGTCCGACCCTTTCACTCAACAGGAGGTGAACAGCGATGGCAAAGCGCAAACTGAATGTGGCGCTGATTGGCTATCAATTCATGGGCAAGGCGCATAGCAACGCCTATCGCCAAGTGGCGCGCTTCTTCCCCGAACTGGAGATCGAGCCGGTGCTGAAGGTCATCTGTGGACGCCACGAGGAACGCGTGCGTGCCGCCGCCGAAAAGTACGGCTTCGAAGAGTACGACACTGACTGGCAACGCGTCGTGGCACGCGAGGACATCGACCTTGTCGATGTCTCCACACCGGGCAATCTCCATGCTCCCATCTCCATCGAAGCCGCCCGCCACGGCAAAATCGTGCTATGCGAGAAGCCGCTTGCCAACAGTCTGGACGAGGCACGCGCGATGGTGCAGGCAGTCGAGCAAAGTGGGGTCAAGCACGGTATCTTCTTCAACTATCGCAAGGCGCCCGCCGTCAGCTTCGCCAAGCAGCTGATTGAGGAGGGCGTCATCGGGCGCATCTATCATTTTCGCGGCACCTACCTGCAGGATTGGATTGTAGACCCGAACTTCCCGCTCGTCTGGCGACTGCGCAAAGAGATTGCCGGCTCCGGCGTGCATGGCGACCTGAACGCCCATATTATCGACCTCGCTCGCTGGCTGGTGGGCGAAATCAGCGAGGTATGCGGCATGATGACCACCTTCATCAAGCAGCGACCGTTGCCGCAAGAGGTGGACGATCGGCTCGGTGGGCAAGCCAGCACCGAGATGGGCGAGGTCACCGTCGATGACGCCGCCGCATTTTTGGCACGCTTCGAAAACGGCGCAATCGGCACCTTCGAGGCGACCCGCTTCGCACTCGGACGCAAAAACTACAACCGTTTCGAAATCAACGGCTCCAAAGGCAGCATCGTGTTCAATCTGGAGCGGATGAACGAACTGGAGCTGTATCTGGAAACGGACCCGCCCGGCATGCGCGGCTTCCGCACCATTCAGGTCACCGAGAGCGTCCACCCCTACATCAGCGCGTGGTGGCCGCCCGGGCACATCATCGGCTACGAGCATACCTTCACCCATCTGGTGCGTGATGCGCTGGAAGCCATCAGCAAAAACGAGCTGCCCTCGCCCAATTTCTATGATGGCTTGCGATGCCAAGCGGTGCTGGAGGCGGTTCAGATTTCGGCAAGCGAGCGACGCTGGGTAGAGGTGCCACGCAGCTGACGGGAGTAAGGGCGGGATGTGGCGACCGCCCGCGTGGGTCGACGCATCCCACCCTCCAACCCCGTGTAATGCCAATGCAAGCGGAGTTCGTAATTGCCTCCCTTTAGGTTTCCCCACTTTGCGAGGGGAACCGTGCGTGGCACACTCGTTCGGTTCTCCTGCAGGAGGGGTTCTCAATTGCCGTTTTCTGTGAAGTCTGGTTCCACGATTGGCATAAGGTTGACCTATAGGGAGCGTATTGCCCTGCTTCCTGTGGAGACCAGCATGCGAGGCACGATTCATCCGGTAGCCATGCGGCACGAGGGACCCTCCTCACTCTTTGCCCCTTCAGGTTGGGTGGAGCGTGAGGCGAAACTGCTGGAGGCGGGTGTTTATCCCGAACGGGGGCTGGTGTTGACCCTTGAAGACATGGAGCGTCTTGTGGCGCACTTCCGTTCGCCGGTGCCGCTGTTTGTGGAGCATCGCCCGTCGCCGGTGCAGTTGGGCTGGCTGGTGGCGGTCTGGCAGCGGGGAATGGAACTGTTCGGGCGATTGTGGCTTCTGCCCGAAGCGGATGCCCTGTTGCAGCGATTGCGCGTGCGCGGGTTAAGCCTCGGCTTGAGCCGCGATTTGCAGCACATCGTGGAGGTCTCCGTCACAGGCAGTCCTCGTGTTCCCGATGCGCGCCTCTTCTGTGCCTCGATGCTGTCTCCGTTGGAGGTGAACCGTATGGAACCGATGCCTGAGGCAAGCGAAGTGCTTGACGAGGTGCAGCAATTGCGGGCGCGTGTGCGCCAATTGGAGCGCGAGCTGCAGGGGCAACAGGTGCGTGAGCAGGTTCAGCGATGGACACTCAGCGGAAAGCTGCCGCCTGCGCTGGCATCCCTTGCGGAAGCGATCCTCATGCAGGGTGAAGCCCCCGTGCAGTTCAGCGGTGAGACGCTGCCGATAGCGGAGCTATTTCGTCGCTTTGTGGACGCGCTTCCCGCCCAGTCGTTGCTTGGTGAAATCGCCCCGATGCCTGCCTACGAGACGCCCCATCTGAGCCACGAGGAGCTCCAGTTCCTGCAGCAGGCGTTTCCCGATTTGAACCCATCTGAGGTTCTGGCGAACCGCGATTCAGTTGAGCCAGCGTTTGGGAGGTGAGCCGATGCCAGCCTTGAATCAGCCCTACGAGCCGATGGAGAAGGAGGGATTGCTGGTGAGCTATCCCGTGCGCGGAGGTGTGCGCATCTGGAAAGGCGCCCTCGTCTGTGTCGATAGCAGTGGCTACCTCGTGCCCGCCTCCGATACCGCGAATCTGCGCTTTGTGGGCGTTGCCTTCGAAAGCGTGGACAATCAGGGCGGTGCGAATGGCGACAAAAAGTGCCGAGTCATCAAGCGGGGCACTTTCGTGTATAACCGCGCGGGCACTTTCTCCCAGAGCGATATCGGCGTGGTGGTCAAAGCCACCTCCGATAACGAGGTCAGCAAGACCACGACCAACAATATCGCGGTTGGCACGGTGGTGGAGCTGCCATCGAACACGACGGTGCGAATCCGCATCGACAATCACACCGTGTGAGGGAGGGAGCGAGCGATGCCACTGGTTCGAAGCGATTTGTTGTCGCTGATGGAGGCGGGGTTGCGGACGGAGTTCTTCCGTGCCTACCGCCAGTTGAGCGAGTCGAGCATCGTGCCGCGCATCGCCACGATTGTGCGCACGAATCTGCCCACGCAGAAGTATGGGTGGCTGGGCAGTGTCCCAGCTATGCGCGCGTTTATCGACGAGCGTATCCCGGCTGGATTGCGTGCCTACGAGTACGCCATCAGCGATCAGGTGTGGGAAGCCTCGATTGCGGTGGAGCGGCGCGCGCTGGAAGATGAGCAGTATGACATGATTCGGATGCGCGTGCAGGACCTTGCTCTGGAGGCGACGCGCCATCGGGAGCAGCTGGTGATTAATGCCCTGCTGACGAACGGCATCACCTACGATGGCAAGCCTCTGTTCAGCACGACCCATGCGGAAGGCGACAGCGGCACCCAGAGCAACATCTTAAACGGTGCGCTGGCGACCGAGACGCTGCAAGAAGCCATCGCGCAAATGATGGGCATTCGCGACGATCGGGGGCGACCGATGGGCATCATGCCCGATACCCTGCTGGTCGGACCGTCGCTGCAGTGGCTGGCGATGGAACTGCTGGAGTCGCCTGTGGTGGTGCAGATTAACACGACGGGCAACTACACGCCCTACCGGAATGTGTTGCAGGGCAAATTGCGCCTGATTGTCTCACCTTATATTGCGGGCGACCATGCCGAGAAGTGGTTCCTGCTGGACACCTCGCGTGCGGTGCGGGCGGTGATTTTGCAGGAGCGTCGCGATGTGCCCGTCGAGTTCGCGGCTTTGGACCGTCCCACCAACGAGAGCGTCTTTATGCGCGACCTGGTGTTCTACGGCATTCGCGCCCGCTACGGGGTGGGCTACGGTCTGTGGCAGACCGCGCTGATGGGTACTGGATAGACCCACTACCTCGTTGAGTCAGCGTGGGGGCACACGGCGCGTGTGCCCCCTATGCACCACTCCGCTCTGCAGCTCGATTCGCACGCCCAGCACCTGCAGGATTCTTCAGGATTTTGGGTTATAATATATCCTGGAGGTGTGTGGATGAAAAAGCACGGGTTCACCTTGATTGAGCTGTTGGTCGTCATCGCGATCATCGCCATTTTGGCGGCGATCCTGTTCCCGGTGTTCGCGCAAGCGCGTGAGATGGCGCGCCAAGCGACCTGTGCGAGCTACTTCTATCAAGTGGCGCGTGCCGATGTCGCGTACTCGGCAGACTTCGATACCTACCAACCTCTCACGGAGTACTATGCCTCGTGGGCGAATATCGATAACCCGGCGAACCGTTATCTGGCGATGCTGCTTCAACCTTACGCGAAAAACTGGCAAATTTTCCGCTGCCCCTCTGACCCGAACGCAAGGGATGAGATACTCGCCAACTGCATGGGGCATCCACCCTACAACGAGATTCAGCGTCAGCAGTGCTACTCGCTCACCACCAATCTGGGCTATAATTACGCCTATCTCTCCCCCGTTGCCTGCTATGATCGATGTGGGGATTATCTTTATGGGTGGCGCAATAATCCCGCCCATGAGGCGCGAATCAAGATGCCTGCTAACACGGTGATGTTCGTGGATAGCATCTGGTATCGCAACCCACGCACAGGTCAGCCGGAGGGTGGTGGTAACTGGGTTGTGCTGCCTCCATGCCGTTTCTGGCGTGACCCCAACACCGGTCAGTCGGTAGATACCTTCAGTATGCTCTATTCGCCGCGTGCCACCCGGTGGTACAGCTATGGTGGGCCTTGCGGCTGTGCTGACTGGCAAGGAGCTGGCTGGCAGCTGAATCAGGCGCGGGGCTGGTGTCTCTGGTTGGAGTTTGGAGGAACATGGCCGTGGCATCGACGCGAGCGCATGATGGTCGTCTTCGTAGATGGGCATAGCAAAGCCCTTACGCCACGCCAGCTCACCGCGGGCTGCGACCCACGCCCATGTTTCAACGGCTTCATCCTGAACCCAGAAGAGTATATGTGGGACATGGACGATTACTACACACGCTGAGGAGGTGTCTGGTGGAGAAACGCTCGAATCCGGCGCTGGTCGTGATTCTGGTGATTGTGGTGGTGCTGGCGGTTGGGCTGGCTCTCTGGCAATATAGGCGCAGCCAGCCCCCCAGTGAAATCCCGGCAAGTGCCTATCCGCAGCCTCAAACGGGGCAGCCGACCGTGGAGCAGGTTGGTCCTCCGCCTGATGTGGTACCTGCTGGTACGCCGGGCAGCCCCGCCACCCCGCCCCCTATAAAAGGACGGTGAGAGCAGGTAAAATAGTATTTAATGAAACGGATTCCGCGTGTGGTGGTGGCGAAGGTAGGGCTGGATGGGCACGACCGGGGTGCGAAGGTGGTGGCACGCGCCCTGCGTGACGCCGGCTTTGAGGTTATCTACACGGGGCTGCGCCGCACACCCGAAGAGGTGGTGGAGATTGCGCTGCAGGAGGATGCCGATGTGATAGCGGTCAGCATCCTGTCGGGCGCTCACATGACCCTCATCCCCCGCATTCTGAACCTGTTGAAGGAGCGCAACGCGGAAGATATTCTGGTGATTGCAGGTGGCACCATCCCAGAGGACGATGCGGAAGCACTCAAACAGATGGGGGTGCGCGGTGTCTACCCGCCGGGCACGCTGATTGAGGAGTTTGTTCAAGATTTACGGCGCATGCTGGGGCTGCCTGAGGCGACTTCGGCATCTCGTGCGTAAAGAGAGGCGCGCCGCTCAAGTGTGTGCCACCTTTCGATGGGGCTTCAGTACGAGAAAACTCAGTAGGACGCCCAGCGTGAGCATCAGGGCGCAACCGATGAAGGGCACGCGGTGGGAGGGGATGTGCCAGTCGCCGAGCGTGAGGCTCACATGCTCATAGAGCACGCCGCCCAACAGCGCGCCCAGAATACTCCCGATGCCCTGTGCCGTGCCCGCTGCACCCAGCACTATTCCGCGTCGCTCAGGATAAACCTCGCTCAGCTCCGCCATCCAAGCCGCCAATGCCAGCACGAAGCTCAGCGCGCCCAAGCCCGCCGCCAGCAGCACCAGCAGAGGATGCGGCTTCGCAGGCAGCACAATCGCCCACATCACCAGCGCACCCCCCGCCAGCCCCAACCGCACAGACGGAATATGCCCGATCCGATCCGACCAATGCCCAATCGGCACGCTCAAAGCCCCAATCAGAAGCGCAGGAAACACTAACCCCAGCCCGAACACCGTCTCGCTAATTTGGAACTCGTCCATTGCGTAGAGCTTCACCAGCAGCATGACCAAGCCCGTGCCGAAGAAGACCACAAACGCCAGCAGCAGGTGTCCGGGCACTAACCGCACCGCCCCGAAAAAGGCACGCAGGGAGAACTCGCCTTTTTCAGGATTCGCATGCGCATGCGCTTCGTGATGGTCGCGGGGATAGAATCGCCAAATAATCAGCACGGCGATAGCGAACAGCCCCGCCACCAGATAGAAAGAGGCGGTTTTGGCGCCCGTGAGGTCGTTCGCCAGTCCGCCCGCTAAGGGACCCAGCGCGATGCCCGACATGTAGGTCATGTTCAGGAAGCTCATCGCCCATGAGCGGCGTTCGGGGGGCACGGTATCGCCGATGGCGGCATAGGCAGCGGGCCAGAGCATCGCGGCGCCTATCCCATCCAACGCCCGTAGCAGCAGGAACCAGACAGGGTGATGCACCAGCACGGTGGCAAGCGCGGTGAACACGGTGAGCGAGGGTCCCACCAGCATAAGCCGTCGACGCCCCAAGCGGTCGCTGAGCATGCCCATCGGCGCCCGGAAAATCGCCTCCGTCAACAAAAACATGGAGCCGACCGCCGTCACGGTCGACTCACCCAGCCCGATGGTGTCCCGCAGGTAGACGGGCATCGCGGAGATGTTGAGCGTCACATAGCCCAGTTCCGCGAAGCCCGCCATGAGCACCAATGCCCAGAACGCCACCGGTATCCGCATTCACCTCAACACAAAGTAAGGGCGTACCGCCGTACATCCTTACAGTTCCGTCTCGATAGCAACCTCGTGCCCCGTCTCGGCGGATTGGTAGATGGCATCTAAGATAGCGTTCAGGATGAACCCATGCTCGCCGGGCACAGGCGACGGTTTGCCCTGCGCAATCGCGTCGATAAACGCTTCGATTTCGGCGTGATAGGCGTTCACGGTGGGCAGGTGCGCCGGTTCGATATTGTAGAGCGTGCGGTTCTGCTCCGTGAAGATTTTGACGGGGGTCTGTCCGATGGGGTTGGCAAATACTCCGCCGCGGTCGCCCAGAATCAGGGTGTTGAACTCGTCGCCCTCGATATTGGCGCAGAAGCTCGCTTCCAGTGTCAGCGTCGCCCCGTTTTCGAACCGAATGAGCCCAACGGCGAAATCCTCCACAGTGAACTTGTCCGGGTCCCACTGTCCCATCAAGCCGACCACATCGTGCCGATGCCCGAACTTGGTGTAGGTCGCCCCGAACGCCGAAACGGGCTTCGGATAGCCCATCAGCCAGAGGGTTGCATCGAGGATGTGGACACCAATATCGATGAGCGGACCGCCGCCCTGCTTCTCTTTGTCGATAAACACACCCCAGCCGGGGATGCCGCGTCGGCGCAGGGCATGGGCACGCGCGTAGTAAATCTCGCCCAGATTGCCCTCCTGCTGAATATATTTATACAGGAACTGGGCGACCCCCGTGAATCGCCACTGGAGTGCGACCTGCAGGATTTTGCCACTGCGCCGTGCCGCTAACACAATGTCACGCGCCTCGCGTGCATTGCGCGCCAGCGGCTTCTCACAAAGCACATGCTTGCCTGCCTCCAACGCGGCTACCGCTGCGTCCCGATGCATGAAGTTGGGTGTGCAGACGCTGACGGCTTGGATGTCGTCGCGGCGCAGCATTTCCCGAAAGTCGGTATAGATATGGGGCACATTGAACTTCGCTGCGGCGGCGCGGGCGTTCTCCTCGTTTATATCTGCCACCGCCACAATCTGCACCCGATCGCTCAGTCGGGCATAGCCCGGCATATGCTGCGATTGCGCAATGCCACCTGAACCGATAATGCCAACACCTATCTTGTCCAATTTCTCTCCTCCTTGACTGAAGTCGTGTTGGCATAGAGTATACCCCTTCGGCTATGCGGTCAGCGTTCCTTTAGGTCATAGAGGGCGTCCAGGTAGCGATACAGGACCTCCTCGATGACGCCGCGTAGGGGTAGCGAGTTTGCCATGCCGTAGATGGGCGCCATCCCCTCGCTCTTCTCGGCAGGTGTGCCCCCCTGTTTGACCTCCGCCACTGCCTCCTGCAGATGCTTCAGGAACCGCTCTGCCACGCCGGGCT
>Ga0079995_1056919_pt1 | contig 16670 bp, 11 predicted proteins | sample FaiFalFF_MnMetaG_2_FD_69198 | JGI IMG/M metagenome (GOLD analysis project Ga0079995, IMG submission 69198) | Freshwater microbial communities from Yellowstone National Park, Wyoming, USA - Fairy Falls C (FF_Mn_C) (SPADES assembly) (version 4) | ecosystem: Environmental > Aquatic > Freshwater >...
CAAAAATTTTTGTCATTAGTGCGCGGGTTGCGTCGTATATCCCTTCGGAGGACGAGATCAAGGTCCGGGCGAACGGCAAACGCTAAGGATGGTGCTTGCCCGCCCAAAAAGGGAAGCCAAGCATGGCCGACTCCCGGAACTTTGTCAACCGAGATGCGGAGTGGGCGCGGTTTCTCATGCACCGTCGGGACTTTCTCCGGCTGGCAGCCTATGCAGGAGCTGGTCTCATCCTGTCTCCCTTCTCGTATTTGACCTCAATGGCAGAGGAACAGGTTTCCCCGGGCAAGTTTGCTTTCGACACGCTGCATGAACGCTGGGGCCCCGAACGACTGAACCGGTTCCTGGAACTGATCACGGACGAAGACCGCCTGAATTTGAAAAAGAGTTTGCAGCTGCTCAAACCGGAGGCGACCGTGAGTCAGTTGCGCGGCAAAAACGCTGACATCAACGACATTCTGACGCAGCTGTTATGGGTTTCCAGCCACTGGCTGCCCTATTTGTGGCGAGATGAGTGGAGCATTGATTATCACGGCACCGTGTGCTGGTGTGCAGGCAAGCTGAAACTGCCAAAGCAAGACATCCAGACGCTGCCCACGTTCGCCCTGGAACGCAAAATTCTGGAGCAACTGTTCATCCAGATGTGGGACAAGTTGCTGCCGAAGGAACGCGAAAAACTTCTGTGCCAGCTCGATAAAAATGGTTGCATCCAGGACAAGGCGGCAATCGCGGCGTTGAGCGGTGCTGCTGCACTCACGGCTTTGTCCACGACGGTAATCCTGAGCGGGTTCGCGTTTTACACGACTATGTCCAGCTTGATCTGCGCTGTTGCGGGATTTTTCGGCATCACCCTGCCGTTCGGTGTGTACACGACGGCCAGCTCCACTGTTGCGCTGCTTGCTGGCCCCGTAGGCTGGGTCTTAGCGGCGATTCTGGCAGCGATCGGACTGGCATTGATCGGTCGCGCTAACGTTCAGAAAACGGTTCCTTTCGTGGTGACCCTGCATTGCATCAAAGCCGAACACATGAAAAACGCCGGCTACAAGGAAAAGGACATCTTCGGCAAGTAGAGGAGAGGACATTCATGGTAACTGCAACGCTATCCCGACGCAAATTTCTGTGGAAGGCTGGCGCAACGCTTTCTGGACTTGCGGCCGCGCCGTCGCTTCTGCTCGCCCAGCAAAACCGGCAAGATGCCGCCCAGTTCGCCCTGCAATACCGCGATGCACACTGGCAAGCCTGGCACCTCAATCAGTTCCTCGACCTCATTTCCGACCAGGACCGCTGGGCACTCAAACTAAGCCTGGGTCTGGAAGGCAACAAAACCAAAGGCCGATTGCGGGGCCATGCCGCCGACATTGACGACATTCTCGAAGAACTGCTGTGGCATACCAGCCACGTGTGCTGCTACTGGTTCCGCGATGAATGGAGCATCGCCTACCATAACGACGTAGTTGTCTGGTGTGCAAAAAAGTTGCGCTGGGTCTTGGGTATGCCCGCTGTAGATGCCAGCCGTTCGACCTTCGAGCTGGAACACAACCTGCTGGTGCACGTGTTTTTATGGTTGTGGAATCGCCTTTCTGCAGAGCAACAGGCACAATTGCTGGAGGGATTGACGAAAGAAGCGGCTAACAATCCGAAAGCCCGGGCCGAACACGCTGCCCGACAGGGCGAAAAGGCAGCTATGGCAGTGCGCGAATTGCAAAACCACTGGTTACTGAAGCACGCCCCGAAGCTGGAGAAGGCCCTCGACGTCCTGGAAATCCCGACGATATATCAGCTTCTGGCCGGCGTCGTCCAGTTGCTGACTGCAACGCCTGGAATTCTGCCGCCCAGCTTGCCGCCCATAGACGACACTTCGAAAACTCTTGGGAAACTGCTACGGGCAGCGCTGCGGGTATTGACACTTGGCAATGCCAGTGCCACGAACACGCTGCCCTTTGTACTGACCCTGCACTGCATCAAAATCGAACACCAGCTGCGCGCCGGCATTGCGAAGGCCCAAATCTTTCCGCAAGGGTGATTCCCGACGTTATCCATTACGGCAAGTTTCGCGTGTCCCGCTGCTCAGTGATTCTTTCACACAGCCACGGACTTAGAGCGAACGAAGACGGTGGGCGTTCGTCGCTCCAATAGCGCAACGATAGCTCCCAACGGCCTGAAGTTTTCCGGGCGGCAAGCCACGGTGTTCGTCGCTCCAATACGCCGCGATACTTTTAGACAGTCGGGGACTGAATCTTCGGGCCGCCGAATTGAAGATGGGCAATGCCATCGCGTCAGACCAGTTCGAGTGTGCCACGAGCTTCGTCGTAAGTAAACAGCTCGCCGAACCGCGACCACTGCACAAAGGTGTCAAAGACCCGCTGGTGATTTTCTTCGGGCAAGTGCAGGATAATGGTTTCGAGGACGAAGTCCTGGTCCAGACTGCGGTCGGGTTGCTGTTGCAGGGCGCTATGCACTAAACGGAATAGACCAATCCGCAGCAATTGTTCGCGCCAGAGGGCCTTGCGTTCGGCAGTGGGGGCATTGAGGAAGCGACGCCCCAGCGGGTTGAGAACCACCAAACGCTTGGGCGTGTCCACGAAACCGAGCAGTTCCGCCGCTGCGACGACACGCAGCACATGGTCGAAAGGTCGGCGCGTGTCTATGGCAATGCGGAACACGTCTTCGCTACCGCCACGGGCATCCAGGTATTCCAGCAGGCCGAGAATTTCGCTGGGAGTGGCTTCTGGTAACGGCTCCAATCCGCGCGCCGCTGGGGCGGTCGGCGGTCGAGGTTCATCCGGCAGTTCGTGGCCGGCAATGACGTCGTGCAACTGTTCGACCATGGCGAGGAATGCAGGTGCACGATAATCGCGCGGCCGTGGCAAATGGTTCGGTAAAATGGTGCGGATGCGGCCCGGGTTGGCGCTCAGAATGACGATGCGGTCGGCCAGATATACCGCTTCCTGTATGTCGTGGCTGACGAGGAGAACGGAGGAAGGATGGCGTTCGCTAGACCAGATGTCCAGCAGCTCGGCTCGCAGACTCTGAGCCGTCAATGCGTCCACCTGGCTGAACGGTTCGTCCATGAGCAGGATTTCCGGTTCGAGAGCCAATGCTCGCGCGATGCCGACACGCTGTTTCATGCCCCCGGACAATTCCCGCGGATAACTGTCTTCGAAGCCGGCCAAACCCACCAGGTGCAGTACTCGCTCCGTGCGGGCTTGCACCTCGTCGGCAGATAAACCAGCCGCCCGCAGAACTATCTCGATGTTCTCCCGTGCCGTCAGCCACGGGTACAAAGCGAAGGTTTGAAAGACAATCGCCGTGCCCGGATTCAGCCCCTGCAATTCGTGATTGTGGTAAAGCACCTGGCCAGCGGTGGGTCGAATGAGTCCGGCCAGGATGCGTATCAGGGTGGACTTGCCACAACCTGATGGCCCCAACAGGGCGAGGATTTCCCTCGGCCGAATGGCCAGGTTGATGTTGGCCAGTACCCGCAACGGCCTGCCGTTGGGCAGCGTGAAAACGTGCGACACGTCCCGCAGTTCACACAGGCTCTCAGCGACGGCCGTAAGCTCTGTAGTCATCCCTGCACCGCGTTATTTGCTCAGCGAGAACCTGGTCTCGGCGAGTTGGTAAAGTCTGCGCCAGACCAGGCGGTTGAACAGCACCACCACGCCGGCCATCACCAGGACGCCAGCGGCTAGCAGCGGAAAATCGGCGTGTTCGGCGGCCCAGCTGATTTTGGCGCCCAATCCGTATGCCTGCAATGTCTCTCCACCAGCACTGACGTACTCAGCCACGATACTGGCGTTCCAGGCACCGCCCGCTGCCGTTACCCATCCAGTCACCAGGTGAGGAAAGATCGCTGGTAAGTACAGGATTCGCAATCGCTGCCAGATATTTAGCCGATAGCTGTGAGCCACCTCACGCAGGTCGGCCGGGACACTCATGGCGCCAGCGACAACATTGAAAAGGATGTACCACTGCGTGCCCAGCAACATCAGAGCCAGGCTGCCCCAGTCGAGGGAAATCCCAGCCAGTCGCAGTCCGGCAATTACCAGCGGGAACAACATCGGCGCCGGAAACGATGCCGCCACCTGCACCACCGGTTGGAGCCAGCGTGCCAGAGTCGGTTGGAGACCGATGGCCAGACCGACGGGCACGGCCCAGAGGGTGCCAATCAGGGTGGAAATCAGGACCCGCGCCAGGGTTGCCATGGCCGCGAGCACGAGTTCGGGCCACGCCGACCAGGCAAGTGAGCGTAGGAGTCGGGAGAGTTGCCAGGCACCCCAACCCAGTGTCAGCACCAGGGCCAGAACCAACGCCCAGGAGCATACCACTGTCCAGCGGGGCGAACCTGTCTGGTACGGTTTTGCAAGGGGAAGCGGGGAGCTAACGGTTGCGTGTTTCGCTTGCCGATCGCGCAACCAGCGGCGCAGGCCGGCTATCAGCGTAGAACGACGTAGCCAGGTCAGAAACCACGACGATGCGGGCAAGGCAGTGCCAGTTTCCTCAATGCGAAACTTCTGTGCCCAGACTACCAGGGGCCGCCATAGCAATTGGTCCAAGGCGACAATGAGCAGCGTCATCGCCAGAATCGCCCAGAGCATGGCGTCCACACGTCCTTGTTCCACGGCCACACTCATGTACGAACCCAGCCCGGGCAATCGGAAATCTCTGTCGCCGAGATGGTATGTCTCGTTGATCATCAGGAAGAACCATCCGCCAGCCATGCTCATCATGGAGTTCCAGACCAGACCCATAGTAGCGCCGGGCAACTCCAGCCAGCGTAACCGCTGCCACCAGTTCAGGCGAAACGCTGCCGCCACTTCCTGCATGTCTTGCGGCAGCGAGCGCAACGATTGATAGAAACTGAACGTCATGTTCCAGACCTGACCGGTGAAAATCATCACGATGGCCGCCAATTCCAGGCCGACATTGCTGTGGGGAAATGCCGCCGTCAGACCGAGTACCAGACCCGGCAGAAAACCAAGAACGGGAATGCTCTGCAGAATGTCGAGCAAGGGGATGAGTACTCGTTCCGCCACGCGGTCTTTCGCCGCCCAGTAACCATACAGCAAAGTAAATCCCAACGAGAGCATGTAGGCCAGCAGTCCGCGCATCAGAGAGTAGAAGGTGTATTTCGGCAGAGCCGTCGGGGACAGTGTGATCTCCACAACCGGGCGATGGGGCCCTGCCCACTCTTTGGCCAGATCGAGCAGACCGTAGAGTAAACCGGCCAGTCCGAGCACAATCAACAGATCCACGCCAGTCAGCTGACGTGCCCGTTGCAGCAGAGCAGTCGCTTCTCCCCAGATTCGCCAATAAATCACCGGCCGCTGCATGGAACCTATTTTACAAACCGAATCCCGCGAGCCGGCGGACACGGTGAACAAGGCGCACAGCGAATGCGTTTCCTGCGATGCTTGCTGGCTTCATTCGCCATTTGCCATTCGCCCATTGCTGCGCGTTGCTATTGCCGCGGCGGGCTTACATCCGCGTTGCCCTGACTAACCGTGCTGATGGCTTCGACAGCCACTGCGGCGACTTTATATTCGGGAATCTTGGCGACCGGATCCGTGGCCGGGTTGGTGAGAGTGTTGGCATTGCGGTCGGCGGGAAAATGGAAGTTGGCGAATACTACGCCCGGTGCCGCTCGTTCCGTGATCCAGGCTCGTGCCACCATCTGTCCCCTTCGCGATCGCAAACGGACGGGCATGCCGTCGCGGAGCCCTAAAACCGAGGCGTCATCCGGATTAATTTCCACCAGCGGTTCCGGATAAATCTGCGCCAGACCGCTGCTTCGCCGCGTCAGTTCGCCACCGTGCCAGTGGTAGAGCACGCGGCCGGTGGTGAGGAGGAAGGGGAATTGCTCGTCTGGCCATTCGGCTGGCGGCAGGTGCTCCACGACATGGAATCGCCCACGACCGCGCGGAAAACTTTCGGTGAACAGAATCGGCGTGCCCGGGTGAGTGCTTTCGGGAACAGGCCAGTGGAGTTGCTCGCCCCGCTCCAGCCGCGTGTAGCTGATGCCGGAGTAAATCGGTGTCAGGGCCGACAGTTCCTGGAAAATATCGCCGGGGGTCTGGTAATTCCAGGCAGCCCACGGGCCTGCTGGCTGACGTAGTTGCCGTGCTAATATGCGCCTGGCGAGCTCGGCAAGGATCGCCCAATCGGCACGCGCTTCTCCTGGTGGCGACAGTGCCGATCGAACTGGCTGGACACGCCTTTCCGTGTTGGTGAATGTGCCGGACTTTTCGGCGAAAGAGACACCCGGCAGCAATACGTCAGCAAAATGGGAGGTTTCGGAGGGGAAAATCTCCTGAAGCACGAGGAACTCGCCTCGCGCCAGACACTCTCGGGTATGTGTCAGATGCGGTTCCGTCAGCGCCAAATCCTCGCCCAGAACATACAGCGCTCGTAACTTGCCAGCGCCAAACTGTTGTACCATTTCCGTTACCGTCAGGCCGGGTTTGTTTTCCAGCCCCAGCGTCGGGCTGTGCGAAACGGCGTTGACCGCTGGAGCAAGCGCCCAGGCATCATCGAACTTTCGCACGATCCGGGCATCGCTGACCGGTTGGTATCCTGGAAATACGTTGGGTAGAGCTCCCATGTCGCAGGCTCCTTGAACATTGTTCTGCCCGCGCAGGGGATTTACTCCGCCGCCCGGGATACCGAGATTACCCAGAAGCATCTGCAGGTTGGCCAGTGCCAGTACGTTGAGCACGCCCGTGGTATGTTGCGTAATCCCCATGGCCCAGATCGCCGCCAGCGGTTTGGTTCTGGCCAGCAACTCGGCTGCTTGCCTTAACTGTTCCACCGGCACACGGGTGATTTGCGAGACTCGTTCTGGCGGATAGGCAGCCAGCGAGGCTGCAAACGCTTCAAAATTCTCACACCGCTGGGCTATGAAATCGTGGTCGTGCCAGCCGTTGGCCACGATGATGTGCATCAGGCCATTGAGCAGGGCGACGTCGGTGCCAGGCAGATGTTGCAAATGCAGCCTGGCCAGACTGGTGATGTCAATGCGGCGAGGATCTGCCACGACCAGCACCAGGCCACGCCGCAAGATCGCCTGCCGTAACTTTGTCCCGAACACAGGATGCTGTTCGGTGACGTTCGACCCAATCAGAAACACGCCCGCCGCGTGCTCGGCAATATCGGCCATGGTGTTACTCATGGCACCGGAGCCAAACGCCATTGTCAACCCAGCTACCGTTGAGGAGTGGCACAACCGCGCACAGTGATCCACGTTGTGCGTGCCGAACACCTGCCGGGCCAGCTTTTGCATCAGGTAGTTTTCTTCGTTGGTGCATTTGGCCGAGGAGAGAAAGCCAAGCGCATTTCCTCCATTGTGCCGCCAAACTTCCGCGAGTTTATCCGCGACCAGGTTCAGAGCCGTTTCCCAATCCACAGCCACCCATTGTCGGGCTTGCGATTGGGCTTGCCGTTTCGGTATGCCTTCCAGCAGGTAACGCCGTACCAGAGGTCGCACGAGCCGATCCCCGTGATGGACGTAGTCGTAACCGTAACGTCCTTTAACGCACAGATGCAGACCGTTCACAGGGGAGTCGGGATTTCCGCTAACGCGAATGATGCGGTTGTCTTTCACGTGCAGGATGATGCCACAACCCACGCCGCAGTAACTGCACACAGTCGGCACCAGGTTATCGGCTTTGCCTCGACCCACCGACATCTTGTCATCGAGTGCTCCGGTCGGGCAGTAAGCGGCACAGGCACCACACGACTCGCAGCCATCTTCCAGCATCGTGCGGTCGGTTCCGGCGACAATTCGGGCATCTGCGCCGCGACCGGCTACGCCCCAGACGAAACGTCCCTGCACTTCGGCACACGCCCGCACACACCGCGTACACAAAATACACTTGTTCCAGTCCACCCACACAAACGGATTCGGGTCGCTGTTGATCGGGAACCGGGCCACACGCTCGCCATCCTGACCCGGCTGCACACCGAAATGACGCAGCCAGTGCTCGAACTCTGTTTCCTCGTGATCCCCGGATGCGTAGCCGCTATCCACGTAACGCAGCGACAGCAACCGCAGGATGAATCGCCGCGTTGACTGTAGCCGTGGGGTATCCGTCCGGACACGCATGTCCCGGCAGACTCTGGTAACGCATGCCGGTACCAGGTTACGCAGGTTTTCCACCTCCACCAGGCATAACCGACACGAACCCACCGGACTCAGGTCGGGATGGTAGCACAAAGTGGGAATCGTCCGGCCGATCTGGCGAGCAGCCTCCAGGATCGTCGCACCGGGCCGCGCTTGCACTGGCTGGTCATCTATCACGAGTGGAATCATGCCGTCCATGCTCGGTTCGCTTTCCGCAATGGGGGAGCCCAGGTCTCACCGAGGGGCCATTCAAGCGAAAAGACAGCTAAGCTCGCAGCCGCAGACCGCCGCCAGGCTAGCCCAGGTTCATCCGAAGAGCCGTTCAAGCAACAGCGACACACTCTGGCGGAATTCTAGCCGGCGACCGAACCTCCGAAATAGCGACACACTTTAGTGCAATTCTAGCTGGGCCGACCCGGCATTCACGGGGTGCACAGCCCCCTCCTGATACACGCCAGAGTTCGCTTCGAAATGCCCATTTTGCAATGGCGACACGCACGTTCGCAAGAGCGGCGAGCGTCAGCCCACCGTGGTTCAGATTCGCGCTTGCAACAGCGACCGGTTTTTGCGGACTGGTTAACGTCCCAACCGCACGTTCGCAACCCAAACCACGGCTGGCTTACACCAGCCGCTCTTGGTTGGACGCGCGAATGCCGACGTGGAAATGCGTTTTCCACCTGCGAGCGCGCTACGTTTCGCAGTGCTGGCTTACGCCAGCCGCTCCTGGTGCACGACCGGTGTCCGGTGCCATTCCTGGCTTGGACAGAGTCTTGCAACAGCTTGCATCTCGAAGGGGTGGCTGCGTGAACCATGGAAACCCACCGGTGGAGGCTAAAGCAGCTAACGAACATGCTCCACTCCGGTCTGCGGGAACCCTGGGAACCGACCGGTGCCGCACCGTGGCTGCATTATGCGAGATACTTTGCCACGAATTGCGTCTATTCGGTTATGGGTGTCGAAGGAGACCGGCCATGAGCTTTCGCGCGCCTGCTGTGTCGCTGATCCAGACCTGCTGGCATCCGGTTCTTTCGAGCGTAGCCGAACCGATCAGTGGGGCATCCAAACCCTGGTGCTTTCCCGCATGGATAGTGGGGGCGTTTGACGACGGATTCATAGGCGGGTTGACGTGTTTGGCCTTTTTACTTTTGTTGCTGGTCGTCTGGTTTCTCGTGCATCCGTTGATGGTGCTGTCTCGTCTAAGAGAAATCCTGCGGTTGCTAATCCGTTTGCAACAAGAGCAGCTGGAATTCCAGGAAACCATGACCAGGCTGCTCGCAGATCGAAAAACGGTACCGATTCCTCAAGCCCAGGTGGAACCGACAACGTCCTGGCAGCGGACTGTAGAAGCGGAGCCAGTACCAAAACATCAGCCGATCCCGGAAACATTGCCCACAGCGCAAGCCGTTTCCGAGAAAGTGCGGCGTCTTGCCAGCCAACTTGCCAGCGTCTCGGAACCTTCGACGCCGGTTACCAGCGAGGCGGTTCCTGCAACCTCCACTACGCCGCCCGGCGCAACTGCTTTACGGCCAGAAGCAACGCCGCCCGAAGAGCTAGAGGCCGTTGTTGCCGAGTTATCCGCGTCGCTCCCTGATTTGGATTCGGTGACTGGTGCCGCTGAACCATCTGCTTCCGCGTCGCAGGCAGGAACATCCGCGGCTGGCACAGCCGAAGAGCCTGTTCCTCGGGTTACGCTAGTGGATTCAGAGCAACCGGGGCCGAGTCCGGTTTCCCCTCCTCGACAACCGGGTCGGTTTGAACGAGCCGCTGCGGAAATGCTCCGCCGCATCTGGAACTGGATTATCGTGGGCGAGGAATATATCCCTGCCGGCATGTCCTATGAATTTGCCGTAGCAGTGCACTGGTTATTACGGCTTGGCGTGGCCCTGATTGTGGTTGGCATGGCTTTCTTTTTGCGCTACAGTGTCGAACGGGGTTGGATTCCACCGGAAGGCCGAGTGGTCATCGCGGCCTGTACGGGTCTTAGTCTTCTGGTCGCGGGAACCTGGATGTTGCCCGGACGTTTACGCCTTCTAGGCATGGCCATTCAAGCTATTGGCCTGACGACACTCTATATCTCCGTTTACGCTGCTCATCATTGGTACCATCTAATCAACCAATCCGTGGCATTCGGCCTGATGTGCTTGATTACCCTGACCACAGCTGGTATCGCGGTGGGATTCGATTCGCTTTACGTAGCGTTCCTCGCTTTATTAGGTGGTTATGCGACACCGATTCTGTTACCCACGGAAACAGCCAATCTGCCGGGCCTATATGCTTACCTGATCATCCTGGGTGCCGGATTGATTACGATTAGTCTCTGGAGAAACTGGCCGATAGTCAATCTGGCAAGTTTCCTGGCTAACTATACCATCACGATCACCGCCTTGCTTAGTGACCTGGTGAGTCGCACTTATACCCCTGGGGAGTTCTGGAGATTATTGCCTTTCCTCAGCGGGATGTTCCTGACGTTTTCCACGCTGGTCTGGCTCCACAATTTCCGTAAGCGCGTGCCCTCGAATCTGCTGGACTGGTTTGTGTTACTTGTAAATGCCCTGATTTACTTTGCCATTACGGTGGGTCTGTTATTTCACGTTTACGAAACGCAGGACGCGAGGTACATGGCCGGCTTAGTTACCCTTGCTCTGTGCGCGTTTTATATCGGGCACGTCTGGTTCCTGGTATTTAGTCGGCACCAGGACGAGGAATTACAGGTCGGTTTTCTGGCGCTGGCGGCATTTTTCCTCGGCGTTACTTTTCCGCTGATCCTGAGCAACGAATGGTGGACTTCCGCCTGGGCTATCCAGGCACTCGTTATGTTGTGGCTAAGCAACCGGTTATCCACGAATTTCCTGCGTCGTGTTGCCTACCTGGTGTTTGCCATTGTCCTTATCAAGCTTGCCTACGATTTGCCTCAATATTATACCGATGCCAGCCCTATTGAATATATGCCCGTCAACGAGTATTTACGCGACGAGCTCGGCAGGCGTCTATTGATATTCGGCATCCCCTTAGGGTGCTTAATAGTGGGAGCGATCAAGTTATGGCCACCCGAGCTTAGTTCGCAGCAGCTCCGTCAGCATCCCGAAGCAATCATGCGAGTGAATGGCGGTGTGGTGTATTTATTTATAAGTGCCGCCCTAGCGGTATTTGTGTGGTTGCATTTCGAGCTTTGGCGGACTGTCGGGTATTTCTACGAACCGTTACGGCTACCGATCCTTACCTGGCTCTATATTGCCCTGGCCGGCATGGCGCTCTGGATTTATATAGCGATTGGTTTGGCCACGTGGTTTCTGCCTGTTTTTGTGATTCTCAGCCTGGTGGTTCTGGTCAAGTTCTTGATAGACCTGGCCACCTGGCCGTGGTTAGTTGATTTGGTTAGCGATCCAACTTTAGCGCCGCCGTACCAGCCGAAGTATATATTGCCGCGACTGCTGGATTTCCTCGGTGTAATCATGCTTTTCGGATTAGCGGCTCGGGTACTACCCACGCAAGCCCAAGCTCAGACAAACCTGCGCGGGCTGTTCGTGGGTACTGCGCTTATTCTGATCTTTTTCTTCGCTACGCTGGAAACGAGCGTGTTCTTAGGCAATTTTCTTCCTGAATTTCATGCTGGCGGAATCTCGCTTCTCTGGGGCCTTTTTGCGCTGGGGTTCATTGTCGGTGGTCTGGTGTGGGACAGTAAGATGCTGCGTGTGAGCGGGTTGTTGTTATTTGCTATTGTTGCTGGTAAGATATTCCTGTCGGATTTGTCTCACCTGGAGTTATATTATCGCTTTATAGCTCTCGTCTTAATAGGCATAGTAGCACTGGCGGGTTCCTATGCTTATCAACGTGCCCAGCACATGCTTTCGCGTTCATCTGTGCCGGCATCGGAAAGAGACACCGTGGAGCAGAGCGAATGAAAAATGGAACTATAGGACTGTGCACGATGCTGATTTTGCCTGTACTGGTGTGGGCGCAGTTACCGTACCGATTTTGCAAAGTGATCGACTTGGATTCGCTACAGGAACCAACCCTGGTCGCTGTCGCACTGGACAGCGACATTTATGAGGTAACTCAGGAAAACTATGCGGATGTACGGATCGTGGATGGAGACGGCGTGGAGGTGGCTTATTTATTAGACCCGTTGGATTTCCAATCTGGAGCGAACTTGCCGGAAAAGCACCTATATACGGGACGACATTATAACGTGGCGGGATTCGAGGTAGTGCAATCGCAAAACGGGCGGGAAACGCAGGTGCTCGTGCAAAGCCGGCGGGAACCGTGGACGGCACTGATCCTGGAGGTAGGTGAGTGTAACTTTCGGCGTTCCGCTCGCGTGGAAGCCGTGGGCAGTGGGCGAAGAATCCTGGTCAAAGGCGAGCTTAGTTGTCTGCATCTCGGAGGTATTCGAAAGGAACGGATGGAGCTAAGCTTTCCCGAGCAGCGCTGTGCTCAATATCGGATCATCATAGAGAATGAGGGCAGTCCGCCGTTGAAAGTTAAGGGAGTGCGGGCACTGGGAAACGTGCACCGCTTATTTTTCATCGCCGAGCCGGGAAAAAGTTACCGCCTTTATTACGGCGGGCGGATGGAAGAACGGCCTCGCTATGATGCTTTTGCCATTGAGGAGGCGTTGCGGCATGGCCTGGTGCCGAAACTCGCCAGACTGGGCGAGCAAGTTGTCAATGAAAATTACGTAGAACCCCCGCGGTTCTGGTTTTGGAATCGCTGGTCCTGGTCGCAGATGGGCTTGCTTTTTCTGGCCGTGCTGGCGGTGCTTTTGTGCTGGAGTTTGTATTACACCGCCAAACGTGTGCGCTGGTCGTCTGCTGGCCAGAAAGGAAACGGTTGAGGGTTTGCATCCGTTCTGGCCATTGGCTTTTCCGGGGGCGGTTGCCGGGTGTATGGGTTTCCGATATGATGTTGGCCAACTTGCTATCGCAAATGGCGAAAATTGGTATCGGAGTACTCGAATAAGGGAGCGGAAATCCCTTGCTGGCGGAAAAGCGTGACGGAGGAGCGATGCTGCGATTTGATCCGGAAATGGGAAGCCGAAGACGCGGGAAAGGCCGACGCAAAGTGGGCCGAAAAAAGCGGCGGATGCGCAGTAAGATACGCCATCGTAAGAAGTAATTCCCTTCGCTTTCACCGACGGGCTCGAAAACAGAGCGATCGGGCCCTGGGAAACGTGCGGCACGGACAACGTTTGCTATGGATTCGCCCTGGTGCTGGAGACGATCTGGAACGGTAACTCGCCCTGACATTGGCGCTGCGTGGGTTCATGACGCAGTTGGATGAGGAGTCGGTACGCACCTTCCTGTAACTCCGCGGGGATGCGGAAACGGATGAACAGGAAGTGATCCTGACGCGGCGAGCGGGAAATATCAGGCTCGAAGTGAATGGTTTGTTGCCAGCAAGGTTCGCCGTGAACATTGTGGATGGCGATCTCGCCGGCCAAGGTCAGACAATAACGCTCTGTGTCGAGCGGCTGGTCTTCGAGATTTTCCAGTTCGCAATAAACACCGACGGCCTGGCCTGGAAGGAAGCGATTGGCGGAGATCGGTTCGAATTTGCCAAAACTTTGCACACGTCGGCAAAAGGTTAACTGCCGCATTCGTAGCGGAGCTTGCCGGCGGAGATCGGTGGTGAGTCCCTGGAGTGCTTGCAATAGCACTTCGCGGTCCCGTGCCGTCAGTGCTGCCGTGTGTAATCCGCCTCGTTCCAGTTGTTCGAGAATGGGAAAAAGTCGGAGCAAAAACTGCTGATCGCGGTCATCGTAGTGGGAAAGGAGCTGGATAGCCTGTTCGGTGTGTCCTTCCAGGTAGGCTTGCAAAGCCACCAGTACCGGTGCGTTCGCTTCGGGAGGTGGGGGCGACAAGTTTCGCGGTGCAGGTGCGGGTTCCGGTTCAGCGAGCAATTCTCGGGGCAGGGTATCGGGAGGAACGGAAGCTGGGCGTGCAGGCATTGGTAACAGGGGCGGAAATTGTGTGTCCTGTTCGCTTGGCCCGGAGACCTGCACAGCTTGTGGAGCCGGAGAATCCCCATCCCTTTGCGTTGGTTGTGCCGTTCCTTTGGTTGGTTCGATACCCGGATCGGAAACGGTAACCTGCACGCCGGTTGAAGTCTGATCCGTTGCTGGTGAACCGGAAGCCTGGAAACAGACCGCGGGCATGGCAGTTTCGCAGCCGGGCACCACACTGTTTCGCCAGGACAGCAGCGGACTGCAGGCCGGCAAACTCAACAGGAGCAACGCGGCCCCGAGGAGGCGAACTTGCTTCGACCAGTGGCCGGGCCGCGAAAAGGCCTTCGTCATACTGGCAAATCTATTCCTGGCCATTCGACGCACCGTTGGACAGATGGACGCACCCTCGGTTTGGACAACACCGCCCGCTGCCAGGGTTGGCAACATAACACGCTTGCCATTGGCGTCAATAGGTACCATAGCCGAGCTCTCAATCCTGCACCATCGGGATGATCGGCGGAGAAGGCCGATTCAGTTGGCCCGATTCATATATGGCCCGGTACTCCTCTGCTAACCAGCGGCGAAAGAGTTGTGGCTGGTGAGACGTGTGGTTTTGCGTCAGCCAGGCTTCATAATGCCTTACCAAACGCCGCAGTTGCCGAGCCCCATCACGCCAGGGAAGTTGCAAATAACGCCAGCCCATCTGTTGCTGCGCTTCCGTGAGGCTGGCGTCTTCTTCGAGGAGCAACCACAAAACCGTGGCCATGCTCGTTCGATCCGCACCGGATTCGCAATGGATGAGCACAGGTCGCGGCAAGGAGGCGTGCAAGGCCAGCAATTGCTCAACCGCAGCCGGATCGGGCAAATTGTGCCGGTTCAAGCTGAGATCAACGTGTACCACGTTGCGTTGCTCAGCGGCCTGTTTTTCGGCCTGATACCAGCGTCGCTCAGAATGTTTCCCGCGGAGGTTAATGACCGAGCGAATGCCGTAATGGTCGAGTACCTCCGGCCAGGCATGGTCCGGTAGCTGAGCGCAGCGATACAGCTGACCGGGACGAACCACGTGGAAGTTATAACGCACAAAGACTGTCGCCGACGCAAGCATAGCCACGCATACCGTCGCAATCGCCCACCCGGTCAGGATGAGCGACCAGGTGTGCGAACGCGAGCGGCGGACTGCTGCCGGCGTCTGTTCGGCGACCAAGTTCTGGGCCATCGGACCGGGGCCAGGATTTGGTGTGCGTGTTCTGGCACGGTCAGTAAGTTTCATGCCGATTTTCCGGATGCTGGGGGTACCGGACAACCCGAGTGTGAGGGAGTTTTTCATCAACGCTGGTTCTGGTGGAGGTTCGCCCGGTTGGTGCTGCGGTTTGGTCATTAGAAGCCACGCTGCGACGGAAACGCCGGCACCGGAGTCCAGCCATCTTCGGTGCGCGGGAGTGGTACCGGCGGCATCAGGTGTACGTTGGCTGCGGGAGCCGTCGGTTGATTGCGCGCTGTGCTTGAACGATCTCCGGGACAGAGATTACCAGGGCAGGGGTTTATTTGAATCGGTGGCGTCTGGGGTATGAGCATAACGTCAGGTTCGCGGCTTCCCCTGGGGGATGGAACGGAATGATTTGCTAACGGGTCTCTGGCAGCGGTGCTGTCTTGATGAATGGATGCGGACACCGGTGGCCAGGAGCTGGGGCGAGCGGCAGAAGTTACCCGACCCGATGCGGCTTCGGTTTGCGTCAGCCGCGGGGAAGATGGTTGCCCCGCCAGTGCCGGGGGTTGCACAGCATATTGTCCCCGCATCCAGGACAGCCAGCGGTCTTCGAGTTCTTCGATGTTGCTGTACCCGTAAACCTTTCGCACGGCGACATCCCAGCCTCGCTGCATTCCTTCCGCCAGAAAGGTCAGAAATGCCTGCCGACCACCGCTTTCCACCAGAAAACGCACCACCGAATAGCCCTGGGCATACAGCGTGAGGATGTCCATCCCGTTGGCCGGGTAATCGCGAAGGTTGAACAGTACCCGCAGGCGAAAGGCTCTCCCCTGCGCCAGGGCTTGCCGAACCATCTGATCGTGTCGCCGACGTTCCGGTTCATCCTCGGAAAGCACGGCACTGCCTTCGTCGGCCCAGCGCGGCAACGGACAGCGGAAGTGTGATACCAGCACCGTGTGCGTAATTTCGTGGGGCAGGACGCTGTTGTAAATGCGTTCCAGCGGCCCCTGCACGGTCATCTGCATGTCAAAAATCTGGCCATCTACCGGCTGGTAACTGGTTGCTCCTCCCGGTCCGCTGGGCAACACCACTACGCGAATGGGAACCGGTACGTTCCAGGTCGGCAATTCGTAGCCGAGCCATTGCAGCGCTTTTTCACGCCGATAATGCTCGGCCAGTTGACCGACGCGCTGGGCGATTTCGGAAGTGGGGGCGTGCACGACAAAATTCGCAGTGCGATAGGTCGCTGCGGTGCACCATACCGCCAGCGAGGCGATCGCGATAGCCCAGCGCATCTGTCGCATCGGGTTCCCTCCCGGTCTGGTGGAAAATGTGCGGCAGCCAGCCCACACGGTCGGTTCCTTCCTGGTGTGCCGCTACCGGAAGTGTGGTAGCAAAAGGCG
>Ga0079995_1064180_pt1 | contig 16665 bp, 31 predicted proteins | sample FaiFalFF_MnMetaG_2_FD_69198 | JGI IMG/M metagenome (GOLD analysis project Ga0079995, IMG submission 69198) | Freshwater microbial communities from Yellowstone National Park, Wyoming, USA - Fairy Falls C (FF_Mn_C) (SPADES assembly) (version 4) | ecosystem: Environmental > Aquatic > Freshwater >...
CACCTCGCTCTGCTTATAGTGTCCACTTATAGATATAACACGGCACGACTCAAAAATCAAGGGCAAGTTGGCGACCGATCGGCAACTGGCGACTAGCGAATAGCGACTGGCGACTGGTTAGTGGGAAGGCGATGGAAGGCAGGAGCAAGGCGTTTCTGCCAGATCCGCAGTGGACGGCGCTTGCCTTCCTCTATGCCCGCCTCGGTAAAGCCTGCGCGCCGATAAAACTCGTTCGCCGGCAAGTCTATCGGGCACTTGAGCTGTAGCACCACGCAACCACGCAAAGCCGCTTCCTGACAGACCACTTCCACCAGCGCCCGACCGATGCCACGCTGCCGATGCTCTGGCAGGACAGCGATCTCGTAGATTGTCGCATGTCCGTCCCGACAACACCGAAAATGCACAAACCCGACGATCTTTCCATCCAAGACCGCCACCAATAGCCGGCGCTCTTGCGCTGCTTCCACCAACGCCGCTGCCGGCACAAAGCCAAGCTCGTGGCGGTGACGGTCAGCTATCGCTTTGACTGCCGGAATATCCTCTTTTGTTGCAAACCGCACCATCACTGCTCATCTGCCTCGTCCTGCGGACGGAACACCAAGACCGCTACAGCACCATCTTCTTCCCAGCGCAGACTGCGCACTTCCAAGCGCTCTATGACCGGTCGGTTGCCTTCGCTGCTGCCGATGACTTCCTCGTCTCCTTGCCCTCCTTTCGCCCGCGCCAGAAACGCTTCAGGCGCCGCCAACACTTCGTCCGCTACCACTGCTAACACCGTCCCGCCTTCCTTCAGCCAATTCCTGCGCCCTTCCTTGTCCTTCAGCGCCAAGAACGCCCGAAACCGCTCGTCTGGCACTGCAAACTCCCACCATATGCCCAGCCGCACCCGATTGAACCCGCGCCACCAATGCCGCACAGACACCCTCCGCATCATCTCTGCTATTTGCCGCTCCGTCAGGTAACCCATCTCCGTCAGCAACGCTGCCGCCAACCGCCAACGCATCCGCCACGAAGTCACTAAAGGTCCCTTTGCCACCCGTTGCGTCGCCCGCGCCCACAACAGGTCTTGCGCCCTTTCTTTGACCGCCTCTAACTCCACAAATGCCATCCGAATTCGCCCATCCGCCCAGGTCAACCTCGCCCGCTGAACAGGCACGACACCCGCCCGCACCCAGACCCAAACGACCTTCTCTGGCACACCAACGACTTGCGCCGCAATGTCCACTGGCACCCAGTCGGAACGACTCATCGTTCATCACCTCGCTTCGAATTGTCCACAGATAAGCATAACACAGAAGACGCGAAGCGTCAAGCCACCGAGCGTCATGCGTGCAAGTCACGCACGACGCTCCGCTGAAGATCGCACAGAAAGCGTCAAGCAAGGATGCGTCAACGCATCAAGTGTCAACTTTCGGTTTGACGGGTGGCCAAAAGAAAATTTCCATAAGCGCTTGCCATTGACCTGATAAAGTGGTGTGGCATAATGTCGGCAGGCTTGACGGTTGGCTACTTGACGATAAATTATCGTCAAGTATAGTCGGCTGTCAAGTTGCACCTTGACAAATACAAAGAAGGAGGGTGATTACTATGACGCGCGAACAAGCCGTGCGCGCTATGCGGTTGGCAGGCCTTTCCGAGGCCCAAATTGAAGCCGCCCTTGCCCAATTGGCCTTGGCCGATAAGGTAGCCAAATTTGCGCGGGCCTTAGCCAAATTAGGGGAAAGGGTGACCTTTGAGGTCCAAGGCCAACATTATAGGGCCGAGGTCAATGGCTTGACCTTTGAGGGGGAAATAAAGCCCATTGACCCACGCCCAAGGGGCCAAGGGCAGGGGCGAGGTCAAAAGGATAGTGCAAGGAAAGTCCTTGAGGACCTCGCCGCAAGGGGCGGCTATGAGGTGACCGAGGCCGCCCTCAAGTATGCGGCGGCCTATATTCAACGCACCAAAGCCCTTCAAGATGCCCTTAGGGCCTACCCTGATTTATGGGAAAGGGTTAAGGCCCTTGGCATCTTGAAGTAGGATAGCCAAGGCCTATTGGCTACCCTTTGGCAAAGGGTAGCCAATAGGCCCTTTTTCCTTTTTTGGGCAAAAGGTCAAGATAGGGTCAATTGGAAAGGGTTCAAGGTCAAGATAAGGCCAATTGGAAAGGATTAGAGGTCAACCCAAAGGGCCCAAGGGCCAAGGCCCAAGGTTCAAGGGCCAAGGGCCCAAGGCCAAGGATAATAGAGCCCTAAGGCCCAAGGGCCAAGGCCAAGGGCCCAAGGCCCAAAGGGCCCAAGGGCCAAAGGGTCAAGGACAATAGCAAGGAAAGGACGCGCGAGATGAGCGCATTGGCGAAATTTTTGGGACGAAAGGAGGTGCGAAGCGATGGACGCGTTGGACCGGCTCATCGCGGCGTGCAAAGTCGCGGGCGTGACGCCGCAGCAGGTGACGGCGTTCCTGCCGCGCATTTGGGAAGCCGGGCGCAGAGCCGGTATTTGGCGCACCCGCGATGAATTCGCGCGCGACCTGGAAGCCATCGTGACAGCGCGCCTCGGCGTCGAGTATCGCGGGCAGCGATATCTCATCGGCGTCGGCTTCGCGCGCCGTCCAGGCCGCGATGCCTTTCGCCTCCACCTGTCGTTCGGTCCGATGTGGTATGACACGCTGCGCTTCATCCGCGAGTCGTAGCACCGATAGCGCGCCCGGCTCGCGGCAGCCGGGCGCGCGTCCCTTTCAAGGAGGTGGAAGACGATGCGTCGCGCGGCAATTTTGCGCGCCGTCGCCGCTGTCGCGCCCGACAAAGTGGACGCTGTTGCGGCGCTGCTGCCACAGGCGTCGCAAACGCGCCGCCGCAAAAGCGGCAGGCTCGTCTCCGTCCAGCGCGATGAAGCGCTGGCAGACGAGTGGCGCCGCCAGCAGGCGCTGAAAGCGGCGGTGCAAGAGTTGGAGCGGCGCGAATTGCAGCAGCGCGAGAATGAGCGCGTGACGATTTTCGTCTATGACGAGCGAATCAAGTTTCGCAAAGTTCCCGCGCCGACCGCACGACACCCTGTCCCAGCGATCCTGTCGGGACGAGTGCGCGCTGGAAAGGCGCGCATCGTGAAATACATCATTGAGTTAGACGAAGCGAACAACTTGCGCGTCTTCGACTGGAGCGCGCTGCTGAAACAGCGCAAGATTTAAGAGCGCACTAAGTGTTATCGCATCAAGCGTCAAGCGTCCCGCCATTCAGGCGGGACGCTTGCTTTTTGCGCCCGCAAGGGCGCGAGCGAAGGGGATTGAGATGTGGCGAGAGAGCGAGGGGGATAAAGGCGTTTGGGCGAATTTTTTGGCGCGATGTTTCTGGAGTGGGCGTTAAGACCGAAAGGAGGTGCGTAGGATGGAGCGGACGGTGCGGAATGTGCTGACGTGCTTAAGGCGCGGCTGCACTATCGAGTGGACAGACGGCGAATTCTGGTTCATTCGCTTCGTCATGCAAGCGGATGAGCATGGCGCGTTCAAGCTGCGGGAGTGGGATGACTTTCGCGGTGAGTTAGAGCGGGAGGAAGAGTTGGACGAGGCGGGCGTGCGGGAGCGAGCACTTGACCTATTGCGGCGCGGCTGGCGGCCGCGCCTGGCGTTGGCAGACGCTTGGGAAGGAGGTGCGTGAACGATGTCATGGCGTCGGGTGCTGGAAACGCCGGAGTTCGTCGTGGAGCAGCAAGATGATGCTCCTGCTCTTGCGCGTCGCTTTCGCATCTGGCGTCGGAACGCGCCGTTTGCGGAGGTGACGGTGCGCGTCGACTTTCCTGACGAAGGGGGCAACAGTTTCGCCGAAGAGATTATCGTTCAACCGCTGATTGTGCGTCGCCGCCGCAACCCTGCGGTGTCTGCGGCGCTGGACCCGCAGGAGTTGTTGCGGGTGGTGTTAGAAGCGTTGCCGGCGGAGTTGCGAAGGTAGCGAATGTTTCACGAGAAACGGTTCCATGCGCCGCCTGTCTGCCTTAGGAGCGGGTGGGCGGCGCGGCGTTTTTTTCAGGCGGTTTGGAGTGGGTTTTATGTGGAGGCGGAGGACGAAAGCATGTGCCGCCAAGCCTTGTGTGCTTGGCGGCGGGAAACTGCGAAGGAGGTGTCTGATGATGGAACGCATCCACTATCACATTGACTGGTTTGAGCGCCGTGGCTCGGATGTTTATCCGACGAACTCCTCCGAGCCGCTGGACGGGTCTGAGGCTGGTCGCCGTTTTGCGGCGATTGTGGCGGAGCTTCGCCGCGCGATCGGTCCGATGACCGTTGTGCGTGGTGAGCATCCGCTGTTTCCTGGGTGCGTCGTGCGCGCCGAAAATCATCGCTTGGTCGTTGCCTTGAGCCGCTGCGATTGCGGCTCGGATGATGCTGATGCGCATTGATCGTTGATGCGTGCGTGCGCGTCGCCTGCTCTTTCTAACGAGTCTCTCTAACTATCTTTCTAACTCTCGCTCCTTAGAAAGACCAATAGGAAGAGCGGCGGCGCGCGGCGCATTCTATCGGAGGTGAGGACGATGCTGCGCGTGGTTGCCGCTGTGCACTTTCTTGTCGGCGTGTTTGGCGTTGCCTGCGCGTTGCTGGAAGGCAGCGATTGGTGGGTAGGCTATGCGACGGCGTTCATCGCCAGTGGCGTTGGCTTGCTGCTGGCGGACCTCGCGTCTTGACGGCACTCTCCGCATCAACGCTCCCGATCTGCTCTCCCTGAGGCGCTGCCGTGTGTGCGCGGCAGCGCCTTTCTTTTTTTTGTTCGCTCTGGGCGTCTGGATAGCGATAAGGGCGATAAATGCACGCCTGCCGAATTTTTTTCGGCAGGCGCACGAAGGAGGTGGCGTCTATGTTGCACAAAGGACCGACGGTCTATCGGCGCATCGTCTTCCCGACGGCTGCCTTAGAGGCACGGGCGCGCTGGAAGGCGGTCAACGGGAAGGCGGGCAAGACGATGCTGAGAGTGCGCGTCTATTACCTGGATGACCAGCGCGTGCGGGAGTATCCGCCAGCGCTGTTTCGCTACTCGTCCGACCCACTCAACGCGCTGCTCTTCTCCCGCCAAGCGGCGATTGAGGAAGCGATGCAGGAGGCAATCGAAGCGACCGACGCGTATCTCATTTGGCTGGCATTGGCTCTACAGGATGAGAGCGCGTTGCTTTTCGATGGCATGACGCACTTCTTTAAGTTCGATCCGTGCCTTCCGTTTGCGACGAGCATGCTCTATGGAGCGGAGCGCCTGGGCGAATGGGCGTTTCTGTTGCAAGTCGGCTGCGCGCTTGCTGAGTCCGAAATCTATCGCCACTTTGCGGAGGACGCCAGAAAGCGTGTCAAGGAGCTCGGCGCGTTCCTGCAAGACTGGGCGTATCGCCCAGGGGAGCGCGTCGCCGAAGTCGTTGTCTTCAAAGACGCCGATAGGCAATTCGCCATCAAGGACGCGCGGGAGGTCGTGCGCGTCCTGCCGTGATAGAAGAGCAAACGCAAAACCGGCGGCGCTGCTATTGCGCTCGGTTTTAGGCGCGATGGTAGCGCCGCAGCGCTTTAAAGGAGGTGTTGGGCAATGCGCGTCAAAGAGCGCAAGGTCGTCAGGATGGACAAACTGACGCTAGTTGTCGAGGGCGTTTGGGCAACGACTTGGAAAGATGGCATGGAACGCGGCGAAGAAACCCGCGTTCGTGCCATCGTGCATTGGGCTGGCGAGAAAGCATGGAGCGTCAGTTGCATCACCGATGAGGGCACACTATCTCCCTACGCTAGTGGCGAGCTGGCACGACAATACGGAAGCGCTATGGCGGACCGACACGCTCGTCAGTTCTTGCGCTGGCTTGGCCTCTGCTTCAAGGACGACGCGTGCAGCCTGTTCAATAGCCTCGATAGCGCCTACCTGTTCAACCCAGAGTATCGCCAACGCCCAAGCGCCATAGACACTTGTTGGCGCTTGGCACGCGTCGGCGTCATCGCCAGCACCCTCGCCATCGTCTTCAACCAGCTTCGTGCGGCCGTCTGTAAGTCCTTCGTCTTTGAGGCGCAGAACTACAAACGATACGCGCCACTAGGCATCTTCGCCATTGTGGGCGAGTGCCTCCGCAACTTCGCCAATGCGGGCGGCAAGGAACTTGACCTTGCCGCTGCTTTCGTCGAGTTGGCAGAGCAGCGCTTAAAGGAGGTGAGCGCCGATGGAGTATCCGTTCGCTGAGAAGTGCCTGAAATTCGGGAACCTAACGATTATCGTGCGTGCCCAATGGCATCGCTGGCCAAATTGCGAGCCACCAAGCGGCACGACCGAACTTTCCGTTACATTGATGCACGATCGCATAGAGGGGAGGATCGTGAGGACAGCGCCGTTCAGAAAAACCGACTGGCCGCTGCGTGGCTTGGAACACGAAATCCCGCGTTATGCGAAAGCCGAAGCGGAGCGAGCCGTCAACGTGTTTTTGCACTGGCTGGGCTTGGCGATGACCGGCGATATGTGGGGGCTCTTTATGGAACTCGACGATCTCTACCGTTTCCGTCCCGTTGAAGGCTTGCGCGAACTGACTGTGCTGGACTTTCTGAGCGGGCTGCGCGATGCCGGTCGCATCGCGGAGCCTTTGTTCGTGACTTTCACGCATCTGCTGTGCGCAATCCATGAGTGGCGCTTTCAGAACAACTCGGAAATTGATGCGACAACGATGCGTGTTCGCCTCGGCGAATGGCTTCTTGCCTTCGCCGAGGAGCGCGATAAGCGCTTTGCGGACTTCACACCGAAGGAGGTGAATGCCGATGCCTGAAGTGCCCGTGAGTGTTGCATTGAAGATGAAAGCGCTCCTGCGCGAAGTCTGGCAGGAGTTCGTTGAGCACCAGCCGACCTGTCCGAAGTGCGGCGCGCGGTGGGCAGAATACGGCTGGGATCACGAATCTGCCTATGGCGAGCGCATTCGCGCTTGTTGCGCAAATTCCCACGAGTTCGTCATCAACTTCGATGACGAATTCGAAATTGAGGAAAGGAGGTGGAGAAGGCGATGACGATCCAGCAAGCGAGTCGGATGCTGAACCAAGTGGAAGCTCAACTCGGCGAGGAGTTCACTTGCCAATATTACTTCACCCTGAGAACTGAGGACGATGACCAGAGCGGCGCTCGGCGAGTCGTTGAAGTGTTGTTGCGTGACGCTGGCAATGGCTTTCTCGTCGCTACCTTTCCTGTTACCGAAGCGACGACGGCACAGGAACTCGCCGACGCTATCCGTAGCTGGCTAAAGCAGAAAGGAGTGAAGGCGCATGAATCCTGAAGCCACTGTCGCGGAACGCCAAAAGTGCCGCTTTTGCCATGCAGAAGCGGAATGGCGCGTGGAGATCGGGAATGCACTGTGCGACCTGTGCCAAGCACACTTTCGTCAGTTCCGCGGTCCTTGGTGGACGCTGTGCGTCGTTGCTGGCATCCGCTATGTCGAGACTCGACTGACAAAGGAACCTGTCAGCGCTTCCGGCTGACGAGGTAGTAAAGCCAGAAGACTTCGCCGCCGACCGTGACCTTCAAACCGCGCTTCGCCTTCGGCGCGGCTGACGGTGGCTTATCAATATCTCGCACCCAGATGTCGACTCTGCCGCCGACGATGGGCATATCGAACTGGATGTCTGGGCGCGGATCGGCGGCGTAGGCTTTCAGCTTCTTGACGGCTTGCGACTCCGCCCACACCTTCGCTAAGTCCAAGACGAGGTTCAACGGCAGCATACTTTCATCGCCTCCTTCTATCCATCGGTAAGTTTAGCACACGAGGAGGTGCTGCTGCCATGCGAAAAATTTCCGTCGTCTTGACGGAGCCAGAAGCCGCCGCGCTGGAAGAGTTAGCGCGGCGGGCAGGCATCAGCGTGGAAGAAGCGGCAGCGAAAGCTGTCCGCTTCGTCGTGCGAGAAGCGATGGATTGGGCGCGTTCTTGCGCCCGCAAAAACATCGACGGAGGTGAGGAGCGATGGTGCGTAGTAACGCCGTTCCCAAAAAGCGCCTGAACTGGCGCCCTATTAGGGAAGCCGCCGGCTTAATCTTCGGTGCGGCGGCTTACTTGCCGACTTACGGCATCGCCTTTGCCGCTGCCCTTGCGGCAGAGGTGATGCACGGCGCTGTGGAGTTAGTGCGTCGGAGCATCGTTGCGGTAGCGAAGATTGTCTTCCTGCCGCTGGCAGCACTGGCGTGCCTCGTCTTTCCCGACAAGGACACGCCCGTGCAGCGCATCGTCGAAGGTGCGAAGGCGTGGTGGCGGGAATTTGCGTAATGTTGCTCAGAAGGGCGAAACTCTGCAGAAGGAGGGTGATGTGCGATGCAACGCATGGACGCCAATCGTTTGCGCTTTCAAATCGGCGAACTGGGCGGCGTCCTTCCAGACGAATTTGTCTGGGAGCAGCACCTGTTGAGTCAGTTCGTTCATGGCGTCGACTTTCGAACAGAGCAGGGAGACTACCTGCGATTCGCCACCGATGCTGAGCATGTCTTTTGCGATGTCGTGCCGCATGACTTGCCCAATGACTGGTCTGTGCCGATCGACGAAGCCGTCGCGAAAGCGGTAGCGGCTGTGAAACGCGTCGTGCAGTTGAAGGAATTCGAGCAACTCACCACGGCATTTCACATCCTTCACTACCTCCTGCCTTTCCTTGAACGATGGTATTCAAGCGTCCTGAAGGACGCGCGGGAAGAGGCGCGAGCTTATGCGTCGGATGTAGCCCGACGCGCCGTCAAAGCGATGTCCCAGTAGGGAGGTGATGCGCTATGGTCACGCGAGAACGCATCGCCGAAGCGTTGGAGCATGTCTTTCAGGACTTTGGCGATGAAGGCGGACCGGACACCTTCGCCAAAGCCCTTCGGCACTGGACGGAGTTTGGCTGCTGCGGGCATCTCGTTGCAAAGGCGATCACGCATGCCGTGGAAACTTTGTCAGGGCGACGGGACCTTGCGTGGTATTACGACCCTTGGGTTGGCGATGATCCTGACGCCGAGCCTTACCTCATTGCGTTCATCCTCGTGGATGCCCGCACGAAGGAATGCCTGACGCTCGACATCGTTAGCTATTCGCCGCACGCCGTCTTTTCCGTGGAAACGATGGACGACGCCATCGCAGCGGTGGGTTACTTCCTGTCGCTGCTTGGCGTCGCCGTGGAAGACAATCTTGCAAGGAGGTGACGCGTGATGATCACGCGCGAGCAAATCAAGAAGACGCTGGACGAAATTTACGATGCCGAGTATGGCGACGGTGATGGCGAGTTGACGCTCGCCGACGGCATCTCCTTTTGGCTTCAGAACGGCGAGTATCCTTTCGATGTCATTGAGACGATCGTCGAAGCGGTTTACGAATTGTCGGGCAAGCCACACAACGCGCTTGGCTGGTATGCTGAGCCGTTGCGAGACGAATGGAGTTACACGGGCGAAATCGCCTTCGTGCTGGTGGATGCGGAAAGCGGGCGCTGTCTGACGATGCACCGTCCCGACCGCGCAGACGCAGAAGCAAGCATCTCTATCGCCCTGCCTGTGACCACGGAAGAGGAAGCCATTGACGCCGCTGCCTATTTCCTGCGGTTACTCGGTGTTGCGGTGGAAGAACGACCTTCGCACGGAGGTGATGTGTGATGATCACGCGCAAACAAATCAAGCAAGCGCTGGATGAAGCCTACACCGCCAGATACGGCGGAGAGGAGGAAGGAGAGGCATTGGAGTTCGCGCAAGCCATCGACGATTGGTTCGAGAGCGGTGAATACCCGTTCTGGGTCCTTGAACCGCTTTTTGATGCTATCGAGCGGCTCTCTGGGAAGCCTCCGTGCGCCCTCGGCTGGTATGCAGAGCCAGTCTGCGATGAATTGGGTTATTCAGGCCACATTATATTCGTGCTGGTGGATGCGGAGAGTGGCCGCTGCCTAACCTTATCGCACTCAAAGAGTCTAAATCAGCACGCTCGCGTCTCTGTCTCTTTACCCATCACAACTGAAGAGGAAGCGATTGATGCCGTCGCCTACTTCTTGCAACTGCTCGGCGTGCCTGTCGAAGAGCGCGTGTCAGAAAGTGCATCTTGATAGCAGAAGAGGTGATGACGATGGGTCCAATCGCGCGCAAACGAACGGCGACTTTGAAATGCCCAGTCTGTGGGCACTTCACGACGCATACCTATCACGACGATTACCGTCCAGGCAAGCCGAACGCGTATTGGCAGTGCCACTATTGTGGCTCGTGCCATTACTGGTGCCCTGTTCATCGTCGCTGGAACGGCAGCCGTCCGTCAGACGCTGCTGACGGCGGTTGCGTGTGCCGCCACTTTGCCTGACGAAGACGAAGAGTGACGCGCACAATGATCCGTGGAACAGAGGAGGCGATACGAGATGCTGATAAGGAAGGTCGTCGTCGGCGCGTGGGAGACAGTGCGATGCCCATTTTGCGCGGCGATTTATGAAGTGCGCACGGAGATGCCTTTCGATGAGGATCGGGAGCGACGGCGCATCGTGCGAATCGACGCCGATACAGACTGCCGCCATCGTGGCATCGTCATTCGGCGCGCCGATGGAAAGTTCGAGATTCCCTTCATCAAGGGTTAGAAGCGAGCGGAACCTTCCGCTGCTCTTGCGCGTCTTCAATCCAGAAGCGACGCAAAGTCTTGGGACGATCGCAGCGCCGCCCGCACTCGTTCAATCGGCACGACAAAATTGACGGTCTGTCCCGCACCGCGCGTCAACATTCCAACCCAATACAGTTGCCCATCGTCGTCCACGACGAACACGCCACCACCGCTAGACCCAGGCGCTGCCGTCGTGGAAGTCTGGTAGAAAGTTTTCCCGTGCAGGAGTCGCCCAATCGCGGCGATGATGCCGCGACTGACGGAATTGACGAATTCGCCATAGAGCGAGCCGACATGCCAACACTCCTGCCCGACCCAGACGCTCCGATTCTTGGGCAGCGGCACCGCGGAATAAGGAAGCAAGTCGCCTTCGTAAACTTCCAAGACAGCGACATCGTCGCCGCCGTCCTCTTCGCTCCTGGTGGCAAACACGACCTTGGCCAGTAATCGCAGCTCGCCCGTCTTGCGCCCGTCCTTAACGCGTTCTAAGACGACCCAAGCATCGCGCCAGAACACACGCTTGCCCTTCTCCTCCTCGTCGTCCTCAATCACCTGCTTCAACTCCTCAACGACATGGGCGGCAGTCAAAACGAAGGTGCGGCCGTTGCGCTTGAAGACCGTCCCAGAACCACGCACGCTGTAGGTGCCCATCGCCGACGAGAGTTCCGCTACAACCTGCACGCTCGTGCCTAGAAGGCGTTCTTGAATTTGCTGTCGCAGAGACGCAGGCGGTGCTGCGACCGCCAAAGTGACGATGGCGCAAAGCAGCAAAGCGCACCAACGCATCGTGCGTCGACTCCTTGACCGATTATCCCTGATGCGACGCCGCTTCTATCTTCCTTTTGCGTCTGCTTTCGCTCACTGAATCGTCATCCACGCGAAAGCAACCGCGCGTGGCAAAAATTTTGGCGCGCGGATGGTCAAGGCGCTGGGCGAGTGGCGAATAGCCGATGAAGGAGGTGACCGACGATGCGCAAGAAGAAGGTCGTCACGCGAGGGCAAATTCGGGACGCCTTGGAGACGACCTACCGCGAGTATTTCGGCGAATTCCGTCGCAACCGGACTTTCGGAGAAGCCGTCCAGGGCTTCCTTGATGGCGAAGTCGAGCCAGTCGAAATTACCGAGACCGTTACTGGCGTCGTCCATCAACTCGCCGAGAAAGGCAGACACGACTTGGCGTGGCACTGGGAAGCGTTACTCGCCGACGAAGATCGCACTTACAGCGGTTCCTTCTCCGTCGTCTTGGTGGACGCCCACACCGCTAAATGCCTGACCTACTTTCGCATCGCCGGACAGTATCCGGTTCCCGATTACACCTTCCACATTCGGACTGTCGAAGATGTCGTCAGAGCTGTCGCGTATCTGCTGGCGCTTCTTCGCGTTCACACGGAATGGAATCAATAGAAGCACAGGAGGAGGTGAGAAGTGATGGCGGAGCGGACTTTGCGGCACGGCTACAAAGTCGTCGCCGTCGTCAGCCAAAACGAGTTCGCTTCCCTCTTGCCGCAGACGCGGCGAGTCTACCGCGTCGGCGAATGGTATGCCGACGGACCTTTCTTTCTCTGTCGCACCCGCCACATGGCGCGCTGGATCGCCGTCTATTTCTCCGATGTCGGCGACTTGGCGATCTTTCGCGCCCAATACGAACCGGTCCAGCCACAACCAACGCTGCTACCGGCACCAGAACTCGCTATCTCAGAAGCGGCAGAGCGTTGGCGTCGGCTCATCTATCAAGACCCGGAACTCGCTGACGCCGTGGACGGATTGCCACACCGCTGCATCCGTCCCGACTCCATCGTCTTGGCTTGGCGTTTCCGCTTAGTCAGTAAGCCGCTGGTGTTCTTGCGTGATGGCGAATGGATCGCAGGACCTGGCGGCGCCGAGAAAGTCGGCATCAAAGAGGAGGTGTTGGCGTATGACCTATCAACTACTGTCGGCTAAAGCCGACAGCTTGCTGAGAACGGGTCGGACGCTCTCAGCCTTAGGCTGGTTGACAGCAGCCCAGCACCGCCCAAGCCAGCTTGAGCGGCACGATTGGCGAGGTTAACGGCAGCAACAAAATTGGCGTTGTGCTGAAACTTGCATCTTTGGCAACGAAAGAGACGAGTGCTCAACCGATTGGAGGGACTAACATGACCGCAGCGTGGGCAAGTTTGCGAGGTATGGTTGGGCTTAACGAAAATAACTTGGTGACCTGCCAATCGGGCTTTGTAGGCAATCATAAATTGGAGTTGCCGAAACGCCCAAGTGTGGAATTGCGCCCGCTGTTCGGCACTGTTACGCTTACAGCGATTTCGGATGTCCTTAAGGTCTTCCAGCACAACAAGGCTATTTGGTGGGAGGTTATCAACGAAGCGACGGCTGACAGTGTGCAGGTAGGTTCGTGCCCAACGGCGCTCCTTGTCGCCCAGCCGTTTCCGAGCCGGTTTGGCTCTCGTGCCTTTGCGCTGCAAGGCGTTCCGTCGGACACGAAACCGCTTGCGCCGCTCAATCAATTCTACACCCGCAACCTTAATGCCATTAGAGGCAACAAGCAAGTCAATTTCGCCGAGGTCAACGCCGACAATATTTTGTGGCGGGTCACTTGGCTCAGGGTCAGGAGCGGAAACGGTGATATGCAGGTAGAGTTCTTCGTCCCTACGGCGCTTAAGGGTTGCAAAAGTGGGTTTTTGGGCTTTAAGGATTGGCAAATAGCGCTGCCCAACCTTAATAGGGCACTTAACCCGCTTGCCGTCGCAAGCAGCAATGCTAACCCAAATTTCGTTGCCTTTCAAAAACAGTCGGAAAAGCCTTGCGTCCAAATCCAGAGATGCGGCTTTGAAGGTCAAAAGTTTAAGAGGTTGCTTATTGGCTTTAAGAGTTTTGTAGGCTTTAGCCACACGGTCACGGGCACGGATAGCAAGGTTAGCGTGCAACCCGAAGCGCTCCCTAATGTCTCGGTAGGTCAAATGGTGCAAGGCGACGCGGTTAAAGCAACGCCGTTCAAACGCAACCTTACTAATAGCGTTGCAGGCTTCGGCAAAGATATTAAGGGTGTAGTTCAACCGCTCCTTATCCTGTGGCGACAGGTCAAGTTTGGCGATAATGGTCAAATCCATAAGCGTCACCACTTAAATTATAGCATATATGCCAAAATTTGTAAAGGAGATGAGTGGCGGCATTCCTTTGTCGCCTAAAGGCGACAGTCTCCTGCCGCCCGTTCTCAATGGAGACGCTGTGCCAAATCCGTCACTCCATTGAACGGATTGCCGCGGAGGCGGCAGAGTGCGGCGACTTCCGTTGGTCGCTTCGCTTGTCCACCTTAGATTCATTGCTGCGCATGTCGGAAGACTTTGATAAAGAACGCCGCTACGACATGGCGATCCTTTCCATGGTCGTCGCCTTGGTCTATGCGTGGATCCTCAGCGAAGAGGCGCTGACGGAGAACGCCATCAACTTGCAGGCGAAGAACACTGACAGGAGGTGATGGCGATGAAGAAGCCGCGCCCGAAAGTCTTGCGTTGCCCATCTTGCCGCCGACCAATTGAGCAGGTCTACATTTTGCACACGACCTGGGAACGATGGACTGTTTACAAGCGGGAGGACGGCACGCTGTCTGCTTACCGCCGTTACGACACCATCGGCGATACCGAGTATGTCGAATTTGACTGCGGTTGCAACTTCTCCGCAGAGCACATCCAGAAAGTGCGCCCGATCTTGCAGGCGCTGGAAGCCATCGAAGAGTAGCGAGTGGCGAGTAGCGAATAGCAGACAAGGGAGGCAGGAATGCGATGGCAGATTTGTTTGCTGTGTTGGATGGGCTACTGGAGTTGGCGCCGACGGGCGATCCGGAGGAATTCAAAGCGCGCTGTCCGTTTCATCCAGATACGCACCCATCGCTTTTTATTCACATCGGGAAAGGCGTCTGGTATTGTTTTGGCTGCCAAGATGGTGGCACGATCAAGACGCTTCTGAAACGCCTTGGCGTTGACGCGACAGAGCCGTCTTCGCAAACGGAACAGCCGACGCTATTGCAAATTCTGCAAGACGCACAGCAATGCTTCAGTTCCACTCTGACGCTACACCGCGTTGCCCAATACTACTTGCAAAGGACGAATCGTCAGCGCTTCTGTAATCAATTCGGGCTGGGCTTTTGCGATCCGCAACGGTTGCGCGCCAGCCTGTCGACGAAATACACCGATCAACAGCTCGTCCAGGCAGGCTTACAGGCTCGCAGCGGCCATGTCTTTTTGGCGAACCGCATCACGATCCCGATCTATGACACCAATAAGCGCTTAGTTGCCTTTGCCGGACGCGCCCTCTCCGATAATGTCTATCCGAAATATCTGAACATGCCTAACACTGCCTTCTACCGGAAGCGGCGTATCCTGTATGGTGCTCACCTTGCCGCGGACTTAATCAAGACGCAGCGCCAGCTCGGCAAAAAGCCTGTCCTGTGGCTCGTGGAAGGCTACTTTGACGCCATGCACTTGCTCGCCGCGAAGATTCCTGCCGTCGCCCTTTGTGGGACGGCGCTTTCTGCCACTCAACTGCGCTGGCTGACGAGCTTTCCTGTAACGATCTGTCTTGCCCTCGACCCAGACCCAGCGGGATTGACACGCGCATTGGAGATTTTTCTGACGCTTCGCGCCTACGGCATAGAAACGGCAGTGTGCGTGCTGCCGAACGGTAGAGATGTCGATCAGTGCGATCCGAAATGGTTACAAAGCCGAATCGTCTATGATGCCACGAGAGCGCTCGCACACCTTCTGTCTCGCACCAACTATCCGCCGACAAAACTGGCACGATTTTTCGTGCGACTACCTCGCTGCGATCGCAGTGAACTCTACCGCGCGCTTCTCGCCCATTCACCCGACTACACCGCGGCAGTTGCCCGAGCGATCCGCGAGTTACACCCGCGCCAGCGGCGCGTGCCGAAGAGCGGAATAACGCTGGCGGAGTTGCTGTTGAGTGCTATTGCCAAAGGCATCGTTCCGCAGCAAGAACTTCCACGCGATTTTCCTGACCAATTGCCGCAAGCGCTGCGTGGCATCGGAAAGCACCTGATTAGCGGTGAACCGCTCAGCGAAGAAGACGCAAAGACCCTCGCACGGCTACTCGCGTCGCCGCTCCAAGTCTCCGGGCGCGCTTTGCTGGCAGCATGGAAAGTAGAGCAGGCACGCCGCGCGGTCATCCGCATCTTGGAAGAAGCGAAGACCGCACCAGAGGACGCATTGCCCGCTTTGGAGCAACGCTTCCTAGAAGCGGACATGGCGCTTCGGCAAGCTCTTGCCGAACGCGATGCTGCTATCGCGACGGACGAGTTCCTTGCCGCTTTGGACTTCTGAGCTTGCCGACGAACCCGAAGGCGATGAAGCGCCTTCGGGCAAGAAGACCATCCTTTCAGCAGGAGGTGTTGTCGTATGCCGCAGCTCCAACTCACCCTGCAAGGTCGCACCATCACCGTCCAAGCCAACCTTTCTGGCTTGGTGCGAGTCGGCGACGGCGAACGCTACAAGAGCTTCGCCTTGCCGAAGCTCGCGAAAATGATCGTCACCAATCCCAACGCCGTCTCGGTTGAGGAGACCGAGAACGGCGCGATCTTGCGGTTGCCGGACGGGACGGCGTTCGTCTTGCGGGCAGACACCCTGGTCATCACGCCCGCTACGCCGTCCGTGCCGACGCAACTTGCCCAACCAGCACAGGCAACACCACAGCAAACGCCTGTGGTGTCTGAGCAAATCGCGACGGGAAAGGAGGTGACAACTATGGCGCCTGAGCAACCGATCGCCGCACCCATCGACGGCGCGGCAAAGGGCAGCCGGCGCTCCCAATTCTTGGAGCGGTTGCAGGCTGTCTTGGCGCAGCAGGGCATCAGTGACGCCCAGATCGCTGCGATCGTGGCAGCTTTGCGCCCGCGCCGGGATGGGCGGAGTGAGACGGACCCGATCGTCAAAGCCGTCCGCAAGGTCATGCGGAGCTTGCACCCTGGTGAGTGGGTCAAGCACGAAGGCGACGGGTTCGTCTTCGAAGTCCACCACGACCGCGCCGTGATCACGCTGCCTAACGGGCAGACCTTCACGGTCACCCGTTGACAGCAAGCGGTGACAGGGAAGGCGGGAGCGCCCACGGCGGCGCTTCC
>Ga0079995_1052814_pt1 | contig 16654 bp, 10 predicted proteins | sample FaiFalFF_MnMetaG_2_FD_69198 | JGI IMG/M metagenome (GOLD analysis project Ga0079995, IMG submission 69198) | Freshwater microbial communities from Yellowstone National Park, Wyoming, USA - Fairy Falls C (FF_Mn_C) (SPADES assembly) (version 4) | ecosystem: Environmental > Aquatic > Freshwater >...
ATGCCTTCGCCAAGAACAATTACGGTGTCGGCTTCAACAGATACACGGGATCCTGCGTCATACCATCCTTCCCCAAGAATGTTAACCGCATTCTGTGGTTCGGACTTAACATTCAGGTAGTACTGTGTCACCCACTCTGCCAAGATGTTGAAAGGTTTTGAAACTTGAACACTCACTTTTGGTGAGGTGCTATCTATGTCTCCTGACCATTTCACAAAGCGTAGGCGGACCCCATCGCCTAGTCTTAGCTCGGACCTTGTCTCTAAGGTGATGTCAAGCCCTTCTATAACCCAGTATACGTTTTTTGTTGTGGTGATATTTGCAGGTGTGCCGTTGATAAGGACCTCCACGGGATTGGTAGACGCTACAGCCATGGAGAAATACTTTTGCAGACCTACCTGAAAATATCGTTCATCTCCGTGTGTGGAGTAGTATAAAATTGTGACTGGCTTTAGTTCTATAGCTTGGGATGTCGGATTAATAGCTACTTTAATTGTAACGTTACTGCCTGGACGGATGTAGGGAACTATTATTGTCAGCTCGTCGGATGTGTCGAGCGGTAATGTGTACCGTGTAGAAGTAATATACCTGGCGCCTGTAAATAGTTTCATTGTGGAGATAACCGCTACAGCAGCCCCATCACCTCTGTTGAATATGTTTATAGATATGTACGAACCGTCTCCTGTCAACGACCGCTCCACGAATAGATGAGGGTTACCCGCCTGACCTGTGGTCTTATTCTTGTATAGCTCAGCAAACCTTTTAGTGATTTTTAGGTATGTGAAGCCATGCTCTCTGCTCGGCTCTATTTCTGTCCCTTCGTGCCACTCGTTCCAGCTCGTTACCAAAACGCAATCTGCGTCCTGTTTAAGGGCGTTCTCCCAATACTCTGTATAGGTGGAGCCGCCTCTTCTGTCAAGCACTAGTTCAGGTCTCCCCACCTTGGTAAAGTCATAGCCCGGGTGGACAGTAAAACATCTAACCTTTTCCTGTATGTTGATTGTTTCACCTCTCATAATTTTTCCGACGGCATCCTCAAATCCTGATTCCCTTAATCCAAATTCAAACATATCTTTGTAAACATCGTATACCTTTCCCATCTCAACTGGGTTTTGCGAACCATGTCTGTGGAAGCCGTCAAAAACATCACGGAAACTTGGATTCTGCGTGTCACCTGTTAAATAAACCGTGCCTACTTCCTGCTCAAGCTCCCTACGGACTTTAAGCCAGAAGCCGGCATCCCTTCCATATCCTTCGACGGCGTAGAGGAACAATACTGGGCGGTCGCCAATCTTCATAAAAGCAGGGCTGGAGCTGTATTTTGTAACTATATACTTAAGTTCTTGAACAACCCCTTCTACCTGGGTAACTCTGCGATGAGGGTCTATAGATTCGTAGTATATTGTTGCCTTGAAGTTGATGTTTTCAGCCACTTTTAACAATATTTGAAAGGCTCTATCCTCAAACGTGCCTATACCCCACCAAGATACTATGAACCCGTCGATACCGGCGTCTTTTGCCATCGCTATGTGCGCAGCAATTATATCCGGGTCATGGCTATCATAAATCCCTAGCAACGGGTAGTGTACGGAGGTAGGCAATTCATACCTGCTAACCGGCCCCCAGTGGAACCATGTGCGGCTAGGCCCCTGAGGATTTCCATACCAAGGATAATAGAAGGCGAATATCTCCCTGACTAGATGTTCAGGCTTTCTTTCAAGGATAACCTTACCTGAGGATTTTCTATAAAGATTTGTGTAATCTAATTCGAAGGCCCTTGGGTTACGTATCGGCTCATCCCAGTTAACACCTTCGTGAATAAAGGTCGAATAAGACATGTTTCCCTCCCCACTTATAAGATGCAATTCAATAACTGTAGACCCAATATGTCCCTTAGTTATTTCGAGGGAACTTTTGCCAGCCCCTCTCAGGGCGATCAATAAAACCTCAAACGTTACAGGGGTTTTATCATACTGCCTCTTCCCCAAGCTTAACTTAATCCATTCCCTCCCGCATTGAAAGCTATACCATAGGCCCGGAGCTTCCGTGCCCTCTACCACTTTTTCCTTACAACTTATCAGGGTAGGGCCTCCCCGAATATCCACATTAGTCCAATCAGAGGTAGTTCTCACAAGGACCTTGAGAAGCCACACATCCGTATACCTCTCATCTATTTTATCGCCCAACTCTAGAGAATGAACAGGCTGCAACACATATAACCCAATGAGTATATAGCACAAACCAACGAGTAGTATAACCTTACCCGAAAACATACCCATAACACACCTTACGTCGGACGATATAGCCTATCAACCTCTAATGTGATACGCTTAGGTAGGTCCTCAGACCTGACCCTAGAGACATCCTCGACGGAGAGATGTGGACAAAAGTATCCGTCCTTCGACTCATACACTGTATGCCATGAGTCGCCAAGCCAGAGTCTTCTAGGTTCGATGTCTAGGTAGGCCCTATTCAAAAGCCGCTGCAGCATCCAGAAATAATGACTCAAGGATGCCTATATTTGCTTTGTGGCCTAATTCTAGATACTGTCAACTTAAGCTTTTCTCTTTATGGTTATGGCCTGGTTTCCATCCTATTCTTTTATGCATGTTCTGGATTATATTCTGGGTTGTTCAGGTTTAACAACTATTCTTTGGTTGAGAAGGCTTTGTTTTGTTTCATGTTGTTGGTTTAAGCCTTAGGGATCTCTCCGAGAGGTACAGTGTAGCTTATGCTTCTAGGGAGAGTGTTAGAAAATGGTTCCATAAATTCTCCAAGATATTCTCTGTGGGGAAGAAGTTTAGGGGTGCTGTGGCTGTTGATGAGACTGTGGTTAAGCTTCACGGCCTAAGGGCATATATATGTGTGGTCTGCTGTAGACGTAGATTCAGGTGAGATTTTAGCCATATACGCCTCATGGAGTAGGAACATGCTAATCGCTTTGAAGTTCCTTAGAATGGTCTTGGGTAGATGTATTAACAAGCCATTGATAGTAGTCGATAGGGGTCCTTGGTATAGGTGGGCTCTGGAGAGGCTTGGTTTAAAATATCGATACCAAAGGTTCGGTTTAAGGAATAGAATAGAAGACTACACAGCAGCAACAGCAATAATCAGAAACATAATCACAATAATAAACTTGGTTGACAGGATCAAGCCAAAACAATATCTAGGCCGTCGGGACTTGGGAAGAACCAGTTCCCCATGATTTTCTACAGACTCTAATGGGGCAAAGTTGTTGGAGCTCCTTCATCTCTTTGAAAACTTATATATGTCACTATGTAGTTTTATACTATACAAAATGAAAAATAGGGAAGAGCGGAAAACACACTCTACATCAGTTATTCAGATTAGGTTTAAGCGGTGGAATATTCCGCAAAATTTTGAGGTAATAGATAAATACAAAGTGGGCATGAGTAAAGTTTTCATTGGACGTGTGCAGTCCAGCCCTTCGTTAAAATATGCTGTCCAAGATCCACCTGTAAGCGATGAAGTGCTTACTAAGCTCGGTATTCTTGCGGGCGAGCTTATTTACATAGCAAGGTCCCAACACGACTTTACAAAGCAAAAATTCGAGGAGGCACTTAAGAAAAATAATCTCTACAACGAAGTGCTAATGCATTACATAGAGAGGGAACTTTGGGGTTACGGTCCTCTAACTGCCGTCATGGCAGACCCGAAAGTTGAAAACATTGAATGCAATAAGGCTGACACATATGTGACAGTTACGCACACAGACTACGGCAGAATAGAGTCCAACATGATTTTTTCCGTTGACGAGTTGGACAGACTTGTGATGAAACTTGCACACCTCGCGGGAAAGAGCGTCTCAGTCTTCAAACCATTTCTGGACGGTGTTACCATACCGGGTGGACATAGATACACATGCACATACAGGACCGAGATCTCAGCCAGCAGTACCTTTACAATAAGAAAGTTTCCTGAGAAGCCATGGACTATTACTAAGCTTCTCATGAACGATACAATCACGCCGGAGTTGGCTGCCTGGATATGGTTGATGATTGAGACGAGGCAGGCGATACTGGTGGCTGGTGTGATGGGTTCAGGTAAAACATCTCTCATCAACGCTTTGTCTTCATTTACCCCGCCACACATGAAAATAGGAACAGCTGAGGATGTTCCTGAGTTCAGGCTACCTCACGAGTATTGGCTGCGATATGTTATAAGGGAGGCGCAGACAATCGAGGGGACAGGTGCCGTCTCAATCTTCGACCTCCTTAAACTTTTGCTGAGAAGTAACGTAGACTATATAATGGTCAACGAGATAAGGGGTGAGGATGCAAAAGTTTGGATGCAGGCCGTTGCAACTGGACATGGAGGGGTCACAAGCATACATGCTGAGGACCCTGAGACTGTTTTTGCTAGGCTTGAACAGCTAGGAATACCGGCGGCTCACCTCTCAGCCCTCCGAGGAATAGCCTTCATAGGCTTTATCTTCCAAGATATAGGGAGGGGCTATTTTAAGAGAATTAGAAAAGTTAAGGAATTTTTCGAGATTAACATACGTGAAGACAGTAAGGAAATCAAGAAGCTCTTCTGGTATGAGACAGGGCCTGAGGGAAAAACACGTTCATTGAACCTGCAGGAGCTACTCTCATCGAACTCAGCCAAGCTTATGATGGAGTATCTCGGGCTTTCTAGGGAGAGGCTTGAGGAAGAGTATCTAAATAGAGTCGAGTTCCTCAAGTGGCTTAGGAGTCTTGCACTCACAAACCCTGAAACAGCCGAAATGGAGTACGTTAAACAGTTCATGATAAATTTCTATCTTGACAAAAAGTTCTACAAGTCTGTTACAATACCTTCGCAGCTAGCTCGGCCCCAAGAAATGAAACGTGAACCGCCGCCCGTTAAGCCTAAGATAACTCTGCCCAGCGAGATAGTCGATCGGCTGTCGGCAGAGGAGAGGGAAAAGGCGGATGAAAGGCGGCTCAGAGAGGTAAGGGTTATCACTACCGGAGATTTGCTTCTCAAGCCCCCTAAGGTTTTAAAGACGAGTAAGATCAAACAGGATTCTAGGAATCTACCGCCTCCGACATCCACTATTGGGGGAGTGTTTTCAAAGTTGAGGAGAGGTGGGGGCTGATGGCTTCACTGACCGCAAGTCTGGAGAAAGCCCTCGCCAACTACATCTATCTCAGCGGCCTGCGGACCACGCCCGGCACTTATGTCAAGAGGGCGTTGACAATGTTGATGACCTCTGCCGCTGTATCGGCTTTCCTACTTTACTTCTTCTTTTTCATCGCACGTGTTCCCGCATTCGCCATAATAGGTGCTATGCCTGTCTCATACAGTCTGTACATGCTGTTTAGGCCAGTAATTAAGGCAAAAGCTTTTGAATCCCAGTGTATAAGAGAGCTTCCTTACGTCGCGGCGTTTATGACTTCCTACGCGGCTGTTGGAATACCACCCCACAGGTCGATGCTTGCAGTGGGAATGAAGAGGCATAACTTTCCAGCCTTTTCACGTCTTGTTAGGATGATGGAGGCCACAAGGATGGTAACAGTCAAGGATCCGCTAACTACTATTGAGGAAGAGGCTGACAAGATCAGCTCCCTACCCCTGAAGGATTTCCTCCAATCCGCTGTCAGCGCTGAGAGGGGTGGAGGCGGGATGTATAACGTTTTGAAAGATAAGCTGAGAAGCCTCTTCGGCGAGCTGAGGGAAAAGTATAAGGCTTTAGGCGACCAGCTCAAGCTCTACGGCGACCTGCTGCTCGTCTTCTTCGGTGTACTCCCTCTCCTGCTATATACCATGTTAACGGTTTTCGCAAGCGATGCAGCCATCACAACATCCCAAATGTTCACCTACATGGTTACCCCACTCCTTGTAGTTACTTTGATATTGATGATTGATGTCAGCTATCCCTCGACACCCCAGAAGTTTGACAGATACTATGCTAAGGCTTTATCGGTTGGGCTTCCTGCAGCCGCGGCGGCCGCCGCGTTGTTTTATTTCTCGCCAGTACTGGTAGAGATGTTGTTGGGGACAAAGTTTGTCCAATACAAGCTTGCCGTGTCGCTTGGCGCCAGTCTGACGGTCTTCGCGGGACTCGCCACATACATATTTTACAGGGACTACCTATTTATGAATAACGTCGACTATGCTGTACCCAGTTTCGCAAGAGACTTAACCGAAGAGGTCAAAAAGGGTAAAAGCCCCACACAGGGCACTATTTACCTTTCAGAGACTAGGAGCTACAACAAGGACTTTAACTCGGTCATCCAACACATCGCTTTGCAGCTTAAGGCCGGCAGGACTCTAAGGGAGGCGGTCGAGCCGCTTAGAGGCAGGATCTCATGGAGGTCTATGCTCATACTAGATCTGATCGCCGACGCAGACGAGCTGGGAGCTCAGAAAGAGATATTCGAGGAGGTTTCTGAGATAAGCAGGGAGGTGAGAGATGCTATTAGGATAGCTAAGGCAAAGACGACTGGGGTGAAGTTTTTCGGGCTTCTGGTGGTTTTGCTGATGATCTTCATAGCCTCGCTTCTAATAAGGCAGATAATCATACCTCTCACTAACATGTCTATCAGTATCCCCCAGCAGGTTGGGCTTGGGAACATAAACCTCCTGAGGCCCGACCAGCTGCCAAGCCTCATTGACACCATCTCCTCAGGCATAATGCTGAACTCCACCTTCCTTGGGGTGTTGACAGGTAAAATGAGCGACGGCATACTGGCCTCTGGCTTCCTCTACGCTTTCTTCTACACCCTTGCAGGCCTCGCGGCCATGTTACTCCTCTTCTAAGGTGCTGTAATGAGGCGTTGTAGGTCGGGCCAGGTTTTGATCGCCGCCGCCACCCTCATGCTGGCCATAATGTTCGTTGCCGCAGCATCCCTGCCATACATCAACGTTGACATATCCCCGTCCTCAGAGGAGTATAAGAGGATGCAGGATATAGTGATGAATAGTGTGAGGGACATTATTACCGGGTTGTCTGCACTACAGTGTGCTATGAAGATAGTTGACAAAAACGCGGCAGCACCGCAAGAGGAAATTGGAAATTTGAGGTATAGTATTCTCAAGCAGATTCTTGGACAGCTGGAAAACATAAAATTTAAGGAAACTAAAGTTGAGGTTAACATAGATAGAGCGGATATTTCGGCGAATTGGGATGTAAATTCTAATAAGATAGTTGCTAGTCTGGATGTGAACGTTGCTGTAAGCATTGAATTAGACGGAAAGAAGTATGAATACGATTACAAGGAAAGTTTGACAGTTATTGGAACGGGGGATTTCGGGAAATCGCAAAAGTTTCTCGACTCACAAAAGTTTGAACTGTGGGTAGAGGCTGTTGCAAGAACAATAGGGGCCGTACCAATCGTCGGCATTGACTTCAATGATAAGGAAGGCATATCGAAAATAAAACAATATTCTCAGCGTGCAATAGCTCTACAAGTTGATAAATATATGAGAGAATTTACAACCATTGAACCATTGTATTCAAGTACGAAGCTGGCGACTTTTACGCCAAAGGATTTAAGTCTTAAGATGGTACTGGATATACTTAACCGCCCCCAAGCAGAAGTTTCCAAAATCTCTACGAAGGGTGGTGGGGGATGGGAAGCGTATTCTAAAGTCAGTTGGGATGAATACAGATACCTTGACTGGGTTGCGATTGGGACGGTTAATGTGCTGGATATTGTTCCATTGGGAAAGGTGGCGAAGGCTGGAGGTGGGATGGTGAAAACTGTTATAGGGGCGGGGGATACTGTCGCATTTAATGTCGGTCAAATTCGCGATGAGTGGTGGAGTTATTTTGTAAATAATAAACAGTTTGGAAGAGTGGATTCCCTAGAACCACCAATTGCTGTGAGCATAGATTACCTCAAATATAGTAATGCTGCGTTAAAACCTTTGACAAAGGAGAAAATTAAGGAGGCAGTTAAACTGCAACTAAGTACTACAAACACTACAGCTGTGCTTAACTGGGTACGGTCTTTCGATGACTTTTTAACCAACCGGCTGAAAGCCGATAACTGGGCCTACCTAGAGGACCCCGACCCGCTTCTCTTAATAGGAATCCCGCTAGACAATGCTATTTTCACCGCATGTGTCTGGCTCAACGGGGTGGCATATCGGCCTGCGGGTGGTAAGTAGATGTCTGGAGTAGACACCGGATGCTCACACACCTTCTTAGGAAGGAAGGCTCGGTCTGGTCAGGCCGCTGCAACCTTCGTCATTCTCTCCGTGTTACTGGGTCTCGTTGCTGTTTCCTATTGGTTTGCAGACCAGTATTTGAGGGCTGTAACCACATCCGTCTGGGATGCCGTTGAAACGATTAACAGGGCTGTTCAGAGGGTTTACGGGGTTCCTGAACGAAGTGCGACAATAACGGTCTTCATTCCACAGCACTCAACAGTATCGATTAAGGGCTCGAAGGACACCCTCATCCTCGAGGCGACTGGGGCTTTCGGAAACAGGGGTTATCGCCTCTTCTACGATAATAGCTGGCAGCTAATAGGCGAAGGCTCTGTAACACTCACAGCTGACGGGAAACTCACAGTCACTTGGGGCGGGCAGGGCAGGCCCGTTAGGATGGCGGGCGGCCCGATAGTCCTCGGAACCGGGAGATATACAATTGTAGTGAAAAACATCGGAGGAACCATCTTGGAGTTCCATGTTGTGGAGAGGGGTGTTCCGACAGAGGTCTTGAAGAGATGAGGGCGTTCACCGCAGTCCTAACACTTGCAATCCTACTGCTGTCCACTTCCGTAGCAACAGCTTCGGCGGTAAAAACGCCGCCTCCAGGCGTGCCTGAGACCCTCGCCGTATCCTTTCTACCAGACGGCACAACCATGGTATGGTATCACGTAGCGTATCCCATCGAAGCCCTTGAAGAGACAGCGCAGCTGGTTGCAAAGACCAAGGCTGAAGGGGCTACGTTAACAATACTCGTAACCCCCTCCACGGAAATATACCCAACACAATTAGTAGTCTACGGTCAAAATCTAGATGTTGCAAACGCCTCAGCCATAGCCACAGCATTCGGGAAATCCTTAGACATTCCTCTCAAATCTAACACACTCCTCGACGGTTATACGACCTATACGGCAACAATTGACAGCAGCAAGCTGGCCCGTCTAATTGAAGAGCTCCGCCCACAAACACGTGAAGGGGGTTTCTCACCACATGTGAACATGGGCTTCCTCAAAAGATTCCAATGGGCCCAAGTGTTCGTCGAGATTCTTAAGACTGGGTGGGGTGTGAGCATATCTTTCCAAGTTAGGGCCTACAACAGGAATGTGTCCGCTAACGGGGACGCCTACAGCATAAATATCATTGAATCCTTAGGGGTCTCTGAACTCAAACCATCGAGGGGTGCTTTTCTCAACCTACTCTTTATCCCACCACCAAGTTCGAAGCTTGTATCATACAGAGTCTCGCCAAGAGAACTTAATGCGTCCTCAATCACATACAGCATAGAATCTCTATACGTACAGCTTCATGGCGACCTCTACCTGAGAGAGTTTGTGGTTGAGTTCAAATATCAGCCAATTGGTGTAGATAACTTAATCAAACAGCTCGCAGGACTCATGAACTCCGTTGAGAAGATCGAAGAGCTGTCTCGCATGCAGAATGGAACCTCTAACCTATCACTTGGGAAGTTGGCTAAGACGGGAAAACAGCCGTTTGGTGGGGTTTTGGGCGAAAAGAACTCTAGGGATGTTGTAAATATAACAGCCGCACTAGAGCCGAAAGCGGTTGGAGAGACGGAGGTTCATGGTGGAGGTTGGGGTCTACCGCAGGTATTTAGCCTTGAGAACATGTCGCGCATAGACCCGCCGACCATACTATTGGTTACACCGCTTGCATCGGCCCTCATGATCTTCACGGTAGTCTGTGTCCGCGGCGGGCCTCGCAGGGCGTCAAAAGGCGCAGCTGCTGTAACCCTAGCCATTATGCTTCTAACATCTACGGTAACCCCGCTCCTCACAGTAAGGGCCGTCCAGGCTGAGCAGGCGGGCGGAGGACTTGAATCCCTTCTAGAGGTTGAACAGTACATCCCTGAAGGCGCACCCCAAGACCTAGAAATATCACTACTCTTCCCCGCATTTAAATACCAACAGGAAATAAGCAGAACTTTCATCATTTTCAAGAACATCGTTGTGCTAGCAACCCCTTCACTAAGGGCTCCCTATAAACCAGAGGGGCTAGACGGTATGCTAGCCGGAATAGGCATTGACAAAAGGTTCATAGAGTTGGTTGGGATTGTTCTGAGCTCGGTATCAGAAGGAAATCCGCTGAAGATGTTTAAGGAACTTACCATTAAACATAAGGCGACGTCAGCCTTCATCCCATATGAAGATGTGGGTGCAAATGTTTACATAGTTTTCCAAGCAAAGCCGTCTGAGTTCCTAAAGTTAATTCTTCGAATAATTAATATAGTTTTCCTTATAGGATATTCTTTATTACCAATACCAATTCTCAATGCTGTAGGAGCGGTTATTGTGTCATTAACGATAGGTGCTACCATAGCCTTATCATTGATAGTCCCCCACCTTAAGATATACGTCAGCGCATCGTATCCTACATCTGTAGAAAACGAGGGGAGAGTATGGCTTACCGCTTGGGGGTTCAGAGATGGTGTAAATTTAGCGGAGAAAAGAGTATGGCTTTCCGAGGAAAGGTACCTTGTTTCTTTGCCGATAACAATAATGATACTCACTGCAGCGACCCCTTGGTGGAATGAGCTGGAAAAGTTATTAGACATTCTTGTAAATATACCGCTGACTGCATCCTTACATGTCTCCTCCGATGCAGACTCAGGCTGGACACTCACATCCTTGCTAGGCGTCTATTCAGGGAACGATAGGGGCCTTAAGGTCTGGGTAGACTTCAAGGACGCCGTCGGAATAGGAGGGAAATTCGAAAAACTGTTGGATTGGTTTAAAGAAAAGCCGGATGAGCTCGTCAAAGAGACGGCGAGACCAGTTGATGAAATCAGTAAAAAACTAAGTGATATCATGAATAGATTGAACGATATCAGGAATAAGTTAGATGAAAGTCAGAATCGACTAAATAAATTTAAAGAAAAGTCCGATCTCATAAAAAGGGTAATTGAAAAGATAGAAATCGCAAAAGGTGAGATAGAAAGTGCAAAGGGCAATATAGATAGTGCGAAGCGTAAGGTAGATGGTGCGAGAGAAAATATAAAATGCAATGTTGACAAAATTGATGAAGTAAAAGAAGATATAAACAGTGCAAAAGAAGATGTAGCCTCTGCCATCGAACATCTGAATAATGCCAAAAATAACATAGAGAGCGCTAAACAAGACTTAGTAAACTTCTTAAATAGTCTACCAGAACCGAGTGAGGAAGAAGATGAGCTGGAAGAGCTTAGAAATACTATAAAGTACGTGCTTGGCATGCTGGATTCTATTATAGTGAGTTTGGTTAAAGATGAACCTAAGGAAGACCCAGGAATACTGAATCAAATAAAGCAAATAAAGGAGGGCCTCAACAAGTTTTATGATAAATTTAATGCGGATGGGGTGAGAAAACTATGTGAGCTTAAAGCTCCAGAACAGGATACAGCGCTAAAGCCCATAAGTATGACCCTAACCTACATTGTTCTTCCAGCAACACCCCTTGTTACTGAGGCAGTGTACTCGAAGGGCCAGACCATGCTTAAACTGCGTGCCTACTATGGTTGGAACCCCATGCCCCAGATAGCCCATGCCACAGCCGTCAAAGTCCGCGAAGCCTTCGAAATCGTCAGAGAAATGGCCTACAACAAGTTTCCACCAACAACATCCGCAATACGAGAACTGGCCGTATCTCTCGAAACAAGTATGGAAGGGGTAGGAATCGGGGATACCTTGATCTTAAAAATCCTTGAAGAAGGAATAAGTAGTGTATTGCAGACTCTAAAAGACGAGCTACTCTTAATCAGTAAAGAAATTAGTGAACAGGTAAGGCAGTTTTTCGAGAACAAGTTGAATAATATTTTAAATGAATTTAACCAAAAATCAGAGTTCAAAGAGCTCGATAATATTTTGAAAAGTTTGGGCAGCAAAATTAATGAACTTTCGGGATTAGATGAGTCTCTGTCAAAGGTTATAGAATTTGTAAATAAAATCATAAATACTTTCTTCCAACCCTTAATTGACACAATAGACCACTTGATGCACGTGGTACTACCATCAATCATCAATAATATCAAAGCGAAGCTGGACATAATTAGGCTGCCAATCTCTGATGGTCGGCTAAAAATAGGCTCTTTAATCTCCATAGCTGCAGAAAGCTTTACGTCAGGCCTATTATCAAAGGATAAGGGGACAGTTTTGGAGGCGGTCAGAAAGCTTAACGGGGTGGAGCGTGAGATACTAGGGTTGCTTATAAAGGCGAGAGACGCAACCACATACCTTTCAAGCATGATAAGAATACCTATACTAGGCAGAGAGGGAAAACTCCAAGCGACAATAATAGGGCTGGGCAGCAGCACCGTATCAGACGAGGACGGCTACCTCGGAACCATAGTTATACCGCACAGCCAGCTAAGGAGTGTCGCCGGCTGGTACAACGAATACCCACTAGTCCTACACCCCGCAGGGCTAATAGCACCAATCCCAGCCGACTACAGCCTCGTATCACCGGAAATAGAAGAGCTGAGAGACTCCTTGGGGGCTGCCCCGCCGAGCGTGCTATGGGTAAAAGTTAACGAAGTTGGACCCGTGCTGAAAGGCGGAAGAATCGAGATAGCAATACTCGGAGACCCAACTAGGCCATCAGCACCCCACGGTACAAAGATACTTGTCTACCGACACGACGGCTCCGTAGAAAAGAAGAATCTGGGGGATCTGCCGTTTATTGGTTCAAGCAACCCCTCATCCGTCGGAGGCGGGTTTGCTCCCTACATCCCGTTTCCAATTGGGCAGCAATCACTTAAGGGGTTGGATGCCCTCGAGCCAGGGTCTTTAATGGTCTCATACTACGTAAGCGTCTTCGAAGAAGAACATGTAGAAGACCCCTCGGCAAGAGCTGTCCCAAGAATACTAGTCCCAGCCGACACCGCCACCGGAACAGTTCTCGTAATACCATACCTACCATTCCCCCAGCCCGCATCGTAGCAGTTGACCAAACATGAGCAAGCCACGAAAATCCTGTAAAAGATGCGGAAAACCACCGCAGGGCAGGGGAGGACTCAGCACCGCAGTACAGACAACAATCCTAATAGTAGTCACAGCATCACTTACGGCGTTGGCCCTCGCCCTCTGGAGGCCGTGGGAGGCAGGGCAACAGGCCTTGGCCGGAAGCCTCTCCGAAGCTATGATGTCCCTGCATGAAATACTTACGAGGAGAGAGGGCACCATAACACCTCAGCTTCCAATACTCGTCTACCCCCACAGGGAGTTACACAAAATAGAGGTTGAGTGGAACGGCCAGAAAATGCCCATACCGGTGAGCGTAAGCACATTCGAATACCGTGGAAGCAAGATGAGGATACCCAATATCTACTACCTTGACAAAGGCTCCGTCGACGCCCTTGGAAGCTACATAGCAGGCGGGAAGAAAAACTACACAACGTCAGGTGCTGACGTGGTGTCATACGTGGAGTACGGCGATAAGGAGATGAGATATGTGGTGAAACCCCTCCCCTACGTAAACGTCGCCGTGGACAGGATATACCACGATGTAGTAGTCAACGTCATGGTGAAGTTCGTTATCTTGGCACCCGCACCCCTAAATTCCGAGGCCTTCCTAAAGGCGGTGAGGGACGGCTACGTTATTGCTGCGGGGCAGAAGCTCACGATAAACTACAACAACACCGTCCGATACTATATGCAGCAGCCTGAATCTGTTGATGGGGGGACGCTTAAGCTCTACGTCGACGACAAACCCGTCGAGACCGCACCCGGCAAGCCGCTTGAATACACCACGAATGAGAAAACAATAGTAAGAATTTTCGTTGACGTTGTTATCCTCAATGTATGGGGGCGCTAGCAGGTGGCCAGCACATACACCTACATAGTGACGATAGGGGTTCTTCTTCTAATCACGATGACAGCCGCCTACTTCTTCATCCAGCAGATGGACGCCATAGCCAAAGCCGGTCAAAGGGCGGCACTGGCGGTGGCAGCGTCCCAAACCCTAGCAGGAATGTGGAGCGCCGTGGAGGAGGCGAAGCTCGCCCAAGCCGGAGGCATAGGTTACAAGAACATATACGTAGGCTTCCCATACAGAGCCGAGGTCGGTTCCAAAGACGGGACACCCTACCTATGTGTAACAGCATTTGGACTCCGATATGAAAGGCCGCTGCCGAAAACAGCGGAAGTAACCTATCTAACCTCTGCGTCAGGAGGCTCCTACGTAGTTGCAAGAGCCGTCTTAAATGAGGGCAAGATTGAAGTATCCCTTGTAATGAAAGAGAATGGAGAGTTTAAGGTTGTCCAGCCTACAGAATGTTTTGCCCAAAAACCTTAAACATGAGGATATGGTTTTCGTTAAAGGAGGCACATACGTCCACCAAGACCTCGATAGAAAACACGCATGACGGACAGTGTAGCGAGGCTGGGGCGGAGCATTTAACCTAGATATGTGAATCTTTACCGGCTCCTCGGAAAGCTGCTGGAAAAGTTTATCTCTCCGTAATAATTATAGTTAATATTGCTGTGTTGAAGAGTTGCCCTGGCTACATCTACTTAGCCACCACCCTTATACTTCTTTACCTTTTGGTGGTTCAGGATGCTCAGGCTCAGGTTAGCGTTGATGTGTGGACAAATAAGGGAGGACGTGGTCAGGGCAGCTTAGATGGTGGAACCTACACAATAGGGGAGTACATCCTCATATGCTTTAGCCTCAATGCTAACGTGGACAGACTCAGGTTCCACATCATAACACCGGATGGCAGGGATATTGTCTACCATGACGGCCGTATAAATGCCGGAACGTACTGTCTGGAAGGAGTTGAAAGGGGCCCTGTAGGTGTTAACAGGGTTATTGTTGAAGCATGGATTGGAGGAAACCTTGTAGCAGCAGACGAAGTACGCTATAACGTGGTTGAGTGCCCAACTCATACACTATACCTTGGGTTAAGGTTAACGGTAAAAGAAGATGGAAGTGATGAATTGATTGTTATAGAGGGATGGATCAGGCCTGAGGGGATAAGCTGGGATGTATTTAAATCCCAGTGCTATAACGCCCTCCCGGGACCAAGTTATTACCATGTGAATTATATCCGGGACCTGTTGGTACGCCCCTCGCTTAATGCAGCTTCTCTTACTGAGGTTGGGAGGGGGATTGACGATTCTGCAAGAATTGTTTGGACAAGGTTTACTACGAGGTTTTCTAGTTTGGGCTACTCTGACCGTGAGTTGAAGATTTTAAGGATTGTTGATAGTATAAAGGGAAGAGGCGGGTTCATAGACGAAGTTCGTGTTGAATCTCCTACTAGGATTTGGAGAGCCACACCAACACCCACTACCACCACAAATAACTACGTTGAATGGATGAACACAAGAGAGACCGCCCCAGACAGATATGAGATCTACCTATACCCTGTTGCAACCCTGAGACTGAGGGTTGAGGGTATTCCGCAGGGAAGGTCACTTGACGTAATAATAGATGGCAACAACGTGGGCACCATCTCAGCTACTCAAACGTTTGAGAAGAAAATGTTGGGGCTGGAGCATGAGCTTAACGTTTCTCCCAACATTCTTGAAGGTGAGTCTAAGGACGTAAGGCATGTATGCATTAACTGCCCCTACCATGTTGTTGCAGACGAATTCACCGGCCTTGCAGAAGTTTCACTTGTTTTTAAAAAAGAATACAGAATCATAATCGATTCCGAGCCAAGGGTTACAGGATTAACAATAGATGGTAGAACGCTGGCTCCTTCTGAGCTACCGTATGAAGCATGGTGGTTGGAGGGTACGCAGCATTCAGTAAAATTGTTACAAAGAGAAAGGATTTCCAGTTGGTCAGACAATATTAGAAAAGTTTATAGATTCAAAGCTTGGAGCGATGGCGAAACTAGGGAGGAAAGGATAATTAACGTGAATTCACCCATAACAATCAAGAGTATTTATTACATGCAGACGCAGTACAAGGTCACAGTATCAACACCCTACGGTACCGCGTTTGGAGTATGCCAAAACATGGCGGGTTCAACATTGTGGTGCGACGAACGTGAAGTACTGCTGCTTAAAGTAGATTTTCCAGTTTATATTGCAGAGGGTAAGAGAGCTAATCTTACGGGCTGGATTATCGACGGTAAACCCACAAGCCAATTCACTGTTTTAGTCGACTCACCAAAAGACATTAAAGCAGTGTGGAAGATTCAATATTTTGTTGATGTCGATAAAGCTTTTGCAAAAGCCGATGTGGTCGGCGCTGGATGGTACGACGAGGGAGATGTGGCCAGAATCATAGTTAAGGAGGCGCTTATTTATGTTTCAGACGACACACGCTACGTTTTTGATGGATGGGAAGGGAGCTGCATGGGTCTGGATTGTGGAAAGAAAGAGATTACGGTAACTGTTTCAAAACCGTTATCCTTTAGAGCCAAGTGGTACCCCGAGTATAGGATCAAAGTTGCTCCGATGGAGGCTTCACCTGCCACCAACTGCCCAGAGTGGGTGAAGGGCGGTAGTGTTTGCATGTTTAGCTCCCCCTCTGAACTACCCTCCCAGCA
>Ga0079995_1084618_pt1 | contig 16586 bp, 17 predicted proteins | sample FaiFalFF_MnMetaG_2_FD_69198 | JGI IMG/M metagenome (GOLD analysis project Ga0079995, IMG submission 69198) | Freshwater microbial communities from Yellowstone National Park, Wyoming, USA - Fairy Falls C (FF_Mn_C) (SPADES assembly) (version 4) | ecosystem: Environmental > Aquatic > Freshwater >...
AGCAGGAGGTGGCCATCCTTCGCCAGCAGCTGGAAGAAGCCACAGAAACCTATCAAAAAGTAGAAAAGGCCAAAATAGCCCTGGAACAGGAGTTGAGCGCCTTGCGGCGGCAGATGAGTACCGTAGAAGCCGAGCTAAAAGGCAAGGTCTCCGAACGCAGCGCCTTAGAAAGTCTTTTGCGGCAAGCCGCCCATTGGCCACCCGCCCTGCGCCGCCTCCTCCAAACCTATCCCGATAAGCTCCTCCCCTTGGAAAGCGTCGTGTATGCGGAGGAGCCTATCCTCCCTCTATTAGCGCATCTCTTACGCTTAGAGCCTCTCACCCTCTGTGTGAGCGACCCCACCCTTCTCCCTCAGATTGAAAGCGCCATCGCCCAAGAAAAAGAAGGCCTAATTCAGGTTCTCCTGCCTACTACTTTACCAGACCCCCCAGCGAAAAACCAGCCACCCCTCCCCAATGCCCAGCCCTTAGCCCCCCAAATCAAAACTCTAACCGGTTGGGAAGCGCTCCCCCAAGCCTTATGGGGTGATGTATGGATAGTATCGGAGGAAGCAGCCCCACCCCCCACCCTCCGCTACCTCCATCCCGAAAAAAAACGGCTCACCTCCGCCCAACGACATTATTACTTTTTAGGGGTGCCTAAAACCGCCCACATAGGCCTTCCGCATCGTATTCAAGCCCTATTAGAAGCCGAAGCCGCCCTCCAAGCCCAGATAGACCAGCTCAAACGCCAGATAGAAGCCCACACCGCTTCCCTTCAAATGCTGCCGCTGGAAACTTCCAAAAAAGCACTGGAAGAAGCCCAGAAAAAACTCTTAGCCGCAGAAAAAGCTTTCGCCCAGATAGAAGCGCGCCTCTCCGAAACCCAAAAAGCCCTCGCCGCTGAAGAGGCCCGCCTCCATGCTCTCCAAACCAAAGAAGCCCAACATCACGAGTCTCTCCTACCCATCAATGAAAACCTCGCCCAAGCTGAAAAGCGCCTAACCGAACTTCAAAAAAAGCTCCAAGCCCTCTCCCAAGAGGCCGAAATCCATCAAAAAAACCTTCAAGAGCTCTCCACCCAACATGCCGATAAACGTTATCAGCTCGCTCAAATAGAAGAGCGCCTCCGCCAGGAAGAAAAACATCAGCGGCTCATCCATCAGCAGCTAACCGAAGTCCGTAAGCGCCTAACCTATCTGCGCGACCAGAGCCAACAGCTAAGCCAGGAGCTCAACACCGCCCACACCCGCCTCACCGAAGTCCATAAGGCCTTAGCGCAAGCCCAAGCAGAATCCGAAGCTATCGCAAACCGCCGAAAAGCCCTCGACGAAGCTCTAAACGCCGCCGAAAAAACTTACAAAGAAATAGAGTCCAATCTCAACCAGCACCTCTCCCAGCGGGAAGCCCTCTTAGAACGACGAAACCGCCTCAGCACGCGCCGCCAAGAAGCCGAACATCGCCTCCAGATGCTGGCCCAACGTCTGCAAATGGAAACAGGGCTCACCCTATCTAACCTCCCAGAGGAGCCAACCATGCGCTTGCCCGCAGACCAAGTAGAACACCAGCTCCAAAACCTCCGTCAGGAAATGAGTCAGCTCGGCGAACTCAACTTTGAAGCATTCTCCACCCTCCAGCAGGAAAAAGCTCGCATGGACTCCCTCCAAACCCAAAAAACTGATATATCGCTGGCTCTGGAGCGGTTAGAAAAACTCCTGCTTCATCTGGACCGGGAGGCCGCTCAGCGATTCACAGATACCTTTGAGGCTGTACGTCAAGCCTTTATTCGGCAGTTCCGAGAGCTTTTTTCCGAGGAGGACACTTGTGATATGGTCTTGGTAGAGCCCGACAATCCCCTCTCCAGTGCCATAGATATTATTGCTAAGCCTCGAGGCAAACGGCCTCTATCTATCACGCAGCTTTCCGGCGGAGAAAAAGCCCTAACCGTCCTCGCTCTGCTCATGGGCATACTGTCTATTCGGCCACCCGCGCTCATTATCTTAGATGAGGTCGACGCTCCACTGGATGATGTTAATGCGGATAAGTTTGGGCGGCTTTTGCGGCGATTTGGTGAAAGAAGTCAGCTTCTCGTCATCACCCACAATAAGATCACCATGTCGTATGCCGAGGTTTTGTATGGCGTTACAATGCCGGAACCGGGCGTAAGTACGCTACTGGGCGTTGAGTTATCGCAAGCTTTACAGCCCCTGCCGACGGCATGAGGTATCGTTTGGAGTGGCGCAAAGGGGAGCCTGTGATTAGCGGAGAGAGTGTGGATTATGTAGGGGGTCAGCTCAAGCAAGCCTGGGAAGAGGCCTTTGCCTCGTATGGACTCATAGGGCGTGCGTGGCACCAAGTCCTGCTCATAGGAATGGGGGCTTCGCTCATGCAGATTTTAGCTCAAACAGGTCAGCCTCCCCCCAGCCAGGTCCTCATCTTAGAAAAAGACCCCGAAATAGTGCGCCTGCAAGAAGCGCATTTCGTCTTGCCCCTGCCCTATCAAGTCTATCTCGGCGATGCCGCCCAAACCATATACGAGCTCACCGAAAGTTTTGATGGCATATTTGTAGATGCCTTTATAGAATGGGAAGTACCGCCGCACCTCCTGCACAAAGACTTTCTGCGAGCCTTACACCCTCGGCTGAACCCAAAGGGGCTTTTGCTCTGGAATGTCCTATTGACTAAGCAGGCCAAACGCTTAGAGACTCTATTGCGGGAAACGTGGCCCATAGTGCGCATACGACGCATAGGGAACCACTATTTCTTCTTAGCTGGGAATACGGACGTCGACTGGGGGTGGCCTTTTTAAGGGATTGACAAAAATTCCATTACTTTGCGGCATGCGGTTTCTGGCAGTATGGGTAGGTGTAGGGGCCCTTATGCCCGTGTGGGCGCAGCGAGGCTCCGCATATAAGGGCTACTTAGCACTCGGCCCTTCCGTAGGTATCACTAATTACAAAGGGGACCTGGACGATGACTTTACCCTCAAATTCACTCGTCCGGGCTTCGGCTTTAACCTCGTTTACAACTTCCATCCGCATCTAAGGGCTCGGATTGGCTATTTTCAAGGCTGGATGGGGGCTGCCGACTCCGTAAGTGTAGATAGAGCCCGCAAGTGGCGTAATCTCCATTTCCGGTCCCACATCACCGAGTTTCACCTGTTATTTATTTACGAATTCTTTGCGCACCCCCGCTTGTATCGGTTCCGCCCGAAGTTTTCGCCTCTTATCTTTGCAGGCGTAGCAGTATTTAACTTTGATCCTAAAGCCAAGGCCAGTGACGGTAAATGGTATCGGCTCCAGCCCTTGGGCACGGAGGGGCAGTTCTTGAATGATCCAACTCGCACCTATCCCAAGCCCTATGCCCTTACCCAGGTATCTATTCCCATGGGCATAGGGGCTCGATGGACGCTGAGCACGCGGTGGGACCTGTGGTTTGAGCTTGGCCTGCGAAAAACCTTTACCGACTATCTGGATGATGTGAGTGATCGCTATCCACCCCCCGATCTCATGCTGGCGCAGATGGGACCTATTGCGGCGGAGTTATCAGATAGAAGTGGCTACCGAGCGCAGGGCAGCAGCGGCTACGAAGCCAACGATGTGCGCGGCTTCGTCAATCAAAAAGATTGGTACGTCTATACCGGGATTGGCGTAACCTACATTATTGATCCGGGTGAGCGCTGCCCGAAGTTCCGCTGAGATTTAGTGGTGGAAACTTCTGCCATTACGCCTGGGCAGCTGGATCCTGCACGGCTGCCCATTCATATTGCTATAATCATGGATGGGAATGGGCGCTGGGCCAAAGCCCGAAACCTCCCCCGCATAGAAGGCCACCGCTCGGCAGTGCAAGCTGTCCGCGAGACCGTGGAAGCCGCCGCAGAACTGGGAATACCTTTTTTGACATTATATGCCTTTTCTACGGAAAACTGGCAGCGCCCTCAAGAAGAAATTTCTGCCCTCATGAGCCTGCTCCGGCTCATGTTAGAGCAGGAGGAGCAGCGGCTGATAGCTAATGGGGTCCGACTTCAGGCTATTGGGGCTTGGGAGACTATGCTCCCCCCTACCCTCGTGGAGCATCTGCGCAAAGTCATTGCCCGGACGAGCCATGGTGAGCGCTTGACCCTCACGCTCGCCCTTAGCTATGGCGGCCGCCAAGAGATCCTCCACGCCGCCCGCCAGCTCGCCAAAGCCGCCCAAGAAGGCCGCCTCCATCCAGACTCCCTCACCGAAGCCCTCTTCAAATCCTACCTCTGGACTAAAGACCTACCCGAACCCGAACTCCTCATCCGAACCAGCGGCGAACAGCGCATCAGTAACTTCCTCCTCTGGGATATTGCTTATACAGAGTTTTACTTCACTCCTGTCTTATGGCCGGATTTCCGTCGACAGCACTTATACGAAGCCATATGGGCTTATCAGCAGCGCGAACGGCGATTTGGGCGGGTCTCGGCCTCCTCTTAGGGTTTGCTCAAACCCTTACCCCTCTTCAACCCCGAGAGGTAGAAGTCGCCGGCCTTCGCGTAGAAGGCACCTCCTATGTGGACCCAGAAGCCATCAAAATCGCCAGCGGCCTCTATCTCTCCCAAAAGCTGCGCATCCCAGGCGATGCCCTCTCCAATGCCATTAAAAAGCTCTGGAAGCTAGGACTCTTCTCAGAAGTAGAAATCCTTGCCGACAGCCTTACCGAAAAAAAGGTTTGGCTCGTGATTCGGGTTACAGAACGCCCCCGTATCTTTAACTATTCCTTCCGGGGCCTCTCTAAAAGCAAAGTGAGCGACCTCAAAGACAAAGTAGGCCTTGTCAAAGGCACTATCTTTACAGAAGCCCAGCGCCAAAGAGCCGAACGCGTAATTCGCAACTACCTCCAGAGCAAAGGCTACTATCAGGCTACCGTTCGCACCGAAATCCGTCCCGATACTATCGAGCCTAACCTCATAGAAGTAATATTTTTCGTCAAGCAAGGTCCCCGCACCCGCATCCAAGAAATCTCCATTCAGGGTCTAAACCACTTCTCCCCCCGCTGGGTCAAACGCCAACTCAAAGAAACCAAAGAAAAACGCTTATACCGCTTCTGGAAACGTTCTCGCTTCCAACGTACAGAGTTTGAAAAAGACATAGAGCGCCTCATTGAAAAAATGCGCGAAAAAGGCTACCGAGATGCCCGACTCTTATCTGATAGCGTCTATCTCATCAATAACCGCCACCTTAAGATAGACCTCTCCCTCCATGAGGGGCGGCGTTATTACTTCCGTAATATCATTTGGGAAGGGAATTCCGCTCATGACTCTACTACGCTGAGCCGCATCTTAGGCATTCGACGGGGCGATGTATATAACCCAAAACTCTTAGAAAGGCGCCTCCAAATGGACCCCAACGGAAACGATGTAGCTTCCTTGTACTTGGATGATGGCTATTTATTCTTTCGTGCGGAGCCTGTAGAGCATATCGTGGGTGAAGACTCTGTGGATTTGGTGATTCGTTTATTTGAGGGGCCGCAGGCCACGATTCGGCGCATCCTTACCGAGGGGAATGATCGCACGCGAGATCGGGTGGTGCTTCGGGAGATTCGCACCTATCCGGGTGATAAGTTTAGCCGCAATGCCCTCATCCGGTCGCAGCGGGAAATTCTCGCTTTGGGTTACTTTGATCAGGAAAAAACCCAAATCGTTCCCCTCCCGGAGCCTTCGGAAGGAGTCGTAGATCTCAAGTATGTTTTAGAGGAGCGGCCTTCGGATCAGGTCTTTTTGCAGGGGGGCTGGGGCGGTCGTATCCGCGATGCTTATGGTAATCCCATTGGGGGGGGACTTATCCTCACTACGGGCATTCGCTTTAATAACTTCGCCCTTAGTCGTATCCCTAATAAGCGGGCTTGGCGTCCCCTTCCCACGGGCGATGGTCAACAGCTCGGCCTCCAAATCCAGCTCAATGGCCGCGGCTTCCAAAACTACGCCATCAACTTCTTGGACCCGTGGTTCGGCGGCAAAAAACCCAACTCCTTCGGCTTCTCTCTTTACTACTCGGTCCAAAGGTCCCTCTTCTCCGATTACTACCTTTCTATCCTTGGCACTACGTTGGACTTTGGAAAACGTCTCCGATTTCCGGATGACTTTTTCCGCAGTTATACCACGCTTTCCTACCGCTATTATTCTGCTAAAAATGCCTTTTCGCTCTTGGGGTCCCGGGGAACGGCTTTTGTCAATATCATATCCCTGCGGCAGGCTATTGATCGGACCAGTTTGGATGCGCCTATTTATCCGCGCTCGGGTTCTTCTATTACCCTTTCCGTGGAGGTAACGCCCCCCTGGTCTTACTTGCTGAGGGGAGCCTACGAAAAGGAACGGGATGCGCTACGTTTGTTGGAGTTTCACAAGTGGCGCATGGATGCGCAGTTTTATGCCCGAGTCGTGGGGAATCTGGTGCTGGCGCCGCGGTTTCGCTTAGGTCTTCTGGGCCGGTATAATCCCGACCTTCCGTTTTCGCCCTTTGAGCGGTTTTTCCTTGGAGGGGATGGCATTCAGGGCTTCAATATTGACGGCCGGGAAATCATCGCCCTGCGGGGATACGCGTCTCCTTTTATTGGTCCGGCTAATGGGGCCTTAGCTTTCACGAAGTTCACCTTGGAGCTACGGCAGGCAATCTCCCTCAATCCCGCTGCCACGTTGTGGGTACATGTCTTTGGAGAGGGGGGCAATGCTTGGGGACGCCTCTCAGATATCAATCCCCTTAATCTCCAGCGCTCCTTTGGGGCAGGAGTGCGAATATTTGTGCCAATGTTTGGACTCTTAGGGGTGGACTTTGGATATGGGATAGATAATGCTCGGGACCCGGCGGGTTTCCCCTTAGGGGGGCCGCGCTGGCACTTCATGATCGGTCAGCAACTATGAAAACCTGGCATAAACTTGGACTGGCCCTTCTTGTCTGGGGCCTTAGCTACGTAGCCGCTCAAAAAGTGGGGTATGTCGACACCCAAGCCCTCCTAGAACGCATGCCCGAGTACAAAGCCGCCGAACAGGAAATAGAACGGCTTACCCAACAATGGCAAAAAGAAATCGACGACCTCTACGCTCGTATTGAGCAGCTTTTCCAGCAGTACCGAGAACAAGAACCGCTCATGTCCCCCGAAATGAAACGCCGAAAACAAGAAGAGATTGAAGCCGAAGAGCGGAAAGCCCGAGAGCTCCAGCGCAAACGTTTCGGCCCCAATGGCGACCTCTTCAAACAGCGAGAAGAAAAAATGAAACCCATCTTAGACCGTCTCCAACAAGCCATCCAAGCCGTCGCCCAAGAAAAGAAATTTTCTCTGGTCTTAGACCGCAGTGCAGGGGGAATCCTGTTATATGCGGAGCCAGCTTATGATCTTACGGATGCAGTGGCCGCCAAACTCGGACTGCGATGAGAAAGCTGTTTTTGGGGGGAGTGCTCCTCCTTTTCTTAGCGTGCCGACCCAGCTCAAACACCTCAGCTTCCGCTTCTGATAAGCCCAGCCTGCGCATCGGCTACACCAATCTGGAACGGGTTCTCCAGCTTATGCCCGAAGCCCAAGCTGTGGATAGCCAGCTGCGCGCCTATCAAGCCTCGCTCCTACAGCCCATCCAACAAAAACAAGCCGCCTTAGAAAAACAATACCAAAACTTTCTGGAACTCCAACAAAAAGGCCTCTTAGCTCCGGTAGAAGTCGAACAGCGCCAAAAAGAACTCCTCAAACTCAACGAGGAGATCCAACGTCTCCAAATCCAAGCCGAAGAAAAACTTTATGCCAAACGAGCGGAACTCCTCCAACCTCTATCGGACAAACTCCAAAAAGTCATAGAGGAGCTCGCCCAAGAAGAAGGCTACGACTACATCCTCAATAACTCTAATGCCACGGGGGTGGCTTTCATTTTACATGCCCCAAAAGAGCATGATGTAACGAAACGGCTACTAAAGCGGCTGGGAGTTTCGCCAGATAGTCTCCCAGACGAGGAGCCTAAGTAAAATCCGTACCTTTGCCCAATGCGCAAACTGCTGCCTCGCCTCATCTTCACGTTTGCTTTCCTCTGGGCTCAAACTCCAACCCCCTCCAAAAAGGCCCACCGCATCGGCTACACAAACTTAGAACTCGTCCTTAGCTACATGCCCGAAGCCCAGCAGGTAGAAGCCGAACTGCGCACTTACGAAAGAAAAGTCCTGGAACAGCTCAACATCAAGCAAGCCTACCTCCAAACTAAAATAGAAGAATACACTGAACTCAAACAACAAGGCAAACTTTCCCCCGTCCAGGAAGAAGAGCGCCGTAAAGAAATCATGCGCTTAGACGAAGAGCTCAAGCGCTTTCAAGAGGAAAGCGAACAAAACTACCTCAAAAAGAAAGTTGAGCTTTTACAACCTATCATTGATAAGCTCCAAAAAGCCATTACGGAGCTGGCAGAGGCAGAAGGGTATGATTACATTTTGAATAACTCTAACTCCACAGGGGTAGCAACGATTTTGTACGGCCCTAAGAGTGAAGATGTTACGGAAAAGCTGCTTCGGCGATTGGGCATAGACCCTTCTAAGTTACAGCGACCTACTTCCGAAACCTCGGGTAGTGGGAGCCCTTCTGGGGCCCCTGAGAAAAAATAGCCCCCGAGAAAAGGAATGACGATTGGGGTTTTTGATTCTGGGTTAGGGGGGCTTTTGACGGCGCGGTATATCAAGGCTTTTGCTCCAGAGGTTCGGATTTTGTACTATGGGGATACGGCGCATTTGCCTTATGGCGACAAATCGTCCTGGCAGGTGCAGGCGTATGCTCGGGAGATTGTGCGGTTCTTACTGGAGGCGGGTGCCCAGGGGATTGTGATTGCTTGTAATACGGCTTCGGCGGTCGCTCGGGAGGCGGTTTGGGCCGAAGCGCAGGGAAAGCCGGTTTGGGATGCGATTTCGGCTACTGTGCAGCAGTTTGAGGCGCAGCCCCCTGAGTTCCCCTTGGGTGTAATAGGTACTTATACGACCATCCGCTCAGGCATTTATGGGGCGGCTATTCGGGAGCGATGGCCTGAAGCCCCCATCGCCCAGCTCCCCACCCCTCTCCTCGTACCCCTTATAGAAGAAGGCTTTGCGGATCATCCTGCGACGCAGCTCATTTTGCAGACCTATCTTTCCAGTCCTGCGCTGGGGGGGATTCGGAGTCTTCTTTTGGCCTGCACGCATTATCCTTTACTGATGGGGGCCATTGAAGCCTACTATCAGGGGCGCGGTGAGGCATGTCGGCTCTACAATAGTGCAGAGATGTTGGCTCGCACTGTGGTTTCGGAGTTGGGGCGGCTTCCGGCCTTGCCTGCAAATGCAGGGAGTGATGTTTTCTGGGTTTCGGATTATACGGAGCGATTTGCGGAGTTGGCGGCCCGTTTCTGGGGCGAGTCCCTCCCTCTCCAAAAAGCCCCTACTTTCGTCGGCTCCTAAGGAGAAGGGGGCCGCTTGAATAAGAAGGCGGTTTTGGGGTAGGTAGGTGCATGGTGGAGATTGTACCCCCCCTCACCTCTCAAAGAAGCCCACCAGAAACAATCCTCCCCTTCCTCAGAGAGGAGCAAACTCCTTCTGCCTACGCCCCTAGGCCTTCTTCTTCTCGTAGAATTGCTTTTCCCAGGCCCGCTGGTTTTGTTCAGCTTCGGTAATGTAAGAGCTAAAATAGGCGATATTTAGCACCAGCCAGTTGAGAAAATTCGCAGGAAAATAGGTAGGGCGCACAAAGTCCACAAATAAAACTACGCGGATCTCATCGGTATTGTTATGGACTTCATGGTCAAAGCAGTCATCAAAGATGATGACTTTGCCTTCTTCCCAGTGGAGTTTTTGGTCGTGGACGCGAATCCAGCACTTTTCGCGCTCCTTAGGGACAATTAGGCCCAGATGCAGGCGCAATACCCCATTATACGGTCCCCGGTGCGGGGGAATGTACTTCCCGGGCTCTAAAATAGAGAAGAAGGCGGTCTTTATCCCCGGGATTTCTCGCAGCAGGCGCGCAGTTTCAGGACATTGGCGACAGTTAGCCTCGCTCCAACGCCCATACCCACAAAACATGAAAGTCTTCCATTGCTTATCCCGCGTAATGGTAGTGACTTCTGGCGTAATCTCATGAAAGGCTGGCAGCTCATCCTTGTAAGCCAAAATAGCATCCAGTTCTTTACGGATGACTTGCCAGTTATCTTCCAATTTTTTTGCCCATGGAAAGAGATTGACATCATAGACGGGGGGATTGCCATACACGGAGAAGCGGGCATTGACTTCCTCAACAAAGTCTACAAAAGCCTGCGTGACCCTTTCGCCGAAAGTGCGCGGCTGTTTGAGGGTCCCTTTGTACACCTGTGCCATGCGACAAAGTTACACTGAAATCTCTGATAGGAGGTACTGGTTCTAAGGAAGTTTATGGTTTGCGGGCCAGGAGGCTTGAAGGTAGTAGGTAGGTCCTCCTTTTTTACGTTGGAAGTCGGTTTCTATGGTGAGCCACGGGGAAGGGAGATGGGGGGGGGTTACTTTTCCGCTCCAGTGGATTTGGGCGCCTTGGAGGAGGAGCTGCTCCTCGGAATAGCGCCATAGGAGTTCGTCATCTGTGCGCAGGTGCAGCAGTCCTTGGGGTTGGAGGATGTGGTGATAGAGTCGGAGGAAGCGGGGGTGGGTCAGGCGATGTTTAGCTTGGCGGGATTTGGGGTAGGGGTCGGGGTGGACCAGCCATATTTCGGAGACCTCCCCCGCCGCAAAGGTGGCCTCTAAAAGTAAGGCATCCCCTTGCCAGAAAAAGACATTGGGGAGGTGCAGGGTTTCAGCAGCACGTACGGCGGCGTATAAGCGGTCTGCTTTTCGATCCAGCCCAATGACCAGCGCCTCGGGCAGGAGTTTAGCTAGGGCTATAGAAAAGTCACCTTTACCGCAGCCTACCTCCAGGATGAGGGGAGTTTCTTCCAAAAAGCCTAACTGTTGGCGCCAGTGGCCGGGCGGGGGAACTTTTTCGCCATAGAGGGCATAAGGGCTAGCCCAGTAGCGGCGCTTTTTTTCCAGCTTACCCAGCATGGGGGTAAGGGAGAGTGTATTTTAGGGGCTTTCGGGTACCAGGTCTTTTCGGCGGATGAGCCAATCCTCACGCTGAGGGCCTGTAGAAATGGCCCATACGGGGAGGCCGGTGCGCGCTTCAATCCACCGGAGGAAGGCCTCGTAGTTAGGATCGGAGAGGCTGGACCAGCCAGGGAGCTCTTCGTAAAGGGGATCGTGATCGGGACCGCCAATGCGCACTTTTATGGTAGGAAGTCCAGCAAGGACATCCCCCTTAGTAACGATGAGGGCGGTAACGCCGTTGATTTGGATGGCATATTGGAGGAGGGGGAGGTCCAGCCAACCGCATCGGCGTAAGCGACCGGTGGTGGAGCCGCGTTCGCCGCCCCGCTCTTGAAGCCAGGTTGCCAGCTCGCCCGTGATCTCCGTCGGAAAAGGCCCCGCTCCTACCCGCGTAGCATAGGCCTTAATCACGCCCCAGACCTGCCCTATCTGACGCGGCGAGACCAGCAGCCCCGCACATACCCCCGCCACCGTCGTGTGCGAAGAAGTTACATACGGATAACTCCCCGCAAACACATCCAGCAGCGTCCCTTGCGACCCCTCCGCCAAAATACGCCTATGCTGACGCAGCCACTCATAAGTAGAGACCCAACGCAACCGCCGCAAACTTTCCAAGGCCTCCCAAAAACTCTCCGGTATCTCCACTGGCGGTGCGCCCGGAAACTGCTTCTGATGATAGACAGTCAAAATCCGTATCCGCTCTCGGTAGTCCGGCTTCTCCAAGTCCCCCACCGAAATCCCCCGACGCGCATACCTATCCGCGTAGGCTGGACCAATGCCCCGCCGTGTCGTACCAATCTTCTCGGCTTCTTGCGAAACCTCCTCCAGCCACCGATGCACCGGCAAAATCAAATGCACCCCCCGCCCCAAAAAAAGCCGCTCCTCCACCGAAACCCCCATCCTCTCTAAACCCGCTATCTCCCCCACCAAAATCTCGGGGTCTATTACGGCACCGTCTCCAATCAGACATTGGACCGTGTCATGAAATATGCCCGCCGGCACCTGATGGAGGACAACTTTCTGGCCGTTATGATATAACGTATGCCCTGCATTCGGCCCGCCTTGAAAGCGCGCCACCACCTCATACCCCCGCGCTAACGCATCCACCACCTTCCCCTTCCCCTCATCCCCCCACTGCAAGCCCAAAACGACATCAACCTGCACTGGCCCCCAGCCGCTTCAAAGCTTCTTCCACCGTGTCAGTCACCACAAATACCGTATCTAACCGAGTAATATGCAGAAGATTACGCACATTCTGCGGCACAGCAGCCAAAATAAACTCACCCCCCACCGAACGCGTCCGAGAAAATAACGTAATCAGCGACCCTAAGCCAGCACTATTGATATTGCGCACATGAGAAAAGTCCAGCACAATGTGCTTTTGGCCTTGATCGAGGAGTTTGAGAACGGCATCTTTGAACTGCTGCTGAGTAGAGTCTCCCATCAGGGAACCTTCCAGCCGAAAGATAGTAGCTGTACCTTGGACTTCTTGCGTATATATCATACTCGTTTCGGGATTGAAGTTGCTCATTGCCGGTCAAAGGTAGGGATTTTTTTGCGGTTGGAGCAGTTGGGGCGCTCACAGCTGGCATAAATGACCAGGTCGTGGCGCTTAGGGCGCATCCCAAAGAGTCGCCCTACCGACTCACTCACCAATCCCATCTGAGGATCACAAAATTCCTCAATCTCCCCGCAGTCCAGGCAGATGAGATGATCATGCTGTTGGCGGCCTAAGCTCCGCTCATAAAGCATGCGCCCCTCCCCAAATAAGTACCGCCGCACCAAACCCGCCTCCACGAAAAGCTGCAAAGCATTGTACACGGTGGCTCGGCTAACCTTTATGCCTCGCCCTAAAAGCTGAGTGTACAACTGCTCGGCGTCAAAGTGATCCAGGTGAAGGTAGATTTCTTTTAGGATGGCGTAGCGTTCTCGGGTTTCCCGAAGGCCCCGGCTGCGGATATAGGTTTTCAGAGCGGCTTCAGCCGCCTGGTAGGCATCTTGGGCAGAGGCAGACATCGCTTCAAAGAAAAGCAAAAGTTTGGAGTGAGGCGAGTGTTTTAGGGAAGTTTACTCCTGGAAGGCTCTCTGGAGGTCTATAGCGGTGATTTTCTGGGGCTGGCCCTGCAGACGGTCTCGGAGGAAAGCGAGTTGAGCGGCGCGACGCAGCCAACTTATGAGATCAGCCCGACTAAACCCTTCGGTTTTTTCAGCCCACAGGGTCCAGTCTATGTCGCTTTCCACAGGAAAGTCCCGGGATGCTTGGCGTAAGATCAGCTCTCTTTCCCACACATCTGGCAGAGAAATGTAAAGGCGATGATCAATACGTTCACTTCGTAGGAGGGCGCTTTCCAGCGCATGCCGGCGGTTCGTGATGCCCACTACGGCTACTGGCCTTTGTCGGTACTTTAGTTCGTCTATCAGCAAGAGGAGCTGATTCGTGATGCCATTAAGCCAGGGGAGATTCGCTTCCCGGGAAGGGAAGAGGCTATCAAACTCTTCAAAGACGAGCACCACAGGGGCATAGCGAAAAGCTTTGTAAAAGATTTGCCGCAGCCGCCCCTCTGACTCTCCAAACCACATAGAAGCCAAGGCAGGCGTGTGAATGAACCGCGTAGGAAGCTGTCCTCCCTTTGAAAGGGCCCGAAAGAGGTAACTTTTGCCCGTGCCGGGAGGGCCTTCCACGATAATCATCGGAGAGACCGAAACACCATACTGCTTAGCCAAAGCAGGATAACGTAAGGGTAGATAAAGGTGCTCAATCAGGAATTCTTTTTCGGCTTCCATGCCGTAGACGCCGGGAAAGAGTTTCTCCCGCAATTCAGCAAGGGAGATAGCTGGGGGGTAAATAGACTCCGAGGGAGATGGGGATGGCTCCTTAGGGGTGCCGAGGTGGGTACGCACATAGGGAAGCTCCCACAAGCTATTGCCTAAGCGGCGCAAGAGCCGGCGCAGACCCGCCGTATCATAGTGAGAAAGCGGATACAGAGGTGCGAGGAGTTTTCTTTCGCGCGCTTCCTTCGCTAAAATCAGAAGCACACGGCGATCGGCTTCGCTCAGGAAGCGCTCCAACTCCGCCCTCCTATCCATAAGTGGCGAGAGCGGGAATCGAACCCGCGACCTCAGGATTATGAATCCTGCGCTCTTACCAACTGAGCTATCTCGCCCACTTATGGCAAATATACAGCCTTCCGTTCATCTGATGCCGCCCCCCTTACATTGCTGGATTCTTCGTATTTTTGCCTTGGAGAGATGCCGGAGTGGTCGAACGGGCCTGACTTGAAATCAGGTAGCCCGCTCAACGCGGGCTCGGGGGTTCGAATCCCTCTCTCTCCGCATGCAGCTCGTTACGCTTGAACAGTTCATTGCCGATCGCCAGCAAGAAATCGAGGGAGCCACCGGCGCCCTCTCTAAAATCCTCCGCGATCTTTCGCTGGGCGCTAAACTCATTAGCTTCCACCTCCGACGAGCCGCCCTCTCCGGGATCCTCGGCGAACTCGGCCTTACCAACATCCAAGGGGAATCCGTCCAAAAATTAGACCACCTCGCTAACACCCTCTTCCGCCACCTTTTTGCTAAAAATCCCCATATCGCCGGCTTTGCCTCCGAAGAAGATGACACCTTCACCCCCCTCAACCCCAATGGAAAATACGTCATCCTCTTAGACCCTCTGGACGGCTCCTCCAACATTGATGTCGGGGTCCCTGTGGGGACTATCTTTTCCATCTATCGGCGTCGGACGCCCTCCGGAAGCCCCTGCACAGAGGCGGACTTCTTACAAGGGGGGCGAGCCCAAGTAGCCGCAGGCTATGTGCTCTATGGCACCAGCACCCTCCTCTTTTACACCACCGGCAAAGGCGTACATGGCTTTACCTTAGAACCCGCCGCAGGTGATTTCATCCTTTCCCACCCCGACGTGCGCATGCCCGAAAAAAGTAGCTACTACTCCTTCAACGACAACCAACTCCACGAGTGGCACCCAGCTCTCCAAGAGTTTATCCAGACCTTCCACCAGGAAAATCGCCAAAGCCCTAAGCCCCAGTCCCTCCGCTATGTAGGATCCCTGGTAGCAGACTTTCATCGCAATCTTCTCAAAGGCGGCTTTTTCATGTACCCGGGCACCGTTGCTAAACCCGAAGGCAAACTGCGCCTTTTATATGAGGCCTATCCCATGGCCTGGCTCATAGAAGAGGCCGGCGGCGCCGCTACCAACGGCATACAACCCATCTTAGACATCCCACCTACCAAAATCCATCAGCGCACAGCGCTATTCCTCGGCCCTAAGAGCCTCTTGGAGAAAATCGCTCAAACCCTCTCTACCGATGTCTCTGTGGCAAAGGTTTAAGCGGGCTATTCGGGCGCTTTTTGGCAAAGCCGTAGAAGCCATTGAAGACCCCCGCCTCATCCTTGAACAAAATATCCGCGACCTGAATGACCAGGTCCCCAAAATGAACCAGCACATCGCCTCCGTCAAAGCCACCGTCACCCTTCTTGAACGCGAACTAGCCAAGTCCAAAAAAGAGTACGAAGAGCTAATTGCTCGGGTCAAAGCCGCTCTGGCCCAAAACCGCGAAGATCTGGCCGAACAGTACGCCCTGAGAATAGAAAAGCTCAAGCAGTCTATTGCGCAAACACAAGCAGAACTGGAAGCCGCTCAAAAAGCTTACGAAAAAGCCCTGGAGATCAAAAAGCTCTTCCTGCGGGAGAAAGAACGGAAGATTCAAGAGGCGCGGGCCGCCCTTCAGCAGTATGAGCGGGCGCAATGGCAGGCTAAAATCGCCGAGGTCTTTGAGCAGTTTGAGGTAGGAGGCATTGACCAGACCCATGACGAGATGGTGCGTCGCCTCCAAGAAAAAGCCGCCCAATATGAAGCCCGTTTAGAACTCGCTCTGGACTCCATTGACACCTCCAGGCTCAAGATAGAAGAAGAAATGGAGCGCATCCAAGCTAAAGAGTCCCTCAGTCGTCTAAAGGCCGAACTGGGCTTAGAAATGCCCCCTAAACCCACCAGCTCCGAACCTACAACGCCCACCTCCCCCTCTGATAAAGAACCTCCCACTAAGGAGCCCCTCCTATAGCCTATGCCCTATACGCCCGAAGAGTACGAAAAGCTCAAAGCCGCCTACAAAGAAGAACTGCGACAACGCAAAGCCATCTTAGAGGCAGCACGTCAGGCCTACCTTCGCCAAAAAGCAGAATGGCATCTGGCCCAAATGCAATCCGCCTTAGAAGCCCTCGGATATAGCTTAGAACCGCCCCTTGCGCCCTCAGAATCTACACCCTCGCCACAAGAACTCAAGGAACCCTCTTCTACAGAGCCCTCTTCTCCCCCGGAGACTAAGACGCTCTTTTGAGCCTGCGCATCCTTCAGCTAACTCCAAAGCCTATCTACCCGCCCCGCGATGGAGGAGCCTTAGCCAGCCTCCACTTTGTGGAAGTGTGGCTTCGTCTGGGATGGCAGGTGGAGACTCTGGCTATGAGCACCCCGAAACATCCCGCTCCACCTCAAGCGCCCTTCCCCCAAAAGACTATCTTCGTAGATAC
>Ga0079995_1045910_pt1 | contig 16553 bp, 26 predicted proteins | sample FaiFalFF_MnMetaG_2_FD_69198 | JGI IMG/M metagenome (GOLD analysis project Ga0079995, IMG submission 69198) | Freshwater microbial communities from Yellowstone National Park, Wyoming, USA - Fairy Falls C (FF_Mn_C) (SPADES assembly) (version 4) | ecosystem: Environmental > Aquatic > Freshwater >...
CGTTAAGAGGAAAGACACAGCTTAGCGGGGGGTGGACTCGAACCACCGATCTCCGGGTTATGAGCCCGGCGGGTTAACCTGGCTACCCTACCCCGCTATGGTTGGGTAACCATGCCTGCTTTTATATTGTCTGGGGTTTGTCGGTATTACCTGCTTTCGATACCCACCCCCCTTCTCGGTGGGTATACGGTTAAGTGGTCGTCTGTCAGCATGTATGGCGGCTGTGTGTGGCATGGCCCCCTCAAGGAAGAAAGAGCGAAGGCATGAAATAAACCTTAGCACATGGTTCGCCTTCCTCTCCAATATTGATGAGGAGACGCGGACGGTCTATGCGCGGGCCCTCAAACAATTCTGTGAAGTGAACGGGTTTTCATCACTTGAGGAGGCCGCGGCCCTCGGGGATGAAAGACATTTCTCCACGTTTATCCTCAACCTGAAGGACCGTGGCGCGGCCCCTAACACGGTCAGGCTCTATGCCACAGGCGTGAGACGTTTCTTCGAGGCTGTGAAAAGACCGCTCAACCCCTTCGACGTCAAGCTCGCCGTCCCCAAACGCCGTCAAATTCGTGAGACGAACGCCATACCCGCGGAGCTGGTGCGTGACATCATTCTCGCGGCCCCGCCAGCCAAACGCCTACTTCTCCACTTTCTCTGGGCCACGGGCCTCCGCATAGGTGAAGCCCTCTCACTCAGGAAAAAAGACTTCAGCCTAGACACCTACCCGGCGAAGTTCACGGTCATAACTGAGAAGACGAACAAGCCCCGCGTCGTCTTCATCCCCGAGGACTTAGCGAAAAAGTTGAGTGAACACCTAAGTAAGCTAAGCGATGACGACTATGTTTTCCACGTCGAAGACGACGCCCGAAAGCCCCTGAACCGGGACAAGGTTGGGGAAATGTTTCGAAGCGTTCAGGCGCGGCTGGAGATACTGAAGCGGGACAGCTCAGGCCGCGGCTACAAATACACGTTACACTCATTCCGCCGCTCATATGAAACCATATTGGCTAGCTGCGGCGTCCACCCAATGACAATCAAGTTTCTTCTCGGCCATACACAAGGCGTTGAGGACTCATACCTCAGGCTCTCAGAGAAAGAGCTTGCCGCCGAGTGGCGAAAAGCAGAAAACGCGTTAAGACTAGACCTCAAACAGCCAGTCAGCCACGACTATGTGAAGCAATTGGAAGAAAGACTGACACAAGCTATGGACCGAATCATAAAACTTGAAACTTTACTTCTGAGAAGCCGTGACATCGAGCTGAGAACGCTGGCCGATGAACTTAAGGCTGGAGACGAAGTATTCAAACAAGAACCCTCATATGAGAAGCTGAGAAAGTCGTCAAAAATATAACGCGGGAAGCTTAGTTTTCGATGACTGAGGAACAAAAACTTAAAGAGGTCTTGAGTAAGCTGATAGAAATTCTTCAGAAGTATGTGGCCCAGCTTGATGAGCTCGACCCATCAACACGAGAAGGTGCTCGGGTAGCCGATGCTGTCACCAAGCTGCTGGGCCGTATCAAAGACTTCGAGGACAGGCTTACAGATGAGGAGGCTGACATTGTTCAGGCCCTCGGCTCGAAAGCCAGGAAAACAACAGTCAAACAGGAAGGCTCTAACGTCGAGGCCGCGGTCGAGTATATCCGCCTAGCGCTTGCCGAGCTGGGGGTGGTCGCATGAATTATGAGGAGTTTCAGAAGCTGGGGATTAAGGAAGGCAGCCGAATTCTAGTCACATGGTTTGACGCGGCAGAGAACCATAACAAGAGCTACAGGCCGCTGAAAGAGGAAGAGGCGATAACTATTGTCCAAAGCGAAGGTGTTTTCTTCCAGCTCTACACATCAGCTTTCTATCCCGACTTCCCGCATCTCGTTCTTTATGAGGGTGAGCGGGATGTCTACGTCCCGAAAAACAGGCGTGTTGAGCGGCGCCACGTCTTTCTCAGCATCCCCCTTGTCTTGGTGAAGGACATTGAGGTGTTGAAGAGGGCCCGCCGCGCGGTCAAGGCCCCCACGGTCTACTATGTTGTTGAGGTCGGTGAGTCTGTGAAGAAGGTGATACGGGTGAAAGAGTGTGTCAGTCGATGAGCTGCTTGACCCAGCGGTCTTTGCGGAGAAAATCCTGAAGTTCAGGCCCTTCCCCTATCAGGTTCAGCTTCTCAGAGACAACGCTAAAAGAATCATTGTTTGCGCGGGCCGTCAGGTCGGTAAAAGCACCACTATCGCCGCGAAGGCCTTACACTTCGCGGCCACAAACCCGAGGACTACAACGCTCATAGTCTCCGCAACACTCCGCCAGTCGATGCTGATGTTCGATAAAATCTTGGACTTCATTGAGGGCGGGCCCTTGAGGCGGAGCGTAAAATATCGGACGCGGACGCGGGTGAAGTTCAGTAACGGGAGCTGGATTATCGCGCTACCCTCAGGCCGTTACGGCCACACGCTCCGAGGGCATACCGCGCATTTAATCATCCTCGACGAAACCGCCTTCATCCCCATCGAGGTGATAGAGAACGTCGTCTTCCCGATGCTGGCTACCACGAATGGTGATTGCTGGATGCTCTCAACCCCTTGGGGGACAGACCACACGTTCTACCGCGCGTGGAACTCACCTGACTGGAGTAAGCATCATTGGCCGACATCTGTGAACCCTTTGGTCAGCCCTCAATTCCTTGAGGAGCAGAAAAACCTCATAGGAGAGGAGCGGTTCAGAATCGAGTATCTAGCAGAGTTTGTAAGCGAAGAGGACAGCTTCTTCCCAATTTCGCTTCTCCGCTCCTGCGTTGAAGATTACACACCTACCCTTGAGTCGGGCCTTGTCTGGGGCTATGACCCAGGTGGAAAGGACTCGATGGCGGCAATCGTGGCTGTGAAATGGGTTGGTGAGAAAGCATATGTTATGTATCATAAAGCAATCAAGAGTGACAGCTATGTAACGGTTGACTTAATGCTTGCCGACCTACATAAACAATATCCATTCTCACGGCTTGTCTTCGACCGGACGGGGATAGGCGGGCCCCTCGAAGAACATCTCCGAGAGCTGGGCCTACCCATCGAGCCCGTCGTCATAACAGCCGACCGTGCACAAGAAATGATGTTCAATATGAAAGCATTGATGGAGAATAAGAAACTAGCGCTACCTAACTCATTCGACCTCTTGAACCACCTGAACGCGGTGACGGCTGAGAAAAGCTGGTCAGGCCGCCACCTTTTCAGAAAAAGAAGCGGGACATATGATGACTTAGCTTATGCGTTAGCATTAGCTCTGAAAGAAGAGAAGCGTGGGGTTATTTATGTGATTCAACCATAAGTATCATGGGTGATACATAGTATCAGGGGTGATTTTTCTCAGCTATTGAGAAAAAATCCATGAATTTTATCTCTATATGTGAGAAACTTTTGGTAATACCCAACTATTTAACCCCCCGCCCCCTACCTTGATGGTGTTTGTGTTTGTTAGGTGTAGCTACTCACCATTGTTTATAAACTATCAAACAATATTTAAACCCTTGGTACTCTGATTGCAAACAATTTAAAAACACATCGGTAGCATGAATACATACTACCCGCCACAGCTCTCACAAAACCCACATACTCGGCAATGTCTGAAGTAGGTTTCCGGCATAGGGCTGCCACAAGAGGGGCATACCCGTCTCCGCTCGGACATACTCTAAGTCACCTCTGAAGCGGTATTTGAGGCGTGACAGGGGCATTGGCATGATATTATTTTATGGCTGGCCGTCTTCTCTTTCATGTCTATTTGGAATGTGATAAAAACACCGGGACAGTCTTCATGTTGGCCGTAGGTGCAGGCTAGGCTGACCTCGGGGTTGGAACGTTGGAACACACCTGGAACAGGGTTGGAACACTCGGCTTTTTCCAGGTTCTGAGGCGTGGGGCCCTGAAACTCTGGGTTTTCGAGGGGGGTTGGACACGCGGCCCCCCCATCACTCACATCATTCTCAGTATTACCGTAATACTCAACCCCCGAGCTTTCATCCTTATTTTTAACCTTTTCGTCACTTTCACTCTCCTCTCCCCCTCTCTCAATTGATGATGTGTCAGTATGGGGTTTCTGGTGTCCAACCCCCTGCGATTCCTCAAAGTTTCCGGCTTCTATGGCTTCCTGAGCCAAAACAGGCTGGTGTTCCAACCCTGTTCCAACCTGTTCCAACTGTTCCAACCCCTTAGCCTGCTCTAATACCGGTATAATATCGAGGAGACGGCTGAAATCAACTTCCTTATACCCGCCCACCTTCTCATAGATGTTTTCTTTACCGGGGTTTCGTGTGACGACCACATATCCCAGCTCCTCCAACTCCTCTAAGATGCGCCTAACCCGCTTGCTTGACATCCTGCGGCCCTTGGCGTTCACGGCCTTGGTCAGCTCTGATGTCGTCCACGTCAGGTTTGAATCCATGATGTCCAAAATAAGCCTCTGGGTTTCGGTCACATTCTGCAAAGTCTGCTTAAAGGCGGGCATCACGCTTAACACGTTTTCAAAGTCCCGCCTATCGGCCACGACAAACCGCTTACCGTCCTTTTCAAAGGTCTGGCGTTCATGCTGGAAGAGGAGCGCGGACGCCTGAATAAGCGCGATAAACTTCCGCCAGTCCCGCCTCAGCTTCACCGATGAAAACGTCACGGCCTCACGTAGCTTCTCAGCCCATGGGACGGCTACGTAGGCGGGCTTCAGGGATTTGAACCATGCGGCTATGGCCTCAGCGCCCTCGGCCTGCTTCTGCTTCAGCTCAGCCGCCAGCTCCGCGTCAGCCGCCAGCCTCGTCTGAAACTCGATGATGCGGTTTGTCTGCTCATCTGATTCATCCACGCTTGTGACTATGAGGCGGTTGCGGAGGTCGGGCCTCAAGCCCTCTAGCGGCGTCGTGCTGAAAAGAAAGGGCTGCCCCTCAAATTCATACTCCACCGGCTCACCAGTCTCCCTGTCCACAATACCTACCCGCAGACGGCCCTCGGAAAGGGTTAGATGTAGCTGCTGAGGCGTGTTCTCGAAAAGCTCGTAGATAGTCAGGATGCATTCATCCATGTTACGGCCCCTAAACTTCCGCTCGAGAAAGGCACCCGTGAACCGCGTGAACTCTTCAACTCTCTTCAATAGCCTGAAGGGCTGGAGAACGTTGTCGACAAAATAGCTCTTACCCGCGCTCGACTCCCCCTGCACCACAATACCCATCACCCAGAAATCGCGGTTCAAATTGAGGCGGCTGGCGAGCGCAAGGAGAACCAGCTTCACGTTCACATCTTCACCTACAAGCATGGGGTAGAGGGCCCGCAGGTCGTCGAGGTTATGAGGCGTTATTAAGGCCCGCGGTTCAGGCGGCTTCTCAAAGCTAAGAACCTCGAGGAGCGGGATGACTTTCTTCTTCCATATATCCATCGTTGGGTAGACAACCAGCTTCAAACGGCCCGTCGGAAGCTTCGTGAATGAGATGTAGCGGAAGCGGTCTGAATTGACTTCAAGTATCCCCGTATAGTATGCCTTCGGGTATTCAAGAACACTGCGGGCCGTTATAACACGCTTACAGGAGATGATATTAGCTAACACCGGGATATAGTGGAGAAAGTGGTCGGGCTGTATCTCATCCACAACCTGCACACCGTCAAACTTCACCGCCGTCAAACGCTTCTTACATTTAGTTTGTATGAATGAAAGCAGGTCGGCAACTTTTAGAAAACCCATCGATTTACTGAAAAATTTGGCACCGTCCAAGACACCGTTTTCGTCGAGGGCTTCATTGATTAAGTCAAGGTCAGGCATCTTCTCCAAAATCGGGTTAGATGTCTTCTCCGACACAGCATTCCTTGAAACACACTCATTTTTTTGTTAAAGATAGCTAAACCCCACACTTTAGCTAGCTATCGCAAATAAACGTGTCCACTCCCTATTTTCACATGGTTCCGGTGGCGGAATTACGGGAATGGATTGAAGCCGTGAAAGACTTCGTCGAAGAGCCGACGCTTGTGAGGATTGATGAGGGGCTGAGGATTGTTGGCATGGACCCGAGTCATGTTGTGTTGGTTGACGCGGTCTGGAAAACGTCGGAGATAGACATCCAGCAGCCGGTTACTGTAAACGCGAATAATGTCGTGAAGCTATTGAAAGGCCTTGAAGGTGATGTGGATGTTAAGGTCGAGGACAAGCGGTTAAAAATAGTGAACGATGTCTTCAGGCTTGAGCTACCTTTGCTTGACGGCGGAGGCGGCAACGTTCCGAAGCCGAAGCTCAGCTTCAAGGCCCGGCTCGAGGTCTCCGCAGCCGAGCTCGCCAAAGCCGTCGCAAAGGCCGCCGAGGTCTCAGACCACTGCAGGCTGACGGCGAAGGATGGAGAGCTGGTTCTCAGCGCGAAAAACGACCTATACGTCTTCGAGCAAACACTCAAACCTGAAAAATTCGAGGCTGAGAAAGAGGTTAGGGCCTCATTCAGCCTGACATATCTAGGGAACATCGTGAAAGCATTGAAGCGGGTTGCTGAGAAAACAGAGCTGAAGTATGCAAGCGATAAACCACTTCAATTCGTGGCCGAGAATGATAAGCTGAGAGTTGAGGTCTGGTGCGCACCAAGGGTGGAATGATGCTTGGGGTATGGTTTGGTCAGGTGTGGCGGGGTGAGGCTTGGTAGGGTGAGGTAGGGTATGGTTAAGGAATTTTCTGTAAAACTTGTCGGCGTCTCTCCTCTTCTTCTACATAGAAACAGCCCCGAGCTTGAGGAAATGTTGAAGAAATGCAGGAATAATCAGGCAAAGCAAGAAATAGAGGAAAAGAACTATGAACTCTATCTCTACCGCGATGAGAACGGGAAACCCTTCATCCCCAACATAATGCTGACGCGTTCCTTTGTTGAGGCTGCGAAAAATTTCTACGAGGAAGGCCGTGGAAAGAAAACATATAAAAACATTTTCGGCGGCGGCCTTGTTTGGATAAAAGACGACAAAATCCCACTTTTAACAAAGACAGGTTGGAAGCCTTTCAAAACCTATGTCCGCGTCCAGAAAAACCGCGTGCTACGTGTCAGGCCGCAGATAGACGACTGGTCTCTCAGGTTTACGTTATATATCGATGATTCAATCAGCCCTCAAGTGGTTCGGCAGGTCATTGAGTATGCGGGCGTCCACTGCGGCATAGGTGATTTCAGGCCACAGTGCAGCGGGCCCTATGGACGGTTCAAAGTCGAGGAGTTCAAAGCCGTCAGTAGAGGTGATGCTTAGGTGTGGCTAGGTAGGGTGGGGTGGGGTATGGTTTGGTGAGGTGTGGTCGGGCGAGGTTTGGTATGGTGAGGTAGGGCAATGACGCGGATTCTTTTTCTAGGTGATGTGCATGTCGGCAGCTCCTACGCCGTCTTCCCCGAATACTACCAAAACCCGGAGACAGGTGTTGAGGTTTCGGCTAACAAAGTTCAGAAACAGCTTCTCCGCTTCTGGTATAAGCTGGCTGAAAAACATGCCTCGAAGGACAGCCCGCCGGACTACCTTATCCTGATGGGTGACTTAATCGACGGGCCGCAACGGCGTGAAAACTACCACACATTAGTTCTCCCAAACATCGAGGAGCAGATAACCGTCTTCCTCAAACTAATAGAGGCATGGCATGCGAAGAACACCATAGTTGTCCGCGGAACACCATATCATGCAACCGTTGAAGGCCTTCACTGCGAAGAATACATTGCGCGGCATCTTCCTAACGTCAAACATCTGAGCCGGTGGAGTTCGGAGAGGGCTTCACAGGTCGACGTCCGGCTACATTTCAAAGAGAGTAAAGTGAAGCTACATGCCAAACACCATATCGGCGTGAGCCAGATACCACACTATCAATTTACGCCGCTGGCCCGCGATGTTTGGAAGCTTTTCGTTGAGGACGTGAACTTCCACATGAATAAGGGCTGGAACCTCGTCGTGAGGGCTCACGCGCATTACTACCGCCTGCTTCAGATTGGTTTGAGGGCCCGCGCGTTCATCACACCATGCTGGCAGCTACCAACCGAGTATGCGAAAAACAAGGGACATGACACAGCATCGATAGGCTTGGTTGGAGTGGAACTACAAAAGAATGGCGAGATGGAAATGATAGAAGAGTTGGATGAGTTCACCTTCGCGCCACATTGGGTGGCTGTTGATGGTTAGTTGGGTAGGGTTAGGTTCGGTTCGGTAGGGTCGGGTATGGTCCGGTGTGGTTGGGTATGGTAAGGTGTGGTTTGGTGAGGTGAGGTATGGTTATAGTAATCATTAAAACACACAGGCTGGGGTTGCGGATAAGCCGGAAAGACTGGGAAAACATAAAACATCACATGGAGAAAATTCATGAAAAACTAGCGGAGAAACAGCGTTCGAAGTATGCCGAGCTAGCCGACCTCTTCAGGGAGAAATGGTTGAGGGAACATGCTGATTCGCGAGGGCCGCGCTAATTATGAGAAAGGTGAGAAGATGTGTCGGAGATGCCGCCTTGTCTACACAGAGGATGAAAAGCGTTGCCATAGCTGCGGCTGCATGCTTGCATACACGCCGCGTGTGGGGGTGAGATGGGTTAAGTGTAGTAAGTGCGGCCACGCCTCCGTATACAGGCCGCGTCGAGGGGTGAGGTGGATTGAGTGCAATAAATGCGGCCATCCTTCGCTTCTGGGCCGTTCCGGGGGTGGTGTGGTTGAGCTTGCGGCAAAAGCTTAAGCTCACACTGCTGACCCTTGAGTCGACCGCGCTCTACTTCGGCGCAGGCTTCTTCATCGCGTTAGCCATGGACTGGCGCAGCTTTCTCTCATTCCTACTTCCGTTGGCGCTCGCCACAGCCGTCTTCGAAACCTTGTTCTGGAAAAATTTCGTCTTCATGTTTGACGGGGAGGATGTGGGTGATCTGGCGCGGTTCAACGTCTTCATCCAGACGTTAGTGAACGCGGTTCTCTGGCTTCTCACGGGCTACGGGTTTGGACGCGTCTACCTGCTTGAGGTGGTTAAGGCATGAAAGAAAAGGCTGTCAGGAAAATCGACGACAACCACATCCTTATCAAGCTCGACGAAGACAGGACTGCGGCCCTCATCAGAATCAACCCTGCGAAAACATGGCCTGCTGACGGTGATGCTTTGAGGAAACGCCTGAAATATGTGAAGGCGGGGGGAGGTTGAGGTGTTTAGAAAGCTCTTCAAACTCTATGACTTTCTGTCATGTTTAGTCAGGTGGCGGGGCGCGGTCTATGTCTGGCGGCCCAAACAAAACTACCTTTACATCTTTAACAAAAAACTGTTCCACATCTTCTACGATGAAAGAACAAAATGGTTCATCGAAAGTCAGGAGAAACATGGAGAGCATGGGGCGGAGGAGATTTTCAGAATTGAGGCTGGGGACGTAACTATGCGGTTCAAAAAGATATGGATGGGAGACAGGAATGGTGTGAAGAAAGTTGTTCTCATAAAGTTAGGGGGAGAAGTCTGTTGAATGGAATAAACCGTAGGTTCATAATAAAGACGGGAAAGGAAAGCTCTCTCCATCGTGATTATCCAGTTGTTTACGTAACATACATGGTGACTAATGGTTTGATAACAGTATCAAACTCTGCAAGGATTACCGATTATAAGTTCAAACATGTTTTCACAGAGGATGAGAAAAAAGGAATTTCAACCATGGTTGAGAAAATGGTTTCGGATGTTGAGGAACGTTTTAGGGTGGCGGTTGAAGCGCTAGGGTTCCTGAAAGAAATAGCCGACAAACAAGGCGCGTCATTTGAAGCAGAAATCAAAGTGTCGGAAAATGACTAGCCAAACTCTTTCAATCTCATACAGGTTTGCGGAGCTTGCAATGAAGGTCTGGCGGAGGGATAGAACCGTTTTCGAGGAATTGAGGAGACTGCTGCCGCGGCCGGAGACGCTTGAAGAAAGCGAGGATGGCATTGTGGGGAGGGGGCCGAATGGGATGGCTGTCGGCCTACCATATGGGCTGGAGCCCACAAACGCTTTGGTTCAAATAGGCTTCCTCTACGCGGGAGAGCTCTGGCCATTCCTACCTTTCTTCCATGACGCGAATAAGATAGCTAGGAAGATGTGGCGGGAGGCTGTGAAGAATGAATCGAAAAAATCCACCTCTGAGGTTTCAGAAGGCGTGGTCGTGGCCTGAGGGCCTTGAAGCATTCCTAAGAATGCTTCTTATAAGCCCGTCTCTCCATGTCTGCTGTGGGGAGAGCGAGTTGGGCGATGTCAAAGTCGACCTCTTTGTCGTGAGGCGTGATGTATTGCAGGCTGACATGTTTGTTCTACCGTTTAAGAGTGCGGCCTTCGCCTCAGTCCTCATAGACCCGCCTTGGCATCTTCCCTACGATAAGCGGCCTCAGATGGCGAAGGAGCTTGCCCGGGTTCTCAGGCCCGGCGGCATACTCATATTCAACTGTCCATGGCGCATAAACCTACGCATCTTGAGGCTTGAGGAAGTGTATTGGGCTGACACGAAGGCGTGGCGTAACATACCGCTCGTCCAAATATATCGGAAACAGCCAACTGTGGTGGACTATGATGAAGTGCCGGTTCTGCAGCAAACACAACCCCAGCCTCAGACACAGACTTAGGTGCGCGGCCGTCTACATCCTCATAGTCTATCCCTATCTCTACCTCTGGCGCCTCACAGTAGAGGAGTTGTTTGTCCGGCTGTGGAGAAGGGCTAGAAAACGGTTTTGTCAATAATATGAGATTTTCATGGCTTCAATAGGATGGTTAGAGCCGTTTTCCGATTCCCCGGCGGAAAATTTTTTCTCATCAAAAAGCTACTTCCACTTATCCCACCTCACGAGGTTTACGTCGAGGTGTTTGGTGGGGCCGCGAACCTGCTTTTCAACAAGCCGCCGTCAAAAGTTGAGGTCTACAATGATATTAACTCCGAGCTGGTCAATTTTTTCCGCGTCCTCCGTGATGATGTGAAGTGGAAGATTCTTCAGGAAAAACTTCTTCTAACACCTTATTCACGTGAGGAGTTTGAGCTGGCGTGTAGAGAGGAAAATGGGTTGGATGATGTGGAGAGAGCGCGAAGGTTTTTTGTTAGAATACAACAAAGCTATGGTGGAAGAGGAGAAACTTTCGGCTATGGGTTATCAAGGAGCAAAGCATCTACGTATTTTCATAAACTATATGGTTTTGCAGAATTCCATGACCGGATAAGGAACGTGGTAGTAGAGAATGATGACTTTGAGAAGATAATCAAGCGTTATGACTCTCCGGCTACATTTTTTTTTCCTCGACCCACCATATTTGGGGCATTTGGTGAAGGGGGAGTTTCTGAATATGAGTGAGGATGACCATAGGAGGTTAGTTGAGGTCTTACTGCAAATCGAGGGGAAAGCCCTTCTCTGTGGATATAGGAATGAGATATATGAAAAACTTGAGAAGGCTGGATGGTTTGTGAAAAGATTTAGACTACCCACATCTATGCCAAGGCCAGACCAAACTAGTGGAAAAAGACGTTATAGGTTTGAGTATGTTTGGATGAATTGTAAACCGCCTAGAAAACGTCTTTGAGCTGTAGGGTTCTGTGGTCGTATGTGAAGGCTACTGTCCACCATATCCCGCAGTCCACGCACCAGACCTTGACGGGTATAACAAAGTCGTCGTTGCTGTCGACTAGGACGCAGCCGTAAACATCCACAGGCTCACCGTTCACGTAGACGGGTTTCTCGGCTAGGATGTTGCGGCCCCCACACTTCCAGCACTTCATCCGCTTGACGTGTTCCTCGACATCGCGGCAGACGCAAATCATTTCTTCAGAATCCGTTTGGCGGCCTTCTGTTGGCTGTCCTTCCTGACAGTTAGCGTGACCGCATGCCCCGAAGCCCTCAGCATCAGGTAGAGGACGAAAGCGGAGACCATCAGGGCCGCGGCAACGGGGGCTAGTATCGGGGCCGCCGCGCGGAAGTCTTTACGCATAAACATTAGAGCCGTCATACCCGCGCCGTAGAGGCCCGCAACAACCGCTATCGCTTTCTTCGTCGGCATGTCCTCAATCCTTGACGCAAAATAGGCCATGGCAACCATGGAGAGAACGCCAGCAACCAGAATAACGTAGGCGAAAGCAGGCTCATACACAAATATCTTCACAACATAGCGCGGGATATAGAAGTGGAACTTGATTTCACCATTTGGGGTCGTCCTATACATGCAGTCTGTTATACTACAGGTTAGGTTCCGTGAAGCTGGCGGCATGTCATCAGGGAAGGGAGCCCACTCACCTCTGTCCTCAAGAACTACGTGAGGCTGGGCGTAGATGGTGAAAAGCAGGAAAGCGATAACGGCCACAGAGCTTACCGCGAAAAGTTTGAAGACGCTCACTTCCCCCCACCTTTCGTGATGATGATTTGGAGAAGTGTTTGGATGAAGAAGATGAGGCCGCCGGTTGTAGCGATTTTCTCAAAGTCGAAGCTGGCTAGGTCGAGGCCGAAGAACGGCGCGATAACCCCGACAAGGGCCCCGACGCCAACCGTCCTCAGAAACTTTCTCAGCTCAAAGTCTTCAGCCCCACGGTTCTTCAGGTAGCCGAGCGACGCGTAAATTATCCCCACAACTATCGTGTATGCTATGAGGTTGAGGTCGAGCATCATTTCCTCCTCCCCTTCCTGAACGCGGTATTTTTGACAATGATGTGGCGGACACCTTCTGTGACCCCCATACCTGTGAGAAAGCTGAACGCGATAGTGGCCGCATCCATCTTACCCTGTAAGAGTAGAATCGAGAACGTGATTGAAGCAACAAGCGCGATACCCCCGATTATCCATGTGTAAAAGTCTTCAGGGGTTACGGTTATCTCTGTCTCGCCTTTCTTGATTGTGACTTTCCGCTGCTTCATCAAATATACCGCGGCCTTCGCTATATTTTTGATGAGTCTAACGCGGTTTAATCAGGTCGAGCAAGCCCTCGTAAACCTAATCAACACAATACCCGATTTAACGAACAAAGTCTACATCGGCCTTTACACCTCTCCCCTGACTTTTCCACGGGCCGAGGTCTACGCTGAGAGAGTGTTCACAGTTGAGCAGAGTATTGCGGGCCGGAAGCTCACACACTTCTGGCAGTTCTCAGTCGTCTTAAGCCACGTCGTCGGGAATGCGAAAGAGGGCTATGAGAAGATGAAAGAGTTGTTTTGGGCTGTCTATGATAAAATCATGGCTGACAGGACGTTAGGGCTTGGCGGGGATGTGTTCGCAACCCCCTCAACCGATTCAAGGCTTGAGACCGGGCTGACAGAGGACAATAAGTATGGGTTCAGGTGGTGGATGCAGGTTACGGTCAGGGTAGCCGAATTGTAAAAAATACTGCTTGGTTTGCTTATGGGTTGTGAGAGTTAGATACGCTGGCGAGATTAAAGTCATCTGCTGCGAGCTGGAGTGGGAGCCGGGAGATGAAAGAGACCTACCTGACGAGCTGGGGCATCTACTTATCATCACGAACCCGAACTTCGTGCAGGTAAATGACTATTATACCGGTTATGAGGCGATAATCACAGACCTGAGAGAGGTGAGTAGAGATGTCAAGATATCTTGGCGTAGGTAAGCAGACAGCTTTCGGGACTGGGGTAGCGCCTACAAAGTTCATAGACGCGTCATCCCTAACCCTGACGCCTCAGTTTGAGAAAGCCTACCCGAACACGCTCTCATACCGCGCACCTGTAGCGTTCTTCCCCGGGCAGAAATATTCCGAAGCCGAGTTCGAGGCGTATCTCTGGCCTGAGGGGGGCTGGGAGAGTATTTTACATGCATTCTTCCAGAACGTGACGACAACAACACTTGACGCAACAAACGGTGTTTACCAGCATGTCTTCGCGCCAGCGGCCCTGAACACAACACCAACATATTACACGCTTGAGGCTGGCTTCGACCCGGGCCTCCAAGCCCTCCGCGCAAAGGACTGTGTAGTCGACAGCATTGAGTTCAACTTCAGCTCTGAAGACCCGCCTACGGCCTCGGTTGCCGCAGTCGGTGGGGAGGCCTCGGCGGTCTCAAGGGCTACACCATCCTACCCCGCGGTCAGGCCCTTCATGAACCCGGATACAGCGTTGTTGATAGGCGGCTCGGCTGCCGAGCTTCAGGAGCTGACGATAGAGCTGAACAACAACCTTGAACGCCGGCACGACCTAGCCGCGGCCCTCAGAGCGATTGAGCTTCAGAACCTTGAGGTCTCCGGCAGCTTTTCCGTTAGGTTTAGGGATGCAACACATCTAAACAGGTTTTTGAACGCGAACGAGACATCGCTGAAGGTGACGTTGACAGGCCCGGTTGCAGGCGGCTCACATAACTACAGGCTAGAGGTCGAGCTGCCGAGAATAGTTTATGATGCGTGGGAGGCCGAGATAAGTGAGGCCGAGCTATTGGTGCAGGACGTCGACTTCCGCGCCCTCAAGCCCGCAACCGGGGATGTTGTGAAAGTCACAGTAGTGAACAAGGTCAGCTCAATATGAAGCTAAAGCTTGACGACCATGAATACGTGATAAAGATAAGGGCCGCTGCCTACCCGCATCTACAGACGCTCTCCGCCGCGTTTACCACGGCCCCGCCTTCGAAAGACGACTTGATTCGGGCTGAGGAAGAGGTCATAGCCACATGCGTCAACCCACAACCATGCGATGAACACTACGACGTTGTTCTCGCCGCCATCCTTCAACGCTACACAGAGGTCATGCGTAGTATAGCGAAGAATTTTCGACCGTAAGTTTCTCCTCACACTCGATAGTTTAGCGCAACGGTATGGGGTAAGGCCCTCAGAGTTTGTCCGCGGCCCCATCCAACCATTACTTGTTGACTTAATGGCCGCGCTTGAGGGCTCAAAGGAAGATAGGAAGAGGATGAAGAAATGGAGGCGAAAGTCAGGGTTGAAGGCTTAGAAAAGGTTTTGCGGGCCCTGAGCGGTGAGAGGTGGCTATCCGTCCTCGACGTTTTTCTGGCGCGGCTGGCGAATGAGACACTATACTTGTTTCAAAAAACCGCGCCGAAGAGGACAGGTAGGCTTGTGGCCTCAGCGTATGTTGTTTCCCCTCGGGCCGGTGTTCAGGTGATGCGTGTCGACGCGCCGTATGCCGCGGTCGTCGAGTTCGGAAGCAGGCCGCACCTGATTTTCCCACGCCATGCTCAGGCCCTCAGGTTTGAGGTCGGCGGCAGGGTTGTATTCGCTAGATACGTCAGACATCCCGGGACGAAAGCCCAGCTCATTATCCGGAGGGCCCTCGTCACAGTAACGCGAAAAATACGGCAACTTCTACTCGAGGTGGTGAAGAATGTCTGAGCAATACCGTATTTCCGTCGTCTTTGAGGGCCGTGACCAGATAAGTAACGTGGCGAGGGACATAGCCGGTAAGATGGATGATGTCAGCAAAGCCAGCTCAAAGTTTGCAGGGGCCCTTGCAGATGTGGGGAAGATTGCGGGCGGGGTTGTCGCGGGCCTTGTAGGCTTCAACATCCTAGGCGAGGTCAGGCGGTTCGCCGAGGACGCTACACGGGCTTTCATGGAGTTTGAGCAGGCGTCTGTCAAGCTCGCGGCCCTAGCCCGTGAAGCAGGTCAGGACGTCAACCTCTTGGCTGGGGCCTTCCGCATGGTTGCCTCCGCCGCGGCCCGTGAGTTCGCTGTCTCAGGTCAGGAGGCTATCTCAGCCCTCGAGTCACTTGTGAAGGCCGGTCTTTCGGGAAGGGATGCGGTTCAGGCCCTCGGACAGGTCATTATGCTGGCGAAAACCGAGGGAGCTGACTTCGCCACAGCCGCTAACGCGGTTGTTCAGGTGATGGCTCAGTTTGGGCTGACAGGGGCCGAGGCCGCCAGAGCCGTTGACGCGTTAACAAATGCTTCACGGCTGGGCATCGGCTCGGCTGTCGACTTCGCCAACGGCCTCGCAAACGTCGGAGCAACGGCCAGAGCAATGGGCATGAGCCTTGAAGACGCAACCTCATGGCTTGTAGTCCTTGAGAGACGTTTTGGAAACGCGCAGGAGGCTGGGACACATCTAAACCGCTTCCTGCTCGAGCTATATGAGATAGCAGGTAAGCTTGGTGTTCCAATCCGCGATGTTGAAGGCAACCTCAGAGCCGTCAACGATGTAATTCTTGATGTAATAGCAACCGTTAGACAGAGTGGCTTATCATTCGCAGACTTACAGGATAAGCTGAAAGGCGTGGATATGCGGGCCCTTAAGACATTGTTCACCATAGCTCAGATGACGGAAAACTTCGACGAACTCAGAGATGCTGTCGGACGTGGTGGGTCTGCGATGGAGGCCTTCGCCGCGGTGATGGAGACGACGGCGGGCCGCTTCCAGCGCATGCAGTCCGAGGTCGACAGGCTTCACCGCAACATTGGTGAGAAGTTCGGTCAGATGGCCACGATGCTTGGCTCGGTCTTCCTACCCGCGGTAAACGCGGCCGTCACAGCGTGGACAGGCATCATAAGCTGGGCCACAGGCAACATAGCCGGTCAAATACAGTCACAGATAGAAGCATGGCTGATGCTTGGGAAGGTGACGAAGGAAGAGGCGGCCGACATCATAGTCGCCAACATTGAGATGGGAAGGATAAGTGTGCAGGAAGGGCTGAAGATTGC
>Ga0079995_1057487_pt1 | contig 16553 bp, 16 predicted proteins | sample FaiFalFF_MnMetaG_2_FD_69198 | JGI IMG/M metagenome (GOLD analysis project Ga0079995, IMG submission 69198) | Freshwater microbial communities from Yellowstone National Park, Wyoming, USA - Fairy Falls C (FF_Mn_C) (SPADES assembly) (version 4) | ecosystem: Environmental > Aquatic > Freshwater >...
GAGCCGATGCGCCACCGGATCTCCTTGGCCTCGAGGGACGCTGTCCCGCTGACGCGGGCGGTTTTGGCTTTCGCATTGCCCACCAGGCGCAGCTCAGTTAGAGGCAGGGGAGCCCGCAACTCCTCGCCACTAAGGCGCACGCTTTGCCGGGGGGCATACACCTCTACGGCTCCCAGCGCCTGCACTTCCCCCGCGCCAAACTGCCACAGGAAGCGCCTAGCAGCCAGCTCCAGCTCCCGATACTCCGCCCGTACTGGTTGCGTGGGATCCAAGTTCTCCACCTGCATCTGCCCTTGGCCAAAGTCCATCAGCAGGCGGTCCCCCTGCAGGAAGCCCTGCCCCTCCAACAGCTCCACTTTTACCTCGCCTTCAGCCTTGAGCAAGCGCTGGGCCGGCAGCCACTCCAGCCGCTGGGCCTGCAGGCGCAGGTTATCCCGCTCGGACTCCACCTCGACTTGCCCCCTCAATTCCAGTCGCCGTTGGCTGGGGTAGGCAGATCCCTGCTTGGCCCGGACGCGAAGGGCGCGGTCGTCTTCGTCAAAAAACTCTCCCTCGATGGCCTCCAAATGGGCGGATCCCAACTGCACGGGGGTAGCCTCTGACGGCGGCGGCTCGTACTTGGCTAGGCGTGCCTTCAAGCGCCAGAGCAGACCACCGTCGGGCTTGGCCTGGGTAAGGGTGATGTCTTCGTAGAGTAACTGGGGGGTGGGAAGGGAGGCTGCAGGTGTGGGATCCCTGCTTGCCGGCAGCTCTGGCCCACTACAGGCAGGGCCCAGCAGAGCGAAAGCCACAAGCCACCCTAGCATCCAAAGAGAATGAGGCTGCATGGATCTCTCTTGGGCGCCCTCCCCATACCCTAGCGCTATCCTACTGAGATCCGCCTGTGGCATCATCAGGCAAGAGATGGCGGCACAGCTGTGGAGCAACTGTTGCAACTGTTCATTTACGGCCTTGTGTTGGGCAGCATCTACGCCCTGGGGGCCATTGGCGTGTCCCTGACCTTTGGCATTTTGCGCTTTGCCAACTTCGCCCACGGGGATCTGATGACCTTGGGGGCCTATTTTGCCCTGACCTTTGTCAGCTGGGGCTGGCCCTTGGGGGTCAGTTGGATCCCGGCAGCCTTGGCAACGGCAGTGTGTGCGGTGGGGATCGACCAATGGGTCTATCGTCGCCTGCGCCGGGAGGCCCCCGTTATTTTGCTCATTTCCTCCTTTGGCACGGCCCTGATTTTGCGCAGCCTGGTGCAGATTCTCTGGGGGCCCGACAACCAGGTGTACCGCCAGGGCATCCAGATCCCCTGGGAGGTGGGTGGGCTGCGCATTAAGCCCGACTGGGTGGTGATTTTGGCGGGAACGGCGCTGCTGGTGGTGGCGCTGCACCTGTTCTTGCAGCACACGCGGGTGGGGAAAGCCATGCGGGCCATGGCCGACAACTTTGACTTGGCCAAGGTGACCGGCATCGATACGGAGCAGATCATTCTCTGGACCTGGACCCTCGGGGCGGCTTTGGCCTGTCTGGCGGGCATCTTCCTCGGCCTAGATACCCGGCTGCACCCTACGATGGGCTGGCGGCTGTTGCTGCCCGTTTTCGCTGCCGCCATCCTCGGCGGCATTGGTCGTCCTTACGGAGCCATTGCTGGGGGGTTGGTGATTGGCCTAGCGGAGGAGTTCTCGACCTTGGTGATTAGCCCAGCCTACAAGACGGGGGTGGCCTTTGCTATCCTGGTCCTCCTGCTGATCTTCCGGCCTACTGGGCTAGTGGGGGGGCGAGCCTGATGCTGAGCTATGCCATTTTCTTCTTGATTTTGGTCGGGATCTACAGCGTACTGGCGCTGGGCCTCAACATCCAGTGGGGCTACGCCGGTATGTTCAACATTGGCGTGGGGGCCTTTTTTGCCCTGGGGGCCTACGCCAGCGCTATTGTTACGACGCCGCCAAGCCCTGAACATCTGGGGGGCTTTGCGCTGCCCTTTTGGGTGGGCTTTGCGGTGGCAGCGGTAGTGGCGGGAGCCATGGCTTTTTTGATTGGCTTGATTACCCTAAACCTGCGCTCTGACTACCTGGCCATCGCCACCATTGGCATTGCCGAGATCATCAGCCAAATCCTGAAAAACGAGGGCTGGCTCACCAACGGCGTACGCGGTATCACTCGCATCCCGCGGCCCTTTCGCGGTTGGATCCCAGGGCAGGATACGCTGCTGTACCTGGGCTTGGTGCTCTTGGTTTTGGCAGGCGTTTACTGGCTAAGCGAGCGGGCCTATCGCTCCCCTTGGGGACGGGTGCTGCGGGCCATTCGGGAGGACGAGCCGGCAGCCCTAGCTGCGGGCAAAGATGTCCTCCAGTTTCGTCTCCAGGCATTTGTCCTGGGATCCATGCTCATGGGGTTGGCAGGGGCCCTCTATGCCCATTTTGTCAACTTCATCAGCCCGGAAGCCTTTCAGCCCGAGTTTGCCACCTTCATTGTCTGGGTGATGTTGATTGCCGGGGGCAGTGGCAACAACCGTGGCGCTTTGCTGGGGGCGCTGGCCATTTGGGGGGTGTGGTCGGCCAGTGAACTGTTCACCAATCGTCTGCCGCCCCAGTGGGCTACGCGGGCTGGTCCTTTGCGCATTCTGCTCATCGGGCTCCTCCTGCAGGTTATTCTCCTCACCCGCCCGCAGGGTCTGCTGCCGGAACGTCCGCCCCAGCCGGTTGGGGATGCCTCTTCTTTGTCCAGGGCGAGCAGAACCCCTGAGGGAGAGTCAGCAGGATAGGATGGGGTCGGCTGCCCCCTCGCCAATCCCGCCTTATGACGATGTTGCCTCCAGGAAACCCTCCTTCCTCTGAGCTTGGCCCAGGCAGTTGCCCTGCAGAAGTTGGGGTTGACCCGGGTGGGATCCCGACTGCCCCCATCAAAGAGGGCTATGCCCTGCCCGAGCATTACTTTAACCGCGAGCTGAGCTGGATTGAGTTCAACGCCCGGGTGTTGCACGAGGCCCTGGACGAGCGCACTCCCTTGCTGGAGCGGCTGAAGTTTCTGGCAATTTTCGAGAGCAACCTGGACGAATTCTTTATGGTGCGGGTAGCAGTGATCCGCCGCCAGTTGGAAACAGGCGTGCTGCTGCCAACCCCCGATGGCCTCACCCCCCAGCAGCAATTGCGCCAGATTTCCCAGCACCTACGGCCCCTGATTCAAAAGTTGCACGAGTGCTTTCGGCAAGAGCTGGTGCCTAAGCTGGCAGAGCAAGGCATTCACATCCGCAACTTTAGCGACCTGACGGAGGCAGAGCGGCAGGAACTGCGGGAGTATTTCGATCGCCGCCTGTTTCCCCTGCTCACCCCCCTGGCGGTGGATCCGGGCCATCCTTTCCCCTATATTTCCAACCTCAGCCTTAACCTGGCGGTGGTGGTGCGGGATCCAGAAACGGGCAAGGAGCATTTTGCCCGCGTCAAAGTGCCCAACACCCTGCCCCGCTTTGTGCCCCTACGGGATGGGGTGAGCTTTGTGCCGCTGGAGCAGGTGATTGCCCACCACCTGGAGGCGCTGTTTGTCGGCATGGAGGTGCTGGAGTACCATCCCTTCCGCATCACCCGCGACGCTGATCTGGCCATCCAGGAGGACGAAGCCGACGATCTGCTTGCCGCCATTCAGGAAGAGCTGCGCAAGCGCCGCTTCGGCTCGGTGGTGCGCATGGAGGTTGCCAAGTCGATGCCCCCTGCCATCCGCCAGCGGCTGTGTGAGGAACTCCACCTGGATGCCGACTTGGTGTACGAAGTGGATGGCCTCCTTAACCTGGGCGGGCTCATGGCGTTCCTCAACCTAGACCGGCCCGACTTGAAGGATCCGCCTTGGGGGCCCGTCACACCGCCCCGCCTGCGCACTGCTTCAGTGAGCGAGGAGCCGGTGGATATTTTTGCCGTCATTCGGGAAGGGGATCTGCTGGTGCACCACCCCTACGAGTCTTTTGCCGCCAGCGTAGAGCGATTTTTGGAGGAAGCGGCCAACGATCCCCAGGTGCTCACCATTAAGCAAACCCTCTACCGCACCTCCGGGGACTCCTCAGTGGTGGGATCCCTCATCCAGGCTGCCGAAAATGGCAAGCAGGTGGCCGCTTTGGTGGAGCTGAAGGCTCGATTTGACGAAGAAAACAACATCCTCTGGGCCAAGAAGCTGGAAAAAGCCGGGGTTCACGTGGCCTATGGCCTGCCGGGGCTGAAGATCCACTGCAAACTGGCTTTGGTGGTGCGAGAAGAGGAGGGATCCCTGCGCCGCTACGTCCACATCGGCACCGGCAACTACAACCCCAAAACTGCCCGTATCTACACCGACCTAGGCCTGTTTACCTGCAACGAGACGCTCTGCCACGACGTTACCGAGTTGTTTAACGTGCTCACTGGCTACTCGCGGCAGCGGCACTTCCGCAAGCTCCTGGTAGCTCCCCGCACGCTGCGCCAGGGGATGGAAGCTCTCATTCGCCGCGAGATGCGCCACGCTCAGGCAGGGGGTCAGGGGCGGATCATCGTCAAGATCAACTCCCTCACTGACCCGGAAATGATCCGGCTGCTCTACGAGGCTAGCCAAGCAGGGGTGGAGATCGACCTCATTGTGCGCGGCATGTGCTGCCTAAGGCCAGGGATCCCAGGCTTGAGCGAGCGCATCCGCGTCATCAGCATCATTGGGCGCTTTTTGGAGCACTCCCGCATTTTTTACTTCTACAACAACGGCCAGGAGGAGTACTTCATTGGCAGCGCCGACTACATGACCCGCAACCTGGATCGCCGCGTTGAGGTGGTTGCCCCCGTGGAGGATCCGGTGTTGAAGCAGGAGCTGAAGGTTATTCTGGACATCTGCCTGACAGACAACCGGCAGGCTTGGGAGCTGCGTCCTGACGGCACCTACGTGCAGCGACGGCCTAAGCCGGGAGAGCCTGTGCGCTCCACCCATCAACGCCTGATGGAGCGGGCTGCCGGTCGCGCTTAGCCCTCACCCGCAGACCTGAGGGAAGGGACCAGCTCAGGAGGGAGGCGGCGGAGGGGCTTCGGCCGCTTCTTTCTCCGCTGCCCTAACCTGCTCTGTAGCCGCTTGCAAAGAAGACTGCAAGCTCTCCAGCTTTTCTCGGCTAGCGCGGTTTAGCCACGATTCGATGGCGTTCACCAAAAGCTGATCCCCCGAAAACCAGCCGCCACCATTCACAGCAAAGGCCAAGAAGATGGCCGCGTAGATAGCTGATAGCTCCAGGTAGGAAACGCTGAAACCAGCCACCTTGATGTGGTGAAACATGGCCACCGCCATTGTTGCTACCAAGCTCAACGCTGCAGGCCGGGTGAACAGGCCGAGGGCTACCAGGGGGGCCGCGATCAGTTCAGTGTAGGCAGCTACATAGGAGAAAAAGATTGGGAAGGGCAAGCCGATGACTTCTACGTAAGCCGCTGCAAATCCTTCGATATCTGCCAGTTTGTCAAGGCCGTTGTGAATCATGAATAGCCCTGCCACCACCCGCAAAACGGTCCACGCCACTTGAGACCACCGCGGGCCAACGCTGTCGTGACGCAGGACAGAAGTCAGCAGCCCGAGAAACCGCTGAAGGAGGGCCATAGGGGAAACCTGCTCTGCTAAGGAACGTAAACTACTGTAACGATTCTGAATGGTCTGCAGCAAGACGAAGCCGGAGCGTCGCCACTCCCGCTAGGAGAGGAGATCCCCTAAGGTTTGCCGGAGCAGTTCCCAAGGGGTACTGGCGCGGCTTTCCTGGCCAGCGATCCCTGTCTTCGTTCGCTTCTTGCGACTGCAGTCCGAAGTCCCCGTTCTGGCACAGCACCTGCTGCCGCAAGGAGCTCTTCTAGCGCTTCCGGCGTCGAGAGCAGATCCTGCGCCGTCTTTGGGCTAGGGCCCTCGACCCTCCACTGCCCTACCGTCCTAGACCGGAGTGGAGCTGCGGTTCAAACTTTCCGGTAAGAGAGCAGGAGGGCTCCATCTGCAAACTGAGATCCGACTCTTCCACCAGCAGGGGCACCCGCTCGGCTACTTCCAGGCCAAATCCCCTCAAGCCGCTGATGTGGCGGGAGGTGTTGCTGATAAGACGCATCTTTCGCACCCCCACATCCCGCAAAATCTGGGCGCCAATGCCGTAATCGCGCAGGTCCATTGCCCCTGCTGGCACCGTCTCGGCAAGACCTAGATCCTGCCGGGCATAGGACTGAATTTGCTCGATGAGGCTAAGCTCTGGGCGCCGCAGGTACACCAGCACCCCCTTGCCCTGGTGGTCGATCATCTTCAGGGCAGCAGTCAGTTGGCGACGACAGTCGCAGCGCAGGGATCCCAATGCATCCCCCAGGGGGCACTCCGCTTGCACGCGCACCAGGACAGGCTCGGCGGCAAATTGGGTCGGATCCCCTTTCACGAGTGCTAAGTGTTCTACCTGGTTGAGGGTGTCGCGGTAGCCGTAGACCTGAAACTGGCCAAACTCCGTCGGCAGGGTGGCGGTAGCCCCACGATGGACCAACCGCTCCGTGCGCAGCCGGTACTCGATGAGGTGGGCAATGGTGATGATCTTAAGATGGTGCTTGCGAGCAAACTCAACCAACTGGGGCAAGCGAGCCATGGAGCCATCCGGGTTTTGGATCTCGCAGAGCACGCCTGCCGGGTAAAGCCCTGCCAATAAGGCCAAATCCACCGCTGCTTCGGTGTGCCCGGCCCGCTTGAGCACCCCACCTTCTCTTGCCCGCAAGGGAAAGACATGCCCCGGTCGGCGCAGGTCTTCCGGCCGCGTATGGGGATGGATGGCCGCCTGGATGGTACGAGCGCGATCGGCAGCGGAAATGCCCGTGGAAACCCCTAACTCTGGCCCGGCATCGATGCTGACCGTAAAGGCAGTCTGGTTGCTGTCAGTGTTCTGCCCCACCATCAGCGGGATCTTCAGCTCGTCGAGGCGGGATCCCTGCATGGCTAGACAGATAAGACCCCGCCCATGGGTGGCCATGAAGTTGATCACCTCTGGCGTGGCAAACTGGGCAGCACAGATGAGATCCCCTTCGTTTTCCCGATTCTCGTCATCGACCACGATGACCATGCGGCCACCCCTAAGGTCTTCCAGGGCTTCGGGGATGGAGTGGAAGAGGGTTTCCGTCTCCGCTGGCAAAATGGCGCTCATGGGGGTAATAAAGAGCCCTCCAGTCTATCCTAGGGCGGACCACCAGGGAGGGCCAGAGCTATGGACTACTAGTATTTGGGAATGGAGGGATCGTAGGCTTCAGCCCAGGCGAGGATACCACCGCGCAGGTTTTTCCCCTCGATCCCGGCTGCCTTCAGGATCTTCAAGGCTTTGGCCGAGCGCACCCCACTTTTGCAGTGGACGACTAGCTCTGAGCCGTTGAGGAGCCGCCGCACCTGCTCCACTCCATCTCCATTTTCAATCTGGGGCAACGGGATCAAGTGAGCACCTGGAATCCGGCCCAGCTCCCACTCGTTGGGATTGCGCACATCGACAAGCACAAAATCCTTGCCGGCATCCATCCATGCTTTCAGCTCGTCCACCGTGATCTCGGGGATTTCTGCCTGTTCTTCAGCCCGCGCTTGCGGGATGCCGCAGAACTGCTCGTAGTCGATGAGCCGGGTAATGGGCGGGGTGTCAGGATTCTTGCGCAGCTTTAGCTCGCGGAAGCTCATCTTCAGGGCATCGTAAAGGAGCAGCCGCCCACTTAGCGTCGTGCCGATGCCCAGCAGGATTTTCACAGTCTCAGTTGCCTGGATGAGGCCAATGATGCCCGGGAGAATCCCCAACACCCCCCCCTCAGCACAGGAGGGCACCAAGCCTGGCGGGGGTGGCTCGGGGTAGAGGTCGCGGTAGTTGGGACCGCCCTCGTAGTTGAAAACCGTTGCCTGCCCCTCGAAACGGAAGATGGAGCCGTAGACGTTGGGCTTGCCCGTTAAAACACAGGCATCGTTGACCAGGTAGCGGGTGGGGAAATTGTCAGTGCCATCGACAATCACGTCGTAGTTGGCAAACAGCTCTAGGGCGTTGTCAGCCTTCAGGGCGGTGTTGTAGACATCCACCTGGCAGTAGGGGTTGATCTCCAGGATGCGGTTTTTGGCCGATTCCACCTTGGGCTTGCCCACCCAGGAGGTGCCGTGAATGACCTGCCGCTGCAGGTTGGACACATCAACCACATCAAAGTCAACAATGCCAATCCGCCCCACGCCGGCTGCGGCCAAGTAAAGCAGCAGGGGCGAGCCAAGGCCGCCTGTGCCAATGCACAACACCTTGCCCGCCTTTAGCCGCTTCTGCCCTTCCAGGCCCACCTCCGGCAGGATCAAATGGCGGGAAAATCGCTCCATCTCCTCGCGGGAGAGCGTGACTTGGCTGGTGTCTAGGTTCAACATGGTCACCACCCTCCGGCAATGGCAGGGACGATGCTAATGACAGCCTCTTCGCCTACAGGGGTGTCATCGCCCTGGGCCAAGTTGCGCACGTCCTCGTCATTGAGGTAGACGTTGACGAAGTTGCGCAGCTTGCCATCCTCCGTGTAGAGGTGCCGCTTGAGCTCACTGTAGCGAGTAACTAGGTTGCGCATCACCTCGCCAACGCTGCTACCTTCGATTTCGACCGCTTCCAGATTGTCGGTGTAAGGCCGCAAGGGGGCAGGGATCAAGATCTTGGTTGCCATAGGAGTTCGGGAAAAGAGTCTAGCGATCTTGAGGGAACACTTGAGGCTCTGGGATCCTCTGGCCAACTCTCCAGTCCAGACTACCGCTTTGCTCCCCAGCCAAAGAGAGGCTTAGAGCAAGGCAGGGGATGCCTCCGCCCAAACCTGGATGGGCTCCCGCTGCAGTTGTTCCTGCTCGTCCAAAACCCAGCTGGCCACCTCTTCTGCCTTGCCCTCGCGCACGCTGACGATCACGCAGGAAAAGCCCCAGGGGAAAGCATGCTGCCGGTCGAACTCGGAGGGGAGGGCAGGGTGGTTGGGATGGGAATGGTAGGTGCCTAGGATCCCTAGGCCCTTGCCACGAGCATAGTCGCTGGCTCGCTTGAAGTCAGCTGGCTCGATCAAGAAACGACGGCGGCTGGACTCCCCATCCGCCAAGGGGTTTTCAGCCTGATCCCAGCTGTTGGCCACCGGCCAAAGCTCGTGGACGAGCTTGTCAGATCCCTTGAGCTCGCCAATTAGAATTCCGCAGCCCTCGTAGGGGAAGGCCTGTTCGCCGTGTTGGCGGATGGCGTGGAGGTGCTCTGCCGAAAGGTAGAGGGCCATGAATCCCGCCTTTGCCGATGGAATTATCGTCCTTTATTCTGGCACAGATGGGCCTGGGCGTATCCTCCCCCCTCTGCTTGCGCCAGCGGTGTAGAGCACGGAAAACGCCGCTTGTCGCGCCCTGGGGTTATCCTGCAGCTACTCCGAGCCGCTGTGGCGGGAGGCCGGCGCTGGAGGGATAAGAGGCAGGTAGTGGGGGCAGCCCTGACAGGGCCCCTGGGGATTGACCGCGCAGCGCAACCATGCCGAGCGAGCGCTAAAGGCACAGGAGGGATCCCCTAGCGGTTGGCCAAACTCTCCAGCACGCTGGCGGCGCAGCAATACCACTTGTCGGCGCCAGTCCCGCAAAAATCGGCTATAGGCGTGTTCTTGCCAGCGGCGCTTGGCTGCATGTTGTAAGAGTTGGGCGGTGAGGTGATCCACCATAAAAGGCCAAAAGGCGAGGAGTCGTGTTGGATTGGCCTAGATCCTCAGGATGGCACACCTTAGTAAGGGGAGGGAAAAATTGCAAACTCTCTTTGCCCTGGGGATAAGCTGCCTATGATGGTATGGGGCAAGCTAGCTTTGATTTTAGGAAGTTGCAGCAAGCCCAAGCCGCTAGGAGATCCCGGCAAGCTGGCTTCCGAGAGGAGTATCGAGGTTGTGATGAAAGGCGCCTGCGGCTCAGAGCAATGGCAAAACCCAAAAGCCATCTCTGAAAGTCTTCCCCCCTCTCCTCCGGATTACCTAATCCGAGGTACGGCGGCAGAAGACAACATTCGCGTGGTGAGCGTTGTTTCCACTCAGGCAGTCCAGGAAGCGCGGGAGCGGCACCAGCTCTCCTATGTAGCAACAGTGGCGCTGGGGCGAGCCATGAGTGCAGCTCTACTGCTGGCGGCTGACCTGAAGGAACCCCAAGCCCGGATTGGCCTGCAAATTAGGGGCAATGGCCCCCTTGGTGGCATTCACGTCGATGCCGGCGTGGACGGTACAGTGCGCGGCTACGTGAGCAACCCGGCTATTGAACTTCCCCTCACCCCCGAGGGCAAGTTGGATGTGGGCCAGGCGGTTGGGCGCTACGGCTATTTGCACGTCGTGCGGGACTTAGGCTACGGCCAGCCCTACACCAGCACTGTGGAGCTGGTTTCAGGAGAAGTGGGAGATGACGTCAGCTACTACCTCACTTCCTCTGAGCAGATCCCCTCAGCGGTTCTGCTGGGGGTGAGCCTCGATTCCCAGCGAGTCCGTGCTGCCGGTGGAGTGCTGGTGCAGCTCCTGCCAGGCGCGCCGGCCAACTTGATCTCGGAGATAGAGTCTCGGCTAAGCCAGGTGGAGGAATTCACCCCCCAACTGGCCCGCGGTAAAGCTTTGCAGGAGCTGCTAGAAATTTGGCTAGGTGACTTGGATCTCAAGCTAGCGCCAGAGGTGCTTCCCGTGCGCTTCCATTGCCCCTGCAATTCCGAGCGGGTGAAGGGGGCACTGCGCATGCTAGAGCGGGATGAGCTCCTGGAGATGATCCAAACCGATGGGGGGGCGGAGGTGGTTTGCCAATTCTGCAACAAGGTCTACCGCCTTTCCGAAGACGAGCTGCGCTCGATTGTGGCTGAGATGTCGGCCAGCCAGTGAGGGTAAGGATTGAGTTTGTCGACAAATCTTGGTGGACAAGCTTTCATCCTTGTCCTAGATTACTTACCAGGCCGATGGCAAGAGCCAATCTCGTGGGCGGGTCAAAGGCTCAATTAGGTGGGAGGCCAAAAGCGGCAACAGTGGCTTAAAGTCCCCCCTGGCCCAGCGCTCAACACAAGAGTTGCTAGAGAAAGAATCCCTACTTTTTTTCCGATGTCTCCCCTTACTCCTGAGCTCTCGGTTGTCATCCCCTGCAAAAATGAGGCAGACAACCTAGAGTCCCTGTTTGAGCGCTTGCAGCTCACCTTGGATCCCCTGGGGATCCCCTACGAGGTTATCTGTGTCAACGACGGCAGCCAGGACGACACCCTAGAAAAGCTCATTGCTTTCCATCGCCGCGATCCTCGCATCAAGGTGGTCAACCTTTCCCGCTGTTTTGGCAAGGAGATTGCCCTCACGGCAGGTCTGGATTATGCCTCCGGCAGGGCTGTTGTTCCCATCGACGCTGACCTGCAAGACCCACCCGAGCTGATCCCCCAGATGCTGCAGCTATGGCGGCAAGGGTACCAGGTGGTCTACGCTGTGCGCCGCAGTCGCCAAGGGGAAAGCTGGCTAAAACGCCTAACGGCCAACGGGTTTTACTGGGTGATCGAGCAGCTGAGCCAGGTGCCGATCCCGCGCAATACGGGGGATTTTCGCCTCTTGGATCGGCAGGTGGTGGATGCTATCAAGCAACTGCGGGAGCGCACCCGCTTCATGAAGGGGATCTTCGCCTGGGTGGGCTACCGCCAGGTGGCCATTTTTTACGACCGCGCCCCCCGTTTTCGCGGCAAAAGCCAGTGGAATTACTGGCGGCTGTGGAACTTGGCTATAGAAGGCATCACCTCTTTTAGCTCTTGGCCGCTGCGGGTGTGGAGCTATCTGGGCTTGGGGATCTCGCTAGCCGCTCTGCTGTATGGCCTTTTCCTCGTCGTCCGTACCTTGCTGTTTGGATCCGATGTGCCTGGCTACGCCTCTTTGGCGGTGATGATCTTGTTTTTGGGCGGGATCCAGTTGATTAGCCTAGGCGTGATTGGAGAGTACTTGGGCCGCGTTTTTGAAGAGGTCAAGGGCCGCCCTTTGTACCTAGTCAATGGCACCTTTGGGCTGGAGAGCTCCCCCCCTTTGCCTGCAGCAGAGTCCCAATCCATCTACAGCTCCAGTTCGCTGCCTAGCCAATAGGAGGATCCCTCACTCTTTTAGAGCAGTGCGCCTAGAGGCCGCATATTGTCGGTACTCGCGCACAAAGATCTCCTGCACTTCCTTTTGGGAGAGCTGGATCCCTCGAATTTCAGCGCGAGCAATGGCTTTCATCAGCTCAATGTAAGCCAAGCCCAGGGAAAGGGTGAGGGTGGCTGCTGTGGTGGATTGGATAATGCCGCCTGCAAGGGATCCCGCGCCAGGAATCATCTTGAGCAAGTTGGAGACAATCGCCCGCCCAGTGACCACTGCGCCCCCAATGCCCGCCAGACTCGCTATCAGAGAGTAGTAAAAAGAAGGAGAAGCTTTGTAGCCAAAGATAAAGCTAATATTGGCAATCATGCCCACTTGTGACGCTACCAGTAGAGGGGCATCCGCAAAAGGAAGGGGTGCGGCCCCGATGAACGCTGCGCTAGCCACATAGGCCGACACATACTTAAAAGCAGCATCAGCTTTGAGATCTACCCGCAACAACTGCTGCCGGATGAAAGCAAGGCGAGCGGCTTCCGGCAGTAGCTCCGACGTACAGCCAATCAGGTGCTCCAGCCCATGGGCGGGTATGGTGAGGTGTCGGTTAATGGCCTTGTCCCGGGCCAAAACAGGAACGATGTAGCGAACGGGCAGATTTTGGCGCTGCAAGTACTGGAAAAACTCGCTCTCTTCGGGATTTGGGTATTCCAGGCATTGGGTCAAGACCAGGATGACTGGCACATCTTTGAGTTCTAACTCTCTTAGCCACTCGCGCTCGGTTTCCTCCAGCCGCTTTAGCTCGTGGTGGATGCAATACCAAACAATGTGAATGTGATGTTTGGGATCCTTAAAGCGCAGCTCGTCGATGAGTTGGGCCACCTCGAGACGGATTTGGGTATTTTGTTCTCCCGCCAATTCCATGCCAGGTGTATCGTAGATGGTAATTGGGCAACCCTGCTTCGAGTACTTGCGAATGTGGCGGGTAACAGGGCTGCCAACTCCAGTGCGGGCCAGCTCGTCTTTAAACACTGCGTTAACTAAAGTGCTTTTGCCCACCCCGCTTTTGCCAATCACCAGGACGTTGCAATGGCCCATTTCGGCCTCCGCCTCTAGCAGGCTCTCTTGGAGCAGGTAGCCGGCCCAACCTTCTGGGTTCCCCTCTTGCCCCCGAGCACGCGCAACAGCCCGCTGGGTCACGTGAATAAGTCTTTCAATCCAGGAGGGCATTCTCGCCTCCGTCCGCGACATGATCTTTCCCCAGTGAGGGTCGGTACGGGATCCCTAATCCAGTGTGCCATCCTCTCCCCCACAGTTTCCGCCCCTGGCGCTTGTTCAAGAAGCTTTATTGAGAGCTATTCACAAGAGCTACTGGTTTGCCCTATGCTGGGGAAAAGTCAACACCAAAAACCCCTGCGTCGACTCAATCAACTCCGTTGGGTAGTCTGGGTAGATAGCTGTATCCTCACTTTGGAGAACCCTGCCCTATGTCTGAAACCTCAACCTTGCGTCAGGCCTTCAACACCGTCTGCAACAACGCTGTCCTGCTCGGCCCGGAGGTCACCCAGCCAATCTGCGAGGGGATGAACGCCCTTCTGGCCAGCTTCCAAGGGCTGTACTTGCAATACCAAAAGCACCACTTTGTAGTGGAGGGCACTGAGTTCTACCCGCTACACCAACTGTTCAAGGATCACTGCGAGCAGGTGAGGGAACACGTCCACGACCTGGGAGAGCGCCTTGCTGGTTTGGGGGGTGTGCCAGTGGCTACCTTTAGCAGCTTGGCCAAGCTCTGCTGCTTTACCCCTGAGCCCGATGGCGCTTTCGAGGCCCGGCAAATGTTGAAGAACGATCTGACTGCGGAGCAGGCCATCATCGATCTGCTGCGGCGCCAGGCTGCTCAGGCGGAGAGCTTAGGGGATCGCGCCACCCGCTACCTCTACGAGCAGATCTTGCTGAAGACGGAGGATCGGGCCTTTCACCTCAATCACTTCCTGGCCAATGACAGCCTAGTGTTTGGCTTGATGGACGCCAGAGCCTAGCCCAGATCCAGAGCAGGCTGCCGGTCAAGGGGGCCTGCTGCTTGCAGGCAGACCTCATTTTTGCAACGTCTTGTTGAAAACCTATATCACTATTGCCTAGCTGCATTTAGACTTATTTGCCGAGGCTTTGCTTCTGGCCATGAACCCCCTGTCCTATGAAAGTGGCTATTGCTTGCAGATCCCGCTAGGGGAGCGCTGGCGCATTCGGCGGCGGCTGGTGGAGTTGGGGATCCCAGCAACCTGTACGGGAGAGGGCTATTTGCAGGTGCAGGTGGACTCGCCTTTGGCTGTGGTGCAGGTGCGCAGCGTGATCCGCCAATACACGGCGCGGCGGCAGGAGTTGTTGGACAGCCTAGAGGCTTGTTGGCGCCTCAACGCAGAGGCTGGCGGACAAGATGAGCAAGTTGGCTAAGCAAAGGATCCCGTTTGAGGTAGAGGGCCAGTTCCTGGGATTTCTTCCCGACAAGGATGGCAAGCTCAAGTACTTGCGCTGGCAGGCCGAAGCAGAAGTGTTTGTCGGCAAGATCCCCAAGCCGCTGCGTTCCGCCCTCTACCGTACCCTCAAGCCAGGGGATAGGGTGCAGATTGCGGGGGAGCGGGAAGTCGATCTGCTCAAGGAGCGGGAGAAATGGGTGCTCTACCGCGTGGTTCCGCTCGGAGAGAGGGCGGGGTGTATAGCTTCCGGGGCCGAGGCAGATCCTAAGCTGGTTGCTCCAAGGGTTAAAGGTAAGGTGCTGGTCTGCCAAAAATCCAACTGTTATCGGCGTGGAGCCGGAGCGGTTATGCAGGCCCTGAACTCCCACTTGGCTGCCTACTCCGGCTCAATTTGCGTGCAGGGGGTGGGCTGTCTGAAAGATTGCCAGCGGGGCCCAAACGTGGTGTTCCTGCCCGACAAAGTTTGCTACAGCGGTGTTTCTCCGCAAGCTGTCCCTGCCTTGCTAGAGCGGCACTTTCCGCTAGTTCAGCAGGCTGACCAAAGCCAGGCTGCTGCAAGCCAAGGCGTACAGCCCGAAGAGCGCAAGCGGGCCTCGGCGCTGTACTGGTAGTCCCCGTTCACAACAGCGGCAAGTTCATTTGCCTAGGGGTACGTTGAGCGAGGAGGTCATGCTCCCGCTACCCGAATCCGGCAGCCCTAAAAGCCCATCAAGCGGGCCACAGCAGCCAAGTCTGGAAGAACCCCCGCGTGGATGGGAGCAGATCCCTGTTGGGCGGCCGTGTCGGGATCCTTAAGGCCGTTGCCGGTGAGCACGCACACCACCTGGGCGCCGGCAGGCACCTGATCCCGCCATTTCAGCAATCCCGCCACTGCAGCGGCACTGGCCGGCTCGCAGAAGATCCCTTCCTCTCTTGCCAACAGATGATAGGCGGCCAAGATCTCCTCGTCAGTTACACTGTCTACCCGCCCACCGCTGACTTGGACGGCCGCTTTGGCCTTCGCCCAACTGGCAGGGTTGCCAATGCGGATGGCCGTGGCCACCGTTTCTGGGTGCTCCACGACACGGTTGAGGACGATGGGGGCGGCGCCAGCAGCCTCAAAGCCGTAGAGCCGTGGGCGACGGCTGGCCTTGCCTCGCTGGTAGTAGTGGCAAAAGCCCATCCAATAAGCGGTGATATTGCCGGCGTTGCCTACCGGGATACAGAGCCAATCGGGGGCATCTCCCAAGGCATCCACCACCTCAAAGGCGGCAGTTTTCTGCCCCTCCAGCCGAAAGCGGTTGACAGAATTGACCAGTGCCACCGGGTAGGCTTCCGCCAGTTGCCGCACCATGGCCAGTGCCTGGTCAAAGTTGCCCCGAATGGCAATGATCTCCGCCCCATACATCAGGGTTTGGGCCAGCTTGCCCTTGGCCACATAGCCATCAGGGATCAGCACGTAGGCCCGCAAGCCCCCTTTGGCTGCATAGGCAGCGGCTGCTGCCGAGGTATTGCCAGTGCTGGCACAGATGATGGCCTCTGCCCCCGCCTCTTTGGCTTTGGACACCGCCAGGGTCATGCCCCGATCCTTGAAGCTGCCCGTGGGATTGAGGCCTTCCAGCTTCAGGTAAACCTGGCAGTCTCGCCCCAGCCGTTGGCTCAGCGCGGGAGCGGGGATCAAAGGGGTATTGCCCTCATGCAGCGTCACTACGGGGGTGTTGGAACTGACGGGGAGCCACTCCCGGTAATGCTCGATAACGCCGGGCCAGAGACCCACTTGGGCGCGGGATCCGGCCCTGGGCAGGGAATAGGTGGGATTGAGGGTAACCATGCTGCGGACAAGGCCAGCTCTCTAACTTTAACTGTTCGGAAGACCGTTGTAGCGGCTTGGCCAGCTCTCGGCTAAGGACCCGGGGGATCTGGCGGCCGGAGGGCCAGGGCCTGGACCAGCGCGCGCAGCTTGAGGCGGATCTCAGCCACCTCCTGCTCGGGCTTGGAGTCGGATACGATGCCAGCGCCGGCATACAGGCGGGGCCGCTTCCCCCCCATCAGGGCTGGGCGG
>Ga0079995_1061733_pt1 | contig 16532 bp, 6 predicted proteins | sample FaiFalFF_MnMetaG_2_FD_69198 | JGI IMG/M metagenome (GOLD analysis project Ga0079995, IMG submission 69198) | Freshwater microbial communities from Yellowstone National Park, Wyoming, USA - Fairy Falls C (FF_Mn_C) (SPADES assembly) (version 4) | ecosystem: Environmental > Aquatic > Freshwater >...
TTACTTCCTGACTAAAAGCAAAATTATTTTTTCTCCTCCTTAATTCCTCATAACATTTCCTTATTCTTTCTTCTTCCTCCTGAACCATTTTCTCCATTTCTTTTTTTACATCTATTTTTTTCTCTATTTCTCCTTTTCTTTTCTTTAATCTTTCTATAAATTCTTTGACAAATTTATCACCTAGTATAGATGGGATTGTTGAAAATCCCCTTGTTATATTTTTAAATAGGATATTAAGATGACATTCAACTCCAGCATAGCTAATTTCTAATTCAAAAAGTTTCAAGAGAGCTAAATTTTCACCATTACCAATATTAATATATTCTTCTTCCGTTTTTAAAATTCCTTTTTTCCGAAGCATACTAAGCGCTTTATCTCCTCTAACACCTTGTGAATCCGATGGGTATAATTCCTTTAACTCCACTGCAATATCAAAATTTACATCAGGAAAACGAAAGTAGAAATCTGGTGCCGGTCTGCCCTTTAAATTTCCAGAATCTGTATAATAATCTGTATAATCTGGTAGATTATATGAAAAGAGCTCCTCTCTATCCGGCAAGCTATAATTTCCTTCTTCATTAATGAATCTAAGAAAATCCTTAGCATACCTGAGAAAAACCGAGATTTCCTCCATTTTTTTCTTGTTCTCTCCCATACACATTTTAAATTTAATTCTTAATTTTTTTATATAATTTTTTACAAAAATTTTTAATATTGTTTATAAAGAAAGGAAACTGATTCTATTTTTTGGCTTATCTAATGTTTTCTTTAATCTAAACCATATAATTTTAAAATCTTTTCATCGAGCTCTTTTTGAATTTCTTCTAACTTTTCTTCCGCCTCCTCCTCCGAAATCTCTCCATTAAACTTTTTCTTTTGAATATCCACTGCCCTGTTGAATATACCCTCAAAATCTTTTAACTGCTCCTCTGTTGGGATGATTATAGGGAACTCTTTTGCATCACCCGTTGTAAGATGATGACTTATATTTACAAAATTTATTCTATAGAAGCCAAAAAATGAGGAATTCATTAAACAAATAAGATAACTATTACCTGCTTTATCTTGAAGTAATGAGATAAATGTCATTGCTTCTGTTGAATGGACAGTTTTGTCTTTTAATCTACATTTAATCTTCTCATCTGATAAAACATTATTCCAGCAAAATCCCTCTTTAAAATAAAACTGCTGATTTCTGACTACTGGCATTCCTTCTCCTTTCTTACCTGAATTCTCTTTTAAAAACCTCACATTCTCCCTACTCCAATCTATATAATAAGGCGTTGGAGCCCACCAACGATTACCTTCTTTATCTCCTTTATCATAAGGAACAAATGTCCTTTTACCTTCTATGCCATTTAGCTTTTCATCTTCTGTTAGTTTATCAACATCTGCTATTTCATCTTTACTTACTATTCTATAAATCCAACCTTGACCAAAAATATCCCGTCCATACTTTTCCTTTAAACTATCAAATAAATTCCTTATTTCAATTTCTGACAATTTCCCTAAATAATCAATTACATCTTGCTTTGTTTTCAAGAATGAGAGTTCTTTTGGATTTTTATTTTTAATGAATTCCCATAGTTTTTCAGGTCTTTCTTTTCTCACCTTCTCTGCCCATTTAGTTCCTTCTAATACTCCAATATATTTTCCGTTATTTCCCGTTGCTAAACCTTGCCCCCCTTCCGTTATCAAACCTAATAAAGTAATATCTCCTGGTTTTAAAGAATTTCTATATTGTTCTAAATCCTTTTTATACTTTAAAATATTTTTGCTTGTAGATATTTTATCCCACCACTTTTCTATTAATTCTTTTACTTTTTTACCATATTTATTATAAATTTTTAGATTAAAATCAGTGGGTATAAAAAAGACATTATTAACCACATTTTTATAAACTTCATCTTTTACTGAATATACTTTTTTATCTTGTAATCCATTTTTAGCATCTATAAAAGTAATGTCATAATCTTTAGCTTGAGTTTTCTGAATAATTGCTATACAAGTATCAACCATAGCAGCAGAAAATGGATTAGCAGTATCCACTAATTGGATTAGTCTATATTTAAGTATAAGTTCCCTTAAATTCTTTTTGGTTTGGATAGTCCAGAAGGTTTTTGAGGATATAAAAGTTAAAATCCCACCTTCTCTTAAAATTTCAAGTCCTTTAAAATAAAAATGATTATATAAATCATCAGCAAAATTAAAATTCTTTTCTAAAATTTTTTTATACTTTTCTTTTACTCCTTTAGTAGATACATAAGGAGGGTTGCCTATAATTATATCAAATCCACCTTTTGATTTAAAAACTTCAGAAAAATATACTTTAAAATCAAACTCCTTATGTCCTTGTGTAATTTTATAGATTATATTATCAATTTGGATTTTTAAATTTTGTTTTTTTAAGGGTTCTGTTTCATTAAAATATTCGGTTTTTAGTTTTTCAAGATTCTCAAAATCATTTCTATTTAATAGATCTTTCTCTAATTTAAGTAGAGAGTTGCCACAAATGATTTTATAATCTAAATTCGTAAGTGGTTTTATATTTTGAAAATCATTTTCATCTACAATTAAGGAAAGCCAAAATCTTAATTTACATATTTCAACAGCTCCTGGATCAATATCAACTCCATAAAGTGAATTCTCTATTACATACCTCTTTAAATCATAAGTACTTAATTTTTTATCAAGATATACTGATAGAATCTGTTTTAGTTTTACTATTTCGTGAAGCATTCCAATAGGAAAAGCACCAGAACCAACAGCAGGATCACAGATTTTTATCTCATCTAAAATTTCATAAATTAAATTAGCATTATTAATTATATCTTCAGGTAGTTTATGATTATATCTTTCTGTTTTTTTAATTTCTCCTTTTTCAATTTTTTCTTTTTTTTCAGCTGCTGTTTTTTCGTGCTCTAATAATAAATCCCCTAATCTTACAAACTTTTCTATATCCTCTTTTTTTACCTTTATGTTTTTTAATTTTTTATTAAGTTCTGTTTCAATGTAGTTTATCAAACTTTCTTGACATATGTAATGAACGATTTCTCGGGGTGTATAATAAACTCCATATTCTTTATTAAATTTGTTTTCTTCTCCTTTTTTACTTGATTTTAAAATATTTACATATTCATTAAAATTATCATCTCTTATAGCATTTAATTTTTCATAGATTTTACCAAGTAATTCAGGATCAAGTGCTACTTCTTTTTCAAGTGGTTCTTCCTCATTTACGGTAAAATTATATCTATCAAAAATATCAAGAATTCCATCTCCTATATCTCCTTCTTTGGTTTTATTTTTATTTGAAAAAAGTTCATTAGGTAAAAGTAAATCAATATTTATCCAATCAAAATTATTTATTGGATCAAAAAGTCCACCATTTAAAAATGGGATTTTACATTTAAAGTAATCGTAATAATGATCGTTTGATCCTCTATCAGTTCTTAAAGCTTCATAAAACAAAGGTTCAAGAATATCATTATAAAAGTTTTCGTAATCAACATATTCTCTATTAAACAATTTTCTTAAGAAATCTTTTGGTCCAGTTCCCCAAGGTTTCCCTTTCTCTACTCCAAACCATCCCTTCTTTTGAAGAAAATATAAGAATACAATTTGTCCAAGAATTTTCTTAGCAAAATCAATTGTACTTATGCTTTTCTTTTTAAACTCATTCCTTAGTTTTTCATTAATATTTATAATTTTATCAAGTTCAAGTTTTATTTTTATAAATAGATCCCTATATTTTTCAAAGAATTCCTCTGTAACTATCTCAACATCAAATGCTTTTTCAAGATCAGAAAGATTAGGTTTAAAGTTATCATCTTCAAGTATAGGTAAGAATCTTGATTGTGCAGTATGACTTTTTTCATTAGGACCAACTAAGAAAGACCATCTTTTAGCAGGAGTAAAATCTTGAATAACTGTAACTTTATCAGATATTTTAAATTTATATTCTTTTTTTACAAGAGAGAATCTCCAATCTTGTTCATTATCTGATATAAAAGCTACAAGAGCAGCATCTTTTTCAGTTGTAGTACCTAATTTCCCTTGAAGGTAATAAGCTATGAAGTTTCTTTGAGTATGTCTAGCTTTATAAAGTGAAACATCTTTTTTTAGTTTAACTATTAGAATATCAATTATATTTTTTTCTTTATCTATATATCTACCTAATCTTTCCCAAGAGCTGATGAAATCAAGGAATCTTTCAGTTATCCCTTGTGTCCCTGTTCTTGGAGTAAGTTCTTTTTCTTTATCATAAGTTTTAAGAAGATTAGATATAAATTTATTAAAGTTATCTTTATTAAATGGGTTTTCAAAGGTTTCAATAATTAATTTTTTTGCCTGTTCCCTGTTCATAGCTTATTACCTCACTTATCTTTTTGTTTATTTTAAAAACAATTTAGATAATAGGTAGTTTTTACAACTTGTTTTTTTAAGCAAGATGGGTAAATATTTATCTATTATTGATTTTTTTATTATTTTTTGATTAATTAATTTTTTTTGCGTCTTTATTGCGCCTTTTACTTTATTGTGTCCCCTTTGTGTCCCCTTTATGTCCCCTTTGTCCCCTTTAAGTTCCTTTTTCTTTTACATAAATTACTGATTTTATTTGACGTTCATTTAAACCCATTTTCCTTAAATTTTCCTTTTTATAGAAATAATTTATAGAATTAATCATTTCTTGATATATATAATGATAAAATAACTTCTCTTTTTCCATCTTTTGATGTATTTACATTTATAGAGTGATCTTTAACAAAAGAGGGATGAATTTCTTTTTGTAATATAGTTAAGACCTTTAAAGGGTTTTCAATTTCTTTGTTAAGCTTTTTAATTTCTTGATTAACTTTTTGGATTGTCTTTTTCGGAATTGATCCTATTTCAAGGCTTTTAATAATTATATTTATATAATCTTCTTGTTCTTCTGTTAACTGCTTACTATTTTTTAGTACAGCTTTTAAAAGATTTTTAAGTTCTTTTGAGGAATCTTTCCCTTTTTTATTAAAATCTTCAGATGAAATTTCTTCTTCATAAGTTGCTTGTAAAAATAATAATTTATTTTTTTCAAGAAGTTCATAATATCTTTCTAAAGGTAACTTAGTTTTTGGTTCATTTTTTGAACATTCAAAAATTTTTGCTGCTGCTAAAAAATCAATCTCTTTTGTTTCATTATCTGAAGATAAATAAAACTTCATTAATTTTCCTTTTCTAAAAAATGTTATAAGTGAATCAGGATATACTAAGGATTTAAGATTTTCATCAAAATTTTTTGAAGCTCTTGCTTTTTTAGGTAATTTCTTTATCTTTTCAAATAAATCTGGATTTTCGTCTCTTATTTTCTCAATAACTTTCAAATATTTTAGTTCATTTTCTTCAAAAATTTCATCCTCAAGGAAAATTTCTTGAGATGTCAATTTATTAAATAACTCATGAGAAGAGATAGGTTCTCCTTCAGTTAAAATCTCAGCATCTCCACCAAGAAGACTTAAAAATGCTTCTACCTTTGAACGTGCTATTTTTAATAACTCTATCTCATTCTCTCCCTGTTCTGTTGGAAAAAAATTAAAAATATAAATTTTATCAAATTGAGTATCTATACGATTTACTCTTCCTACTCTTTGAATTAACTTTGTGGGATTCCAAGGTATATCATAGTTTATCACTATATTTGATCTATGTAGATTAACCCCTTCTGAAAGAACTTCTGTTGAAACAAGTATTCTATAATCATCTCTTTTATTTTTAGCTCTAGCATCAAAATTATCTATAACTTTATTTCTAACCTGTTCTGATGAACTTCCATCAAAACGAAGAGATATTTCCCCAAATTTTTTATTTATACTATTAACTAAATATTCTGCAGTTTCTTTCGATTCCGTAAATATTATGACTTTTTTGTCTTTTAAAATAGGATTATTTTCAAGATTATTAAGTAAAACTTCAAGTTTGGGATCTCTTTCTATTTGATTCCACATTTCTTGAATTTTTTTAAGAGTATTTAGATCTTTTTTTAGAGCTTCTTTAAAATCTTCTCTAAATTGATCAGCTGGATATTCATCAGCTTTTCCTTCTTCTATTAAATTTTGTATTGCTTCATCATCATCACTTTCTAAGAATTCTATTATTTTACTTATATGTTTTTTACTTATAAAAACTTTGCGATTTTCTTCATATATTTTTATAAACTTTTCATAAGAATCAATAAATCTTGTTATACTTTTTCTAAATGCATAAAAACTACTTTCAAGACGTTTAATAAGTAAAACTTTCATAAGGCTTGCAAGATTTTTTTGTGCTTGTATTTCATTTTGTATGTTATTACGATTTATTTCATCTTTAAGGTAAAGTAAAGGGATGTAACGAGAATAAGTAAGTTCTTTAGTTAAAATTTGAATAGTTTTATTAAAAATTTCATTCTCTATTTGATTAAGCTGATAAAGTAAAGGCTTCGGAGCTTCTATTTTTGGAAATTTAATATTATTACTTTCTAAATCTTCTTTAAAATAAGTTTCTATATCTTTTCTAGTTCTTCTTACCATTACATATTTTAGAACTTTATTTCTTATTTCTTTTGCTATTTCCCTTGTTTCTTTTATGTATTCATCGTAGTTATTTGAGCGATCAAGATTTTTTAGCTTTGCCTGTAAAGATAAGAAAAAATTTTCTAAATTTGGAACCCCTGGTATTGTACTTTTTTTAGCATTTTGAAAAAGTTTAAGTTGCGCAAGAATATCTTTTGGAGAGTTATTATAAGGAGTGGCAGATACAAGAATAACTCTTCTACCTCTACAAATTTTAGAAAGTTTTTCATAACTTATAGTTAATTCATTCCTAAAACGATGAGCTTCATCAATTACAATATTTTTATATTCTCTTTGATTAATAAGAACTTCAGCTTCCTCAAGTTTCCCAGTAGATACATATTCTGCAGAAATATTAAAATCAGAAAAAACGTTTTTCCAAGAGCCGGGATTATTTTTATTAATTAACGAGGGGGGAGCTATAACCATAGTTCTTCCATCAAGCTGGGATACAAGCATAGCACAAACATAAGTTTTTCCAAGCCCTACAACATCTGAAATAAATACTCCCCCATATTCCTCAATTATCTTTTTAGCATTTAATACAGCTTGCTTTTGATATTTAAGCTCCTTGAGATTTTCAGGTAAATATTTATTATCTAGCTCATTTAGATAATTTAGCTCATCTTTAAAATACTCATACAAAAATTTTAAATATATCTCATAGGGTGTTATATTTTCATTAATATAAGTTTTTTCATTTATTGTATTTACAAAAGTTTTATTAAGTTCAACTGATTTTTCCCACAGTTCCTCAAATTTAATTTTAGCAAATTCATAATCACTCCTATTTTTTAGTTCAACATTAAACTCAAGATTATTATCTAAACCTGATTGAGTTAAATTACTAGATCCTGTAATAACTCTCCCTATATCCCTATCTCCTTCCTTAAACGTTATAATATACAATTTTGCATGTAATTTTTGGGAAGGATAAGCTCTTATTTCAAGCTTACCTGATTTTATCCATTCAATAAATTTCTTAACTCCTTTCTCTACACTTTCACTATCTTCTGATTCTTCTAACTCTTCTATTATTTTTTCTTCTAAAAATTGCTTTACTTCATAATTAGAAGGATTAAAAAAAGTTGTATTTTCAGATTTTGATTTTGTTATTAACTCATAAATTTTCTCTGAGGTAGCAATTCCTACAAGAATCCTTATTTTTTCTATATTTTCTAAAGCTTTGTATATATTATGAAATCCACTTAAATAAAAATATCCTACTATACAATCAAAAAATCTAGCATCGTTTAACAATATATTAAACCTATCTTTTAACGTTTTACCTTCTTCGTTAGTTATAAATGTTAAATCTAAGGAATTGAATTTAAAGTTTTCCATTTCTTTCATATTATCTATAATAAAAAATATGATCTTTAATTTAATTAATTTCGTTTAGAATATATTTTTTAGTTAAGGTATTAGATTTAAGGAATTCTTGATAAGTATCTTGAAAAACAATATATCCTCCTTCATCTGCAGCTTTAGGACCTACTTCTATTACATAATCAGCATTCTTTATAACTTCTATATTATGTTCTACTATCACAATAGTTGCTCCTTTATTTAGCAATTGATAAATAACATTTAGAAGTTTTTGGACATCTAAATAATGTAATCCAGTAGTAGGTTCATCTAAAAGATAAATAGTTTTATTAACATTTCTTTTAGATAGTTCATAAGCTAATTTAATTCTTTGACTTTCTCCACCTGATAAAGACGGAGAAATCTGACCTAACTTGATATACCCTAATCCTATGTCATCTAAAAATTTTAATTTCTCTTCAACATTTTTAAACCCTTTAAACACATTAATAGCTTCTTTTACAGTTAATTCTAAGACATCATAAATACTATATTTATTATCAAATTTAACACTTAATGTTTCTAAATTGTATCTCTTACCATCGCAAGATTCACATTTTATATATAAATCAGGTAAAAAATTCATATCTAATTTAATAAAACCTTCTCCTTTACATTTATCACATCTACCCTCAGGTAAATTATAACTAAATCTACTGGCATTAAACCCTAATCTCTTTGATTCAGGTAAATTAGCAAATATAGATCTTATCTCATCAAATACTTTGGTATAAGTAGCAACTGTAGATCTAGGAGTTTTACCTATAGGTTTTTGATCTACATAACTTACTTTACTAATTTTTTGCTTATCAAATTCTATATCTCCATAAATCTTTTCATCAAATACACTAATAACTTCTTGATTTAATTCAGAAGCTAATTTATAATATAAAGCATCTAAAATAGAAGTTTTACCACTACCTGATACTCCCGTTATAACTGTTAATCTATTTAATGGAATCTTTATAGATATATTTTTTAAATTGTTTAACTTAACATTTTTTAAATATATATAATCTTCTTGATTGAATTTTTTAATATAGTCCTTTTCAATGTTTTTAACTTTTTCTTTATCAAATAAATATTTCAATATAGGACTATTTAAAAATTTTTGATATAAGTTTAAAATATCTTTCTTAAGTGATTCTGGTAAATCTAATATTTTTAATATTTCTTCTAAATTTCCATTGTTGTTATACAAAGAATTTAGAAAATCAAAATTAAAAGTATTAAATAGTTCAAAATATTTATTAAGGAAATCAGAAAATAAAAGATACCCACCATTTTGCCCACCTTCATATCCTAACTCTATTAAAAAATCAGCGTTCTTAATCACTTGTTTATCGTGTTCTACAATTATAATTGTATTATTTAATTCTTTTAGTTTTAAGATGCTTTTAATAACTTTATCTACATTATAAGGGTGTAATCCAATAGTTGGCTCATCTAAGACATATATAATACTGTATAGTTGAGCACCTAATTGCGAAGCTATTTTAATTCTTTGGGCTTCTCCTGAAGATAAATTAGAAGCAGTCCTATATAAATCTAAATACCCTAAATCTAATTCAATTATAAAATTTAGTCTTTTTACAACCTCATCTAATAAATTTTGTACAATTTCTCTTTGTTTTTGAGTTAATTCTAAAGAATTCAGTATATTTTTTATTTGACTAATTGGCTTAGAGGCTAAATCTCCAATACTATAATACTTTTCATCATTTGTTTTTAACTTAACACTTAAAGCTATTTTATTTAATCTATAACCATTACATTCTTTACATTTAACTTCGAAAACTAAATTGGATAAATCGAAATCATAATTATAATACAATTCATTAACGAATTCTCTAATCCCTTCAAAATTAGAATCCCCATAAATAAGTTTCTCTATTTTTTCTTTATCAATATTTTTTAGAGGTTTATTAATATCAATGTCGTTAGCATAGCAAAAGTTCCTAATTTTTTCCCACCAATAATTTAATTTATACCAAGAATATTGGTTTTTAGGAAAAATTTTAATAGCTCCTTCTTTTATTGATAAATTATAATCTATTATTTTATTTAGATTAAAATCAATAACATTTCCTAAGCCTTTACATTTTTCGCAAGCTCCTAAAGGGGTATTAAAAGAAAATAATCTCCAACTTATTTCAGGATAACTAAAACCACAATTATAACAACTAAAGCTCCCTGAATATAATAAATATTTATCATCTACAAAAATCTTAACCAATTTCTGCTTTTCTTTATCTATAGATAGTTTTAAAGTAGTATCCATCGCTAACGATATCGAATTTAATAATCTACCTTTATTATTTTCATTTACTATAAGATTATCTACTATGACATCTATATTATGTTTTTCAAATTTATTTAATTCAATTTCATCGTCTATATCAAATTTAATATCATTAACAATAACTTTAGTAAAACCCATTTTTTTAATTTTGTTTAAGGTGATTTTATGGTCTCCTTTTTTATATCTAATTACAGGAGCTAAGATTGATATTTTTTTATCTTTGTAATTTAGAAGAATTAGTTCTAAAATTTCGCTTGGCTCTAATTTGGATATAACTATATTACAAAATGGACAAAATGGAATCCCAATAGAAGCATATATTAACCTTAAATAATCATAGATTTCAGTTATAGTCCCAACAGTAGAACGGGGATTTAAATTTTTAATCCTTTGATCAATTGAGATAGTAGGTCTTAACCCTTCTATTTTATCTACATTAGGCTTTTCTAATTTGGTTAAAAATTGCTTTGCATAATTAGAAATAGCTTCTAAATATCTTCTTTGACCTTCAGAATATATAACTTCATAAGCTAAACTACTCTTACCACTACCAGAAACTCCACATATAACTGTTATTACATTATGCGGAATTTTTAAATTTAATCCTTTTAAATTGTTTTGCTTTACATTTGTTATATCTATAAAACTTTGAACTTCTGGATCTTTAAAAAAAATTTCTTTATAAAATGGAATATCATTTTTTAGAATAAAACTATTATCTCTACTCAAATTAGAATTTATCCTTCCCCCGACAAAACTTTTATAACTTAATGAAATTTTTATGAAAAAATAATTCTTTAATTAATACAAGCTTAAATTAAACTAAGTGTAATAGGGGTAGAACCGTATGTTTCAAGTACTAATTTAGATGGAATATTATTTTCAGGGATCTCAAAAACTAAGGTCCCAAAATTCATACCTGATGGTAATAAAACCTGTAATATATAACTACTTAACCCTTCTATATATTCATATTTATAGCCTTTATCATCATATAATACAAATTTTCCTGTATAAAGCTGTACTTTATTAGATAAATTTTGTTGAGAAACTGTTAAAATTACAAATTTAAATCCTTGTTTAGGAGTATATAATCCTTTTACTAATTTTGATTCTTTTAAGTCACTAACAGTTACTTTAAATTCTTCATTACTAGCACTTCTTGGTATAAAAACAGTAGGAGGGATAGCAATTGGTTGTTTATTAATTTCTTTGGATTTATTATTATCATTTTTGTTATTATTATCATTATCAATAAAGGGGATTTCATATTTTTTAGGATTATCATTTTTATTTATTTTACTATTAGAATTAGTATTAGAGTTTTCAATTTTTAAATCAGCTTTAGAAGTGCTTTTTTTGTAAATCGGTTTGTAAATAGTTATACTTCTATTTACTTGATTCCATTTAATTTGATAACCTAATGGAATCAAAACATCTCGTAAAGCAATTAATAATTTATTCTTATAAACTACAGCTCTAGTATATATCCTTAAATTAGAAGCAATAAGTACTTTTTCGTTGGGATCCCAATAAACAGGAGTATCTAATATAGCAGACAAAACTTGCGTATCTACATAAGAAATATTATTTAAAATATATGCTTTATATGAATTATTATTATAACTTAAATTTGCCTCTACATTAGAAAATACTTGAAATTTTAATAAATACAAATAAAATAGAAAAAATAGAAGACCTATAATTAAATAATTAAATAAATACTTTACTAAATATTTTTTCTTAAAAAAAACATCCTTAAAGTTATACATACTATAACTCGACCCCTCTTATATTTTTTTAGCTATTCTTTATTAAAACTTTAATTTATTATCTTTAGGTTAAAGTTTATTTTTTTTATATTTTCTATTTAGTTTCTACTAAATCTACTTTTTTAGAAGATAATTTAATAGTAGCATGTGCAGCAGCCAATCTAGCAACAGGTACTCTATAAGGGGAACAACTTACATAATCTATACCACTAAAATAAGCGAATTCAATACTCTTAGGATCTCCACCGTGTTCCCCACATATACCTGTTTCTATATTTTTAACTTTTTTAGCTTTTTCTAAACATATTTTCATTAATTGACCTACTCCTTCAGTATCTAAGGTTTGGAAAGGATTAAATTCTAAGATTCCATGTTCAAGATAATATGGAATAAACTTGGCTTCGGCATCATCACGAGAGTATCCAAAAGTCATTTGAGTTAAATCATTAGTACCAAATGAGAAGAATTCAGTATGCTCAGCGATTTTATCGGCTATTAATGCAGCTCTTGGTACCTCTATCATCGTACCAAACATATAATCTATATTAACTCCTTCTTCTTGTAGGACTTTTTTAGCAACTTTTTCTAAACGTTCTTTAACAAATTTTATTTCATTAACATGTCCAACAAGTGGTACCATTACTTCAGGGAAAACTTTAATTCCTTCTTTATAAGCTTTAGCAGCTGCTTTAAATATTGCAGTAACTTGCATCTCATTTATTTCTGGATAAACTATCCCTAATCTACAACCTCTGAATCCTAACATTGGATTAGCTTCTTTTAAATTTTTAGCTTTAATTAACATCTTTTCATATTTTTCTACTAAATCTGTTTGACCTTTTTCTTTTGCCTCTTTTATTAATTCATTTAATATTTCTTCTTTAGGTAAAAACTCATGTAAAGGTGGATCTAATAATCTAATAACTACTGGATAACCTTTCATTTCTTTAAATATATTATAAAAATCTTCTATTTGCATTAATAATAATTTATTTAATGCTTCTTTACGTTCTTCATAATTACTAGCTATAATCATTTCTTGCATAACAGGTAACCTATCTTCTGCCATAAACATATGCTCAGTCCTACATAATCCAATACCTTTAGCTCCATAATAATAAGCTTTAGCAGCATCTTCAGTAGTATCAGCATTTGCTCTTACCCCTATTTTAGCCACTTCATCTGCTAATTCTAATAACTCAAAGAATTCTTTAGTAGGATTAGGATCAATTAAAGGTACTTGACCTAAATAAACTTTTCCTGTAGTCCCATCTATAGTTATTACATCATATTCTTTAACCACAATATCATTAACTTTAAATAATCTATTTTCTAAATCTATTTTAATTTCTTCAGCCCCAACTACAGCAGGTTTTCCCATACCTCTTGCTACTACAGCAGCATGACTAGTATTACCTCCTCTAGAAGTTAAAACTCCCTTAGCTCTGACTAATCCATGAATATCATCAGGATTAGTTTCAGGTCTAACTAAGATAACTTTTTCCCCTTGTTCTCCTAAAGTAGCTGCTAATTTTGAATCAAATACTACTTTACCATAGGCTGCTCCTGGAGAAGCATTTAATCCTTTAGCAATCGGCTTTTCTTTATAATTTGGATCAACTTGAGGATGTAGTAATTTTTCAATTTCATCTGTAGAGACTCTCATTAAAGCTTCTTCTTTAGTTATTAAACCTTCTTTATAAAAAGAAACAGCTAATTTAACAGCAGCAGCTGGTGTTCTTTTACCATTCCTTGTTTGAAGCATATATAATTTCCCATCTTCTATAGTAAATTCCATATCTTGCATATCTTTATAATGTTTTTCTAATTTTTCTGCTATTTTTAATAATTCATCATAAATATCTCCCCATTTTCTCATCATATTTACAATAGGTTCAGGGGTTCTAATACCTGCTACTACATCTTCTCCTTGAGCATTAACTAAATATTCCCCATATAATACTCTTTTACCATCGATAAATTCAATATCTCCTGTAGAAGGATTTCTACTAAAAGCTACACCTGTAGCAGATTTATCATTTAGATTACCAAATACCATTGAAACTATATTAACAGCAGTTCCCCAATCTTGGGGGATATTATATAATCTTCTATATTCTTTTGCTCTTTCATTATTCCATGAATTGAATACGGTTCTTATTGATAATTCCAATTGCTTATAAACATCTTGGGGAAATTCCTTATTATATTTGATATATTCTTGTTTATATAACTCTATTATATTTTTTAGATCTTGAATATCTAATTCTATATCAAGTTTTTTATTATGTTTTTCTTTATAGTGATGTAAGATATCTTCAAAGGTTTTAATACCCATAACAGTAGAACCAAACATCTGTAATAATCTTCTATAAGAATCTAAAGCGAATCTTTCATTTGTAGCTTTAGCTAAAGATGTTAAAGTTTGATCATTTAGTCCTACATTTAGTATAGTATCCATCATTCCAGGCATTGAAGCAGGTGCACCTGACCTAACAGATACAAGTAAAGGCATATTTTCAGTATCTCCAAATTTCCTATTCATTCTTCTTTCTATCTCTTTCATTGATTCTTTAACTAATGGCATTAATTTATTCATGGTTTCTTCTGGATTATTTAAATATAATTTACAAACTTCAGTAGTAATAGTAAATCCTGGTGGTACAGGTAATCCTAAATTAGTCATTTCAGCTAGATTAGCTCCTTTACCACCTAATAATAATTTCATATCAGCTCGACCTTCCTCAAAGAAATAAATCCATTTACTCATATTAATTTCACCTCCTTAAATTATAAATAGTAATTTTAGAAACTTCTAGCATTAGTTTGTAAATTAGTTATGTAATTATTAAAATCATTTAATAATTTTTCTAATTCTTCTATATTGATTTCCATCGTTTCAATTAATTCCTTTTTTTCATTATCATCAGCTAAATCTCCAAATAAAGCTAAATTATTTTTGATATCAGCTAAAATGCTTAAAATATTTTCTATTTTTTCTAATAAAACTATTACTTCTCCTTCTTTTGGTAAATTTTCTAAATTCCTATAAACGCTTTCGAAATTAATAACAGTATTATTAATTAGATTAATAAACGCATATAAAAATTTGGAATAATCCAAATTGCTTAGATAATTTTCTTTAAATTGATTAAATACCATTTTTATAGTAGATTGATTTTCTATTCTGGGTTTTATTAACTTAGAATTACATTTAACACAGTATTCATTATAATATTCATTTTCAAAACCGCATTTAAAACATATTATTTTCTTTGTTTCGAATATTTTTTCTATATCCTTATAATCATTAATTATATTTAATAAAATGGATTTTATTTTGCTATCAAAATATAGCCATATATCTACTAATAAATCTTTATTTTCATACTCAAGAAAATAATTATTTGTAGTAGCTAAAAATTCATTAAACAAATCAATATTATCTAAAACTAACTTATCATAGGGGGTAAGTAAGCTATCTTCGGTTTTTTCTAAATCATTAACTATATCATTTAAATAAGAATAAAAATTATATAGAGATACTATAGGTAAATCTTCTGAATAAACTTTATAGATTATATCGTATAAATTCTCAAATATACCGCTCCCTTTTAATTCTTTAGAATTATATGTAATATGAATTTCTCTTTCCAATTTATCCATATAACTTAAAATATCATAGAACAAATTAGCCCACGAATTCGATATTTCTACCTTATTGGGATAGTTATTCACTATTTGTAAATATAAACTACTAATAAAATCTTTTATTTCATTTAATTTTTGATTTATATTTTTATATAACTCGTTTTTGATAGATTCTTTATTAAAGATTCTGGTTATATAAATTTCATACCATTTAAATGCGTTATTAAAAGAATCTTTTGTTCTATATTCATATAAGTTTTTTAGAGTATTAAGAGATATACTATTTTCATAAAGCCAATAAGAATAAAGTATAAATTCAAACCAAATATTAGCAAAGGGAATTCTTGTTAAAGAAACATCTTTTGAAATAATGTAATATTCATAATCACTTATTTTAGTATCTACTTCCTTAATATATTCATCTATTTCTTTTATTTGTTTTGTATAATTATTAGCTTTACTTAAAATTGTTTTGTCTTCTAAAGAATCTGTTACTTCTTTGATGAAAGAGATTATTTTTAAGGTATTTTCCTTTAAATCCTGCCCTAATAAATCTCCTCTTATTTTTAGAAATACTTCGTAATACCCTTTTAAGCCATTTAATAGCAATGTTATATAATTACTATGACTTAGATCTAATTTATCTAAAAAAGAATTTAAAACAATTAATTCCCATGATTTTAATTCATTAGAAGGTAGTGTGTAAAGAATATTATTTAAATAATTCACTAAAAATGATAAATTAGTTAATAAATCATTTAATGATGCTAAAATATCTGATTTTTCAGAATTAGAAATAAATAAAGACAATTCTTTGTATTTAATTATATTTTCAAATAAATTTAAAAT
>Ga0079995_1056853_pt1 | contig 16466 bp, 15 predicted proteins | sample FaiFalFF_MnMetaG_2_FD_69198 | JGI IMG/M metagenome (GOLD analysis project Ga0079995, IMG submission 69198) | Freshwater microbial communities from Yellowstone National Park, Wyoming, USA - Fairy Falls C (FF_Mn_C) (SPADES assembly) (version 4) | ecosystem: Environmental > Aquatic > Freshwater >...
GTAGGTGAGATAAATCCGTTTAAACTCAAAAAATATCTTAATATAATACTTTCATATAATGATGAAGAATCTCTCAAACAATTTCTTAAAAAAACCTTAGATTTAAATTTGCGTGATATTTCAATCGATACTTTTAATAAAGTAAGTAGTCTAATTAACGAGATTAAACAATCAAATAATATAACTTCCTTAAAAGTGGGAAAATATTATGTTGCATATAGATGTGCTAGAGCCTTTACAGCATTTGCATTCAAAGCCATGGAAGATAATATCATTATTGAATCACATGTTGGTTATATCGAGTGTAAAAGCGAAGCTATTGCATACTATTATGCTGCTATTCTTAACTACCTCGCATATAAGGTAGTTGAATATAAGAGGAACTTCATTAGAGCGCAATTCGCCAGACCATTGTTTGCTACATACTTAGCTGGTTTATCGTGGAATGATATGGATAATGAAACAAGAGAGAGGATCATAGAACTTTCGAAATTGCTTCATGAGAAATCACCTAACAAAGAATATAGCAATCAGAAAGTAGCATTAAAGGATATAGCATCCCTTCAAGAATTTAAGGAGCTTGCAAAAATTCTTGATTCAAAAATTAATAAAGAGAAACTAGAAGAGGCATTAAGTCTCGTATCAAGTAAAGGCTCCGAACAGAATTCAGATTAATTCTTTCATTACACTAGCTTTCCCATGAAGTGAAAGGTCATAATTTTTAAGCTATAATGAAGCATTGTTACCAAATAAAAGGTGAGGTATCTCCAAATAAGTAACTTTAAGTTCTTTCTTTCATTGTTCCCACATTAATAAATGCAGGTCTTCTTTTAATGGAAAATTAATGTTATATAAATTTATAAAATTTAATTTTCAAACTCAGGGAATCTTAATATATATTAACTAAAAAACTAAATATGTATAAAAATTATGCTTTTACAAATCCTTTACCTTTTTCATATTTCAAAGTAAAACTATGCTTTCCATTTCTATAATATTCCCTAAATTGTGTGTTACATTTCGGACAAACATAAGCATTTACCGTAAATTGACCATATTTCCAGTTTTTGCTTTGCTTAGTTACGTTCGTTTTACAATTAGGACATACAGCCATATTTATATTACGCAATAAAACCATTTAAAGATTTAATTAAAGGTGTCGTTAATCATATGAAAAAATTTATCTAATTTAAACGATTTTCCTGCTACTGAAAAGCTACTTTACTTTATCCTATATACCTTTTTCCCCATTCTTTTATGAGAATATCCGCATATTTGTTAAATTCTCTTAAGATCTCTGCCAATTCATCAGCTTCATCTTTTCTCTCTTCTAGAGGAGGGAAATATAGCACTTTTGGCGGAGGTCATTCTTTTATTGACTCATCAGTCATTAAATTAGTTAAATGTGTTGACGCATGAATCCATTTCTCTGAAATCATTTTATAAAATCTCTTTAACTCACGTAAAGTATTTTCTTCCAATAGTTTGCCAAGTAAATCCACCAAGCGAAGAGATTCTTTATCATCAGATTCCTTATCATACTTAGACTTATCCTTGTACTTCAATGAATAAAGAGATCCTTTGCTGCTAAACTCCTTAGCTATCTCCAGCTTATCTTCCAAGCTGAGATTTTTGAATTCATCGGCACAGTCAAGAACAAGACCAAGCTCAAGTCCTTCTAGAATGAATCTGATCATTCGAGTTACGCTATCCGATGCGCTCACTAGAATGCTTATATTCATTCCTTTGAATTTCCTGTTTATCTAACTATCCGATGCGCTCACTAGAATGCTCATTGGTAGCGAGAACAGCGAAGGAAACCAAATAAAGTCGATCACTAAGCGCATTATGGATTCTTCCTTGCCGCTTTTGAAGGCTTTAAGAGCTAAGCTTTTTGCTACAGACCAAAGTTCGCAGAATCGCTCTACTTCTTTTAAGAGTTTTGTTCCATATTCACTTTTTAGAAACTCAATGTTTTTGGTTATATGATAGTTCGCATAATTAACGTAAAATTTAAGAAATTCATTTTCCATCAATAAAGAATACTTGTTCTTTCTAATAAAGTTAAACAATTGAAAAAGAAATTATAAAAGTTTAAATAGTTAAAATATTTTTTTATTTTGATGTCCGAATATGTTGATAATATTGATGTTATAAAGTCAAGAATAGATAATATGGCCAAGAAAGGAATTGCTCATATAATAGGCCTCTATGTTTTCCTTGACTCTACCCCTATTCTTGGATACGATTTTAAAAATGTTAGGGATACTCTTGAACCAGCTTTTGGAAATATCACTGTAGGTAACGTAGAGATTCAACTCAGAGAAGCATTTAAGAATATTAATAGATCTGCAAAAATTAGGAATATAGAAGTAATTTTAGACGAATATTTGAAGAGATACATTTTAGAAAAATATTTAAAGGTAATTCTTGAGGAAGTTGAGAAACGTTTAAATCAAATGACTGAAGAAGACAAGAGAATACTTTCAGTAGCCTGCACAGTAATTAATGTAATTAAGAATAGAAATTATCCAGTATCAGGGGAGAGAAGAAACGGATATAAAGTTGATTTATCGATTCTCAATGAACTAATTAAAATAGCTTCATCATTTCCAGATTCTAAAATACAACAAGTCAGGCCTCTTTTTTATAAGTATCTATTAGGATACCAATCTGACTGGGGGTCGCGGGACCGTGAATACAATTATTTAATCATATATCCATTTGCAGAACCTTACATTGAAAAATTAGCTTCCGAAGTATCAAAATATGTTAGAATTCCTGATAAACAAGAAATTAAGTCTAAGCTTGAAGAACTTTACAGAAAAGGAGATTTACCCAAATTAGCTGTGATAGAATGGGCCCTTTCATCTAGATATAGTTCAGATTTAGAATTCGCAATGCACTTCTTCGATGCCCCGTATCGAGTAATGATCGAAGGGGCTACGATCGAAGGTATAATAAGTGATGGCCTTATAAATCCATTGGTATACGACTACGTAAAGGAGGCTATGGATGCTTTGTACAATGAAGCTGTAAAAGAGTTAATGGATATGTTCAAAAGTATTTTCGAGGAAAAAGGATACACTTCTTTATGTGGACGTGAATGCTGTACCTTTACTCATCATGCAGAAAAATCTATCCACATATGTTTCTTACCATGGCCTAAGAAAAAAGATATTTATTTAAAAGAAGCTAAGGAGACAGAAATTAGAGCTATAGTTGTTCAAGGAATTCCAGCAGGAACATTTTTCCAATATTTGGAGAAATATGAAGCAAATAAAGGATTTGCTTGGTTCTTCTTAGACAAAAAGAATAAAAAATTACTTATTCCTTTTAATCTACGCTTAAAATACGAAGAAATATATTATGAACTTGAACAAATACTTAAAGAGTATTTTACTATAGAATAGACTTGTTCGGATAAATGTTTTTGGTTTTATAGTTATTTTTTATCTTTTAAACCTTTAAAAAAACCTTAAAAAAATTCTTAATTTTTCTTTGTAGCTTTTTGAACTAAAACCCATTCACAAAACTGATCTTTTATTACTTTTTTATAGTTTTAAATGTATTAAAAGCTAAATGAAACCACTATTCTAAACCAGTGTTCTTTGAATATATCTCTTAAATGTCTCTACGTTCATACTTCCAGGCGTTACCTCATCAATACATATTATTCCTCTTTGTATTAACTTATTTTTCAAAGAATATTCCACTTTATATAAAGAGACCAGCATTATTGTTTGAGGTTTATAGAGTGCAATATAATCATCTATTTGTGACATGATATCTTCTTCCCACATTTCAGTAGGCAAAGTCTTACATTCGATTAATAAATCCACTTTTGCAGAATTTATAGATTCGTAATGACCTTTTGCTACGATTATGTCTGGTCTCACATGTACTCTTCTTACTGTAAACATTCCTACTAAATGAGCTCCTTCATGAAACTGTGGTTCAAAGAAAAAGGTATAGTAATTAATTCCAGCCCTTGCAATGAATGCTGGTCTTGTCTTTCCTTGTTCTATCCACCATACTGGTTTGGACAAATATTCTTCCTTTAAAAAATTGTTAATTCCAAGAGATTTGCATGCAAGCATTGTTATCCATAGCTGATAAATCCATGCCGATGGTTTTTCTAATGCTTTAAGACGAGCTTTATCATTTTGAAGAATCATACATCTAATTAAACCTTCGTAGATGTTATTAAAGAATGTACGAGTCAATTCCGCGTGGCCTCCAAAAGCAATATCAAAGCCCATTAATTCGCTGTATTTTTTAATTTCATTAATCATCAAGGTATAATTCTCTCTAATATCCCTTAAAATCTTTAACAACATAAGATCCTCGGCCTCAAACATTAGGCCCTCCAATTCATTGACATCAATTGATTGAGTAAAAGCAAAATTAGAAATCCATGGAGAATCTGGATATTGGGGATTTAGAAAAGCCTCAACTGTGCATTTTTGAAGGGAGAAATATCCCTTGTTACTGAAACTAAATTCATAAATTATCTTACCACGAAGTCTATCTACTGGTACAATATATTCAACTGTAATTCCACGACTACTCTTATACGCTTCCCTTTTAGAAATAGCATACTTCTCAATTCTTCTAAGGATATTTCCCTCCTTAATATAATAATAATTGCCTCCTCTTTGGCCGTACCAACGTTCATGAATAATTATATTTGTCATTTACCCTCTAAGTAATTAATTTTTAATAAAATTTAAAGTTTTGAGATGAAGTTTAGTCAAACTAAAATAGACTATAAATATCCTAACGCAGATTTAACATAGGCTATTAGTTCTTGTTCTCCCAAACCTCCAGGATAAACATTATCTATTACGTGTATACCATAACGTTGCAGATTTCTCTTAATATATGGTGGAACAGGTTTTAGCGATGCTATTAACATGTATTCTGGTTCAAATATTTCTACATAGGGCTTAATTTGTCTATTTATATCTTTTTCCCAATATGTATAATCAGTATTCTTACATTCAATGATCAGCTTAATAGCAGGATTCTGCATAAATTCGTCACAATTTTTAGCATATGTAAATACTATGTCAGGTCTTAAAGCAAGACGTTCAGTAAGACCTTTATTTTTGAGTTCCATAGCTTTACTAAGAATGCGTTTTAAGTGGGGTGAGATACTAGATGTATGCCAAAGCATACCGTTACACATTGTGTGAGGATTCAAGTCAAATTCATACCACAGTGAATAGTTGTCTATCCATTCTATTGGGCTGTAGGGACTTTGTTTAAAAATAAAGGTTCGATTTATTGATATAAATTCTCTTAAAATTCTAATAATGATCCATATTTGGTAGATTTGTTTAGTAAGTCCGCTTAGAGACATGAATCTAGCATTTTTGCTATAGGGTATTAAGAAGGATGTTGGATATTTAAGATCATTTTCTATGTGAATGATAACTGAAAGTGTGGATATGATGCGTCCACCTTTCTCAATTACTTCTTTCCTAATATAATTTAGCATGGCCTTGTAATGCTTATTCCACTTATTTAAAAACAATTTCTCCTTTTCGTTAAGATATGTAAGCTCATAATTGTTTATAATGGTAATCGGCAACATTTGTTTCCTTCTTATACTCTGATCCACAGTAAGATCCTCGGCAGGATACATCCAAATGTCAATATATCCGCTAATCGAAGCAGACATAACTTCAATTACAATCTTACCTTTTAGTCTGCTAAGATCAATATCATAACAAGCCACCTTACCACTCCTCATTCTATTCACCCCATAACGCGATATGTGAACAAGCTTATTTCCCTCTATAATGAAGTAATAAACTCCTCCATGAAGGCTCTCTAAAAGCTCACAAATTCTAACAGTGTGGGATGACATCAGAATTACCTCTTAACTAATCATTAGAGGTTAAATATTTCCAACATTTTATCCTGTACTTTAACCAATTATAGGCATTGATATCAAATTGACCATACTTCCAGCTATTACTTTGTTTAGTTATACCTATATTACAATTAGGATAAACTAGCATTTAAGATATATTACACATAAAGCTATATAAAATTAAAATTATGAATAAATCACACGAAATTTTAAGACTTTCGCTCCACAGATATCTAAAAAGAAATGATTATAAAGTCCATTTCGATGTGCAATTAAATAGAACAAAAATCGACGTAGTTGCTGTAAAAGACAATTTTTTCGGATTTGAAGTTGAGGATAATTTCAATGCATTTAGTAGCGGACATGCTTGGAAACAGTTAGAAAGCGCAAAAGATAGTCAAATGTTAGATTATTTTAGCTTTGTGGTTCCTCACAAGATATCTGCTCATGTGCTTAGCTCCTATGGGCATATTCTTGATGAAAAAGGAGCTGGTTTATTATGCTTAAATGAAGAATTTTATAGCTTAAAAGAACCTAAAAAGTGGGAAAGAAGCTTCACTCCTTCATTTTCTCTTACTGAAACAGACCTATCCATAAGGCTTATAGAATTTTTTGAATTCAAAGGATTTGAACTAGTTGATAAAAATTGCACATTACCGCAACCTTTAGGAGAAATTAAAAAAGGACAACCTCAAATTCAAAAGATAGATTTATGCTTCTTGCCAAAAGGAAAAACAATTTATGATGCGGTAGATAGCAAAGAAGTTGAGCATATTGGCGTTGAAATTAAAGTAAACGAACAAAGTTGGGAAGAAATTGAAGAGCAGTTAATTAGATATCGATGTAGCGGATGTTTAAGCAGTCTTTATTTAGCGCTTCCGCAGAATCTTTATATAAAATTCAAGGATAAGATGGTTAACTCAACCGCTGAATTTGGGGTAATAGTTTTGAAAGAAGAAGAAATTAAAATCGAAAAGGAATCTCCGAAATTTATCGTTAAGTTTGATTCCATTGGAAGCTACATTAAGATAAGCAATTATATTTATCCCTCATCTATTTGGATCGTAGGGCATTCTGATAGACTTGAACAAATCGGAGACTATGTATTTAAAAGAATGTTGCTATTACCTTTAGGAAAAGGAAATTGTGGTTGTGTTGAAAATGTAAAAGTTAAAGTTAAACCTGGTCCTAAATATGAATTGGTCTCCTACCACAAAAGCCTTTCTCCAGAGGAGATATGTAAAGAGGAAATTGAAAAGTATAGAAAGTTTCTGGAAATAAAGAAAAGTAAAAAGAGCAAAAGGATTTATTATCTTACAGAAGAGCAACGGGAACAGCTAAAGAAGTTATCTAAAGGTGGATATATTGATATATTAGTCAGCTACCTTGAAAGAGAAAAAGCGCTACCACGCTATATCTCAGTTAATAAAATAGAAAAGCTGGTAGAACTTGCAATCATTGGTTCTCCTTTAACTAAAAAAGAAAAGGAGAAATTGGAGATAATATTGAAATATTCTCCTAAGATTTTAAATGAGATTTACTAATTATGTTGAAAACAAGCTGAGGCTTATTGCGTAAATTGTTTTATCACGAAAAGCTTAGTGTGGAAGCTTATAAGAGCAGAGCCATTGCATATTGAAGTTATGTTGAAAATTTTGCTTTTACAGCAGATGTTTTAGATGAATTTCGCATACTTATTAATCGGGTCTCTAATTTAGACTTGAAGAAAACACGTAAGAAAAATGTTAATACCTAAAAACTTACTATGAAGCTTTCAAATGAGGTATGCCAAAACTCATTGCAGCAGTAAAGTGTATAATATCAGCAATTCTACTTAAACTTAACGCTGATGCCTTAAGATGCGATATGGCAAACAATTTTCCATAAATTTAGAATACTTTAGATAAAAATTGCTTAATATAATAAGCAAAATTTGTTATGTTAGTATTGCATTTAAATAAAATAAATATTTTGAATTATATAAATTAATTTAGACGTTCGTGACATGATAACAAATAGGGATAAAGAAATTACAAAAGATCATTCATTTAAGGAAATCACTTCAATTATTGAAAGTAAAACTGGCTATAAGTGGCTTCCTCAATTTACCAAGTATGGGACTGGAAGTATTGTATTAGTATTTGATACTGGAGGTTTTCCTTCTCTCATTGCTTGTAAGATCATAGATAGACCTCTTAAGAAGAGGGTGCTGGAAATCTTCCTAAGAGAAATTATGAGAACTCTTAGGGTTCAAGGACATCCTTTGGTAGCTAATGTGAGTTATGCGATGGCTATTGCAGGGAAACCTGTAATCTTTATGCGTTATTACGAACAAGATTTACGCACGTATATGTTAAAGAAAAAAGCTTTAGATGTAGATGAAACTCTTGCAATAATAATTCAAGTGGTTAAAGGCCTTCTTTATCTTAAAGAACAAGGCTTTATAGCACATCAAGATCTAAAACCTGAAAACATATTATTAGAGAATATATGTAAACGAGTTGAAGCTGGAATACCTCCCCAATTATGTCTTAGACCTAGAGTAGCTGATTTTGGACTTGCTAATGCATGGATTGAAGCTGGAATACCTGGTGGTAGCAATCCATATAAAGCCCCAGAGCAATTCACGCTTCGTTATTCTAAGGAAAAAGCAAAAGAAATCCATAAAATGGGACTTTTTAATCCTGATGTTTTCGCCCTAGGTATCATACTTACAGAAATGATAACAAACAAACATCCTTCTGGCTTGTCTTCAAATGATGTTATAAATGAAAAAATAGCAAGGGACTCAAAGTTCTGGAGTAATTGGAGTGTTAAAGGAGCGAGAATTATTGATATTCAAAACGAGGAGCTTAAGAAGTTAATACTCAGGATGCTTGAAGTTAATGCCCTTAAAAGGCCAAAATTAGAGGAAGTATATTATGAGCTAATAAGAATTCTAAAAAACATTAATTTCAAACTATATGAAGAACTGGAAAAATTACTAGCATACTATGATGAAATAGCAGAACTTTATAAAGAGACACTTAGTGACATAGACATGTTAAAGCAACTTTTAAAGTTATCTAAGGTTCCTGAATCTGAGGATTTAATGAAAGAACTTTCTGAAAATCTAAATAAAAGAATTGAAAGAATTTCTCAACCCAAATCTCCTAAAGAAATTCTTGAATATGTTAAACTATGCTGCAGTCTTGGAGAAGTTCTAGCAACTATTGACAAGGATAAATATAGAGAGAAGGTTGTGGAGCTTAGCTTAAAAAGCATAGATACGATTTCTCATTGGAAAGATAAGATAAAAGCAGAACATGTACCGCCATTATTTAAAAAAATAACAGATTATGAAGCTCACGGACATCTTATGAGTTATGCACTAGATCTTATGCGAAAAGTTTTGGCCGAGCAAGATATTGAGAATATGATAAATACCAGATATGACAATTACATGAAATCTCTTTATTTGTTTGATAAAGCAAGCGAAGCTCATAGCAAAGGAGAATATAGCTATGCCCTTCAATACTTAGAGGAAGCGTTAAAATATATGCCAAGAAATACAACATTGATGTATTTCAAGGCTTTATTCAAATATCATCTATCAATTACAATGAACCTAAATATGTGTAACTTGCTTAAAGAAGTTATTGAAGAGTTGGAGGAATTATGCAAATTAGAAACAATATGGGAAGAACCTAAAAAGACTCTTGAGGAAGTAAAAGTTATGTATCATAAATTATGTTCGTCACCTAATTGATACTCTAACTTTAAAACTATTGATCTCTAAGTATCATAATACATTTTTCGGAGATGATTTTATTTTTAAGAAAATTTTTGAGCTTTATGAATAAAATGCGTCTTCATACCTATACCTTAACTAATAAAATTTATGTAATAACAACCTTATGAAAACAAAACATAAACAAAATCATTTCACTTTTGTAAGCATTTAGAGAAAATTATAACATTATTATAATTACAAAAAATTTAATAATAGTCAATAATTAATGATATTACTCAACGATTTACTAAACTATGTCAGCCAATGCACAAGATATAATTAGAATTGCTAGAGATTTTGCCGAAGAAGCCTATTGGGATTTGCAAGTAGCGAAAAGGCTAATTGAAGATCTAAAATTAGATATTTGTAGCAATAATGATGAAGTTTTCTACATTGGTAGAAGAGTTCTCTATATGCTACAGCAAGCATCTGAGAAAGCAAGTAAAGCATATTTCTTTACATACTTTAAATTATGGATAGAGTCCACGATATCTATTACGGGTCAAGTAGACAGAAATAGAGAACCTATGATATTTAACATCCGGAGAAAATTTATAGAATTAAGTCGGAATCTTGAACCTAAAGCAATAGGACATAAACCACACAGTACTTTCTTGAAAGTTGTAAATAGTATCTATGAAATTTTCTATAAAAAGAAAGAATATACAATTAAATATATGCAATTATTTGTTGATAATCTTTCACAGCTCCTAGCTCAAGGTATCATGAGCTATCTTAAAGAACATTTTAAGAAGAGAAATGAGATACCTCTTAACACTTCAGATTACGAAAAGAAAGAGACCCGTATAAAGGATTCTCTGAAGAACTTTCTGAGTAAAATTATCATCGAACCTATTGAAAAGTCTAAGTTATCTGAATCTGAAAGTAAAAATATCGAAAGTATATGTAAGAAGAAAAAGGACAATAGGCTATTACCTCCATGTATAGACGAAAATGTTCTGGAGCATTTGAAACCTATCAAAGAAAAATATCTAGGACTCGAACCTACAATTGAAAAACATATAGAAAAAGAACAACTATACGAACATGTTAAAAAATCTAATTTAGATTCATTTATCGCCGAGATCATCGATGCTATTGGTATTATTAGCGAAAATGATGTAAGAAAGCATATTGAGTCTTATGATAAAGGAAATTTAAAAAAACTTATTGATATTACGTCCTATTATTCTTTTTCAATTTATTTATCTGAATTTCTATCCAAAGTGTATCCATGTCTAGCATTATATGAAACTATGGGAAGGTATCCTGATTATGAAATAGATATGATTAAAAACAGAAATGGAATATGTAGCGATATTAAGAAAATTAAACTTATTAAAGAGGAAGTAGAATTTTTGGTTGATATTGTTAAGAATTCTGTAGAAGTCATTAAAAAGTAAAGTCATACTAGATTTAAAGTAATGTAAGCAAGAAATTAGAGTTTTATCATTATCTCTACTATTACTAAGAAACCTTCCCTAATACAATAACCTCGAAGATAAGCTTACTCATAAGTTCTTTACGAATAATGCTACCCAAGAGAATTATGACCGAATATTTTCACACTCCTTAATCTTTCCATAAAGTAAGCTATGTATTATAATAAATAATTAAACTTCCATTTTCCTAAGGTATATCAAATCACTTATTAAATTGAAAGAATACTTATTAAAATTTCTATTTTAAACCTTTTACTTTACTATGCCTTTTTTCCTTTGCTTTTCCAATCGAGAAAAAGTAATAGTTATATAGTTATATTCATCGATAGCCTTAGCTAGAGTCTTACCTGTTTCATTCCATTTAATGGTTCCAAACTTCTTCTGCATAAGTTTTAGAAAATTTATATAACTTTGAGCATCATCTTTGAAACGATAGTAATTCCTGATATAGCTATCCCACATTACGAACAAATTCGGGTTAAATAGATGCATTATTTTCGAGGCTCCAGTATACTCAACTCCCTTAATTTTAGAAAGAGTCGAATATATTTCTGCAACAGTATCTTTAATTGAATCAAAATTTACGTTTTGAAAGTTTTCATGCTTTATTTTCTCAAAGAGCGGTTTACATTTCTCGATTGCATTCTTTAATTTGATTAAGTTTTGGCGACTCTTTACTACAAACCTAAATCTTCCCATATTCCATGTTGCAAGTATTATGATGCAGGCTTGCAATGGAAATTTATCTACGATCTGCATTGCCATATCGTAAAAATCAGCTCCTCTCTCGATTCTTTTAAACTCTTTGCATTTTTGCTTTAAAATTTTCATAGGTACCTTCTCTGCTAATTCTCTTTTTATAACTTTTTTAGGAAATGATGCTTGTTGAGGCATTTAACTATAATATATTATAAAAATTATATATAACTTAAGGAATATCCATTATTTTATAAAATTGTATTATATATGTAAGAAGATATTTCCTAAGGAGACTAAAAGCAAGTGGTGTAGTATTTTTTTACAATTGCTAATAATTTGGTATTTCAAGACAATAGTAATCATTATTGAATACCATTTATAAATGTAACTTATAAGCTCTCTTATTTGAGTGTTCTTCAGATAAAGTAACACTGTGTTTCGGAAAAAACATAAAAGCTTACTTCGAACTCCATAAAGAGATTTTTTAGATCCATATATTTATCTAAATATTAAATGAAATATAGTTATATAAGTTTTTCTAAATAAAATATTCATAAAATATGCTTCTTTTAAACAAATATTATGAAGAAGAATTTTCTATATTCTTTTTTATAAAATGACAATAAGAGGAAAATTTGAATCCTAAATATATATAATCTATCAAAGAACATATAGAATAAAATTTAGTTGGATTTAAAACAGGAAAAGAAGCTATTTTAGTGAGATAGTAAAGTTAGGACCTTTTTGACATATTTGATTATTATTTCTAACCTACCCTCTAATTGATCATCTATACTGTAATTTAGTTTTTAATTGACATAAAATTAAATAATTAATTTATGCTTATTTATTGTTATAAATATATGATGAAAATAAATAATATTGAACTTTCAATTGTTGAAAAATATATACTTATGCTACTTTATGCTCATGAAGGAAAATGTAAAGGAAAGCTATGGTTCCAGAAGGAAATGTTTAAGTTGGCTGAGGTTTTTAAAGAATTAAAACGATTAAATTTTAAGTCCTCTAGTTATGGACCACACAGCGAATCACTGGAAAAATATATAAGCAGACTTGAAGAATCTGGTTTAATTAAAGATCTAAGCCTAACCCAAAAAGGTTATGAAATAGCTAAACCGCTTTGGGAAAATTTTAAGGAAAAAGAAATAATTAAAGCTAATGTAGAATTCCTCGAAAGCCTTGATCAAGATGAGTTGCTTCTTTATATTTATGTAACTTCATCCAAGAAAAGCAATGTTAAGAAAATAATATTAAGAATTTTAGGGATGTTTGCAATTAAGAAAAGAAAAGTTGAAGAAAAAATTCTGCAAAGAAGGAAAGAAATAGCATTGAAGATGTTAAAAGAAAAAAAGATATCACTTGGATTAGCTGCAAAGCTTGCAGGAATTTCTTATTTTGAGACGTTAGATGAAGCTATTAAGCACGGAATAAAGCCTTTCGAAGTCAAGGGTGATATATAAAAAATAAAAGTTAAAATTAAAAGAAATTATTTAGCTTAGGATAATTTTCCTATTATAACTTCAACATTCTTAATCTTTTTCTCGGAATAATAATAATATAAGTCCATAAAGAATAGCTGTTGATGTATAAACTATAACCTCGCCTATATCTGGTGAAATAATAGCCCTAGCAATTGTCCCAGTAATTATACCTATACAACTACCCATAGAACCCATTATTATAATTTGCCGAAGAATTTTAGGTTTTACTTTTAAAAAGATTGTTGAAGATCTTTTTCCATAGGGAGTGTCAATAATTATTTTAACAGGTATTTTTCCATATGTCTTTGGTTTAACAGGTATCTTGATAGTTGTTTCTCCTGACAGTTCTTTTGGACCAGGGTTAATCCATTCAAGATCTCCTTCAAGATTGATTGATACCGCCCTTATACCTTTAACTTTAACAATAATTTGACCCCATTTGCCAATTACAAGTTTGGAAGATTTTAAACTTAGGATTTGATAAGCAAATTCCAATATAAGATTAACTATATCAGAATATCCTTTCTCAAAGGCCAAATCGATTGCAGCTTTGCCATCTTTATTCATAATGTTCGGATCTGCACCATGCTCAAGTAATACCTTAACTACTTGAATATGTCCATAATAAGCTGCAAGATGTAAAGGTGTAACATCATACGAGCTCTTAGCATTTACATCAGCACCATTTTCAATTAACAATTTAACAATTTCAACATGGCCATGAAGAGATGCAAGATGTAAAGGTGTAGCATCATATCCATTTTTAGCATTTACATCCGCACCTTCCTTTAAAAGTTTTTTAACTTTTTCTATATCACCAATCCTTGAGGCTTCTATAAGTTGTCTATTTTTCAATTCAAAGATCATAATTAATTATAAAAATAACACAATTTCTTATATATTTTTAAAATATTTTTAAAAAATTATCTGCAGCGTCACCGTAAATACCCGGCTAGCTATTACATTTAGTTTTAGCAGGATGCCAGATGTATTCAACTTTCTCATGAGCAACAGTGAGCATCTCTTTACCTTTAGATCCAAAGGTGGAAGGCTTAGCTATACTGTTAGAGTTTCGTCACACAATGTTATTGTCCAGCTGATGAAGATTTCGAAGTTGATCTAAGTAGAATAAAAGGCGAGGATGAAATTGCTACAATAATAGCTACAAAAGAAATAACAAGTGGAGAAAACCGGGTAGAACTTCCTTCAAATAAGCTAATGATCTTTAAGGATGGTTTGCCGTACTTAAGTAAAGAACAATGGAATATTTTAAAATATGTTAGGAGAAGCCCACATAGGGTATCCATAAGAGATATTTCGAATAATGTTGGTATAGATATTGAGGGAGTTGCAGAGAGTGTTGTTTATCTAAAGGAAATAGGAATGCTGGTAAAGGATAGAAGAGACGTAGTTCCACCAGCGCATCCTGATGCAACTTTTTACACAAACCAAAACATAAGTAGAATAATAGACTCGATCCTTGATTGGCTAGGTTAATAATATAAATTACTTAAAAAATTTAAAGTATTATGCAAGATCTTATAAGCTTTTCTAATAATCCTAGAACATGAAAAATTGTTAACAGATTAAAAGCACTAGTTAAAGATTTAAAATTTATTAGATTTAACTGTTAACATATTTTATCAAATTAATAAAATCAGATAAAGGCATGCCGCATACTTTATAGAAAGCCTTAGTTAGAGGTTCAGAATCAACAGGATAGGCTACATTATCTGGAGAGTAAATCTTTAAATCGAAAACAAAGTAATGCCAAATAACAAAGATTTTAGAAGGCTCATCTGATTTTACTTGTAAGGCTAAAATATATTCATTTCCCACGTCCAGCGGCATAATTATGTATGTGAAATAGCGAGGATTAAACTTCTCAATTAGTTTAGGCGCAGTAACATTTGTAGTTCCTTTAGAGGCCATTTCTTTCAGAACTTCCAGATTATATGCAATATCATAAATATCAATTGTATCTCCTACGCTTAATGATAAAGGTGATTTATTCAATATAACATCCAGAATTAATATTTTATAACGTAAATGATATATAGCTGGTATAAAGAAGTGTTCCTGATAAGCTTCTCCTAGAGAAACCACTTTGGCATGCACTACTATATAATTATCTATTAATAACTTTAGGTGTAAAAGAGGATTCTTCTCATATTCAGGAGCCAAATCTTCTGTATAACCTAGTCCATACTTACTAAGATCACTTATTGGAGCCCAGCCCATATAGTTTTTATTAAATGGTTTATCACATGATATAACAGGCGAAGTATAAATTGGAATGGTATGAGTGTTGAATCTTTCCGTAGTAAACATAGTTATCACAACCGTGGTAACACAAACTGTATTCGATGAGTTTATTTGATATGAAATAATGATTCCAAGTGCAGCTAAAATTATTATTGATGTTAAAGCGATAAATGTTACTTTGATGTTCATGTTCTCTATTTTTTATATAAGCTTTTAGATTAAAAAAATTGATTTTGAACATTACCATATCAAAAGAGAAAGGTAAAAATATATAAATGTAAAAAGAAAATAATAGCGAGGATGAGATTATGGAATTTCTGTCGATTCTTCAAAACTACATCTCTAGCTTGATGGCTATGTTTTCAGGTTGTGCTTATAGCATAGAGGTAAACGAAGATAAACTCTACGGAAGAGTAGCTAGAATTACAGTAAACCTTCCAGCTAAGGAAGCTTTGGAACTATGGTTAAAACTCATTGATTATTTTCCATATGAAAAATAAAATTGTTTTATGTTAAGTGGTTAGGAGAAAATAACGTTAGTGAATTCGAATTAATCGATTATTTGGTTAAAATAATGATCAATTCAAAGTTGAGACTAAAGGCTTTACCGGGCTTTGATGCTACACATACGGTTCAGAGGTTGCGTGAATAATTTAGATCAGCTGAATAATTGTTGATGCAGCTATTTTAAAAAATTTAAAATTATTTAAGTAATATTGTCAAAATTATAGCAACCAATGTTGATACTTGTACTCCTAAAAGCCAAAGGAGTCGATTATCAAGTTTTCTATCAAGCTCGTTTATTCTATTGTTCATTTCATTCCTTAAACTGATTATTTCACTTCTCAAGCTGTTAATTTCACTCCTCATTTCGTTTCTCAAAGAAATAATTTCAATTTTTCATT
>Ga0079995_1068257_pt1 | contig 16459 bp, 11 predicted proteins | sample FaiFalFF_MnMetaG_2_FD_69198 | JGI IMG/M metagenome (GOLD analysis project Ga0079995, IMG submission 69198) | Freshwater microbial communities from Yellowstone National Park, Wyoming, USA - Fairy Falls C (FF_Mn_C) (SPADES assembly) (version 4) | ecosystem: Environmental > Aquatic > Freshwater >...
AACCGGGGCCGCAAAAACCGATAACCCTGAAAGCTTCAAGCCCGAAGATCGTCGAGGAGGAGCCTAAGGTAGCCGAGGGACGAATGATCGAGTCGAAAAATAACGAAGTTGAGGAGCTGACCGCTAATCCGAAGGTGGTTGAGGTCGAGGAGCTCGAGCCCGCAACTGAGTCGAAAATCGTTGAGGAGCAAGCGCCCAAAGGCCCGCCTATCCCACCGCCCGGGAGCAAAGATTTTCTGAACAACCGAGGGGACTAATTTCCCCTTAGGCGGGCCGGGCAGAGCGGGACTCCGTCTTGAGGAAGAGGACTTCGAGGAAGAATGGGAAGAAGCGAATGAAAGTGTTCAGAAAGGAACACCAGAAGATGGCGGAGGTGAGGAAGGAGAAGTTTCAGTTGAAGACCAAATTCGAGGAGGGGAGGTGCCCGGGGAGGCTCCATCCCCAACATGGGAGCTCTTCGGACACCTCGTGGTGGAGGACGTGACCCGCGCCGGACGTTACTCAATACTGAGGTGCGTCCGGTGCGGGACCGAGGTCTCCCTTTTGGACCTGAAGACCATGCGGGAGAAGCCATGCGTCGAGGACAAAGAGAAGGACGAGGCTAAGCAGAAGAAGGCTATAGTCTCTCTCACGCGGGAATGCGAGAACTGCGGGAGGGAGGCTACGGCCTCCCTTTGCGATTCCTGCGCGGTCTCTTTCGAAAAGTATGCGGAAGCTGCCCGACCCATCCCTCCAGGCCCTCCAGGTAGGGAGTGGCGCGGCATCAAGCCGCCCTCCGTACCTGGGGTGGACGGATGGGCCTGGGTGCCATTCCTCACGACCTTCTTCCCCTTCCGTAAGCTGGAGGGGGGAGGACGTGAGTGGTGGTGCCCAGCCTGCAAGAAGACGGCGCGGAGGCTCGTTGATGTCGCCGACCACTTCCGTGAGACACACCCACTTCTCGCCTCGCGGGGGTGGTACGAAGAATTCGATGTGAAGTCGAAGCGGGTTCGGCTTCGCAATTGGCAAGGATGGGTCGATGAACAGCAGCTACAGCTAATTCTCGAGTCCGAGGTGAAACCCCAATGAGGGTTGTCGATCTTCAGAGGGATGCTGGCCTCTTTCCTGAGGTCCGCCGGTACTTCCCTCACCCAACGGTGAGGGGGTATCAGGCGGACTTGGCTAACAAGTTGCTCGAAACGTTGACGACGATGCGGATCATCGTCGTTGAGGCCCCCACGGGGCTGGGGAAGTGGGCTGACCAGAAGTTGATTCCTCCGGATCGAGGAAGTTGGAGGGATTTCTGAACGAAAGGCCCTCCCAGACAGCTGCCGTGGGGGCCGCTGTGAAGGCTGCTACAAGCGAAAGCGATCTGCGGATCCTTTGGCTGACCCGAACGGCCGCCGAGGTAAGCCACGTCGCCCGGGAGCTCTCCGGGGTAGGGGCCCGCCCCTTCTACGGAAGGCGGGTCCTCTGCGTTCTGGACCCCGTCTCCCGGGTCGACGAGAAGCGGTTTCCGGTAACCTGTCGGGCCGTCCGCGTCGCAGGTAAGTGCCCTTACTGGCCCGGGCGGCCACAGAGGCGATCCTCAAACCCGGTCACGGTAGCCGAGTTCAAGGAGACCGGCAAGATGGCACTGACATGTCCCTATGAACTCCAGCTGAAGTCGATACCCTCCGCCTCATTCCTGGTGGCCACTCACCGCCAGTTACAGGCGGTCGGGTGGTTGCTGGGGAGGTGGGGGACGGAGAGGGAAGAGGTTCTACTGGTGCTTGACGAGGCCCAAAACCTCCTTCTGGGGGCCCTCGATATGGTCAGGGATGAGATTTCCTTGACCACGATCTTGAGGGCATCCAAGGAGGCGGAGAAGTACGGCTTCCCGGAGCTCTCCCGCCAGCTCCGCGAGGTCGCGAAGAAGTACAAGGAAGTCGCCGACACGGCGAAGAGCGAGGAAGTCGAGGCCGACAACCTCCTTCCTGACTGGGAGGAACTGCGCATGGCCGGTGAGGAGGTACAAGAGAGAAAGCTGAGGGCTGGCTTCGTGCCAGCATCTTGGATACTTCGCGTGGCTGACTTCGTTACCACCCTAGCGAGGGAGAGGCCTCTCCTTGTGAGGGAGGGAAAGAAGATTACGCTGCTGGCCCTCCAGGATCCGGTTGAGGCACTCAAGAGGGCCCTGGAAGGCTGGTCGAAGATAGTGCTGATGTCGGCGACGATTGACGCTGAAATGCTTGAGTCCTTGTCAGGAGAGGAAATAGTCCTTCTCAGGGCAGGGTGGCCGGCCGACGATGAATGGGAAGGCCCAGAGATGACTTTCTACATCATGAGCGGATTTACGACGAGGTTCGAGGCCCGGGACGAGGTGATGATCGAACGAATCCAGCGACTCATAACGGAAGTCGTCGAAAAGGCAAGGAGCCATGGCTGGGGAGTTCTTGTCTTCTTCCCCAGTTATGAGCTTCTCGAGTGGACAAAAGAGACGATGACTGCTGATACCGTTGATGATCCAGTCCTGTGGGAGGTGAAGGGGGCCTCCCAGGAGGAGGTGGACTCCCTCATCAGGGAGTTCACCTCCAGGCAGGGTGGCCGCGTCCTCTGCGCGGTCGCCGGAGGCCGCCTCTCGGAGGGTGTTGACCTCCCCGCTGACCTAGTCATAGTTCTGGGGGTCCCCTTCTCGCCTCCCACCCCACGGCAGGAGAGGCTGATCAAGCGCCTCTCTGAGGTCGTGGGGAATAGAGAGAAAGCATGGAGGTATGCGATGGCCCTTCCTGCAGTCTGGAAAACCATCCAAGCGACGGGGAGGGCGGTAAGGAAGCCTGACGACTCCGCGGTCGTCCTGCTGGTCGACGACAGATACCAGCACCTCCACCCTCTCTTCCCGCGATAGCCCCCGGCTGGCCCGAGTTTTGCACCCGGTTTTGGGTGCCGGGCGCAAGGGCGCCCGCATTTGTATCCCGTGGGGATACGAACCCTCGCCCGAAAGGGCTGTGGGGGCTCGGGCCAGGTCCGGATACAATGGGTCGCGAGGGGTTCAGGAGAGGGTGGAGGGGACGACGAAGCTGGTCGACATCGGTCACTTCCTTGAACTTCAGAGAAGGAGGGGATTGCTACCATGAAAGCAATCGACGAGGAAAGTCTCGATGCGTACGTCCGGTCTTTAACGAAGGCCGCTGAGTATCAAAACAAGTTCATCAACCCAGTTGAATTGAAGGCGCTAATCCGCCGTTTCATGACGCTAAATACCAACGTCGATCCACGCGTCATCGACTGGGTCGGGGTCTGGGACGACAGGCTGACCTATACCGAGCTACTGGAAACGTTTCAGCGAAATTATCCGATGTACAGGTGGTATTCCGAAAAGCCGATCGATGAGGAGGCTTTCAAACACGCCAAAAGGAGCAAGCTTGAGACCCTTCTCAGAGAGATCAAGGACCTTGACGAAGAGTCCTTGAGAGAGCTCATTCAAAAGTTGGGCGAGCTTTCTAAGGTGGAGCAAAAGCAGGAACCAGTCGCCCAAAAAGCCGTCCAGAAGGCAGCACCGACGCAACAAATGCCGACACAGAGTGATGACGTGTTCAAGAAAGAAGTAGAAAAGGATGTGACGCTTATGCAACCAAGCCCTCCCACGACCCCGAAAATCACGTTGAGGGTGTTGGCAGGAGTCCCCGTGCTTCTTGAGGCACGGGCCTTCGCCAGCGCCTTTGAGGTCAGCGAACTTCTCGAGAATAACAGCCTCATCGAGAAGACAAAGAAGAGGCTACAGACCTCTGTGAAGGGATTCCCTTGGCCATTTGGGGACCCCCTCGAGGACCTGCTGACGTTCGGCCTCGGCATGCTCATCGTTTCCCAGATCCGGGACCGCCGGGTCTGGGAGCGGTGGGCCGAGGCCGAAGCGAAGAGGATCGAAGCCTTCCTTAACCTGAGCGACAACGGCATTCTAGAGGCCGTCTGGAAGGACCTCATCATCAGGGCCGAAAGGTGCAATCCGGAAGAGGAGAGGAGGACCGGTTTTCCCTTCAAGATCCATGTCACCGATTACTTCAGGCTCGTCAAGGGGATCGAAGGAGTCGAGTGGAGGCAGAAGCGAACGGTCTCGAGAGGGTGGGTCTATGTCCATCGAACCGAGCTGATTAGGCTACTCTCTGAGGAAGCCAAGTCGAGGATTTTGAAGAAGTTGGAGACGGCTCCGAGAGTCCAGATCAAGATGGTTCAGAAGATCGTTGAAGAGGTCAGACAGACGCTGGCGCTCACGTGAACCCCACCACCCCTTTTTTGACGCTTACGCCGTCGCAGGGCCAACGCCAGATGGACCGCCCTTTGATGGGTTCGCTTCGATTAGGCCGAAACTATCAGGTCCATCCCCTGGGTCGTCCTCCCGTCAGAGGGAGCGGGGGCACCACACGTGCCCCTGGGGAAGGCGGAGGGGGTTGGGGAATGGGGCAACCCCGGGTCCCGCCCCGGGCGACCCCGATGATCCCATCCCGGTGAAGCCGAGTACCAGGGGTGGGGGTGGTGGGGAAATGATCGGGATGATAACCCTTGGTGAGGTGAGTCAGGCGATAACTACCACCATCAAACAGATAGTCCTGACGATTTTCGATGTCTTGACGCCGATAATCAACGTCGTTGCCATCGCGCAAATCTTGCTGGGTTTGCTCCTCGCGATCGGTCTGAGGCAGGAGTACTTGGGATGGCGGCTATGCGTTAGCGGATTACTGATGCTGGTGTTCATGAACGTGGTCGCTCCACTGCTACTCTCGTTCATCTGACGCCGACGACTCCGCCGATTTCATCCTCCTCCCACGACTCCCAAACCATTTCCCCCTCTTTTTGCCGCCTCAGAGGGGGCTGCCGGGGTCCCTTCCCCCGGGGCCTCCTCTGGGGCCCTGAGGGGGAGGGGTTGCCGGCCCGGGCCTCCCTTCAGGGAGGTATCCGGTGGTCGAGTTTTCCCGGCAGCCCCGGGGAGTCGGCATGTCGTCCGTAACCGAGAGGCCCTCCCTCCCGATGTCGTGGGAACTCGGTGGCGATCCCCTGCGATGAGCGGAGATGCCGACTCGATGAGGGAGCGAAGGGCCCGGGAGTTCCGGAAGTGGGAGGAGGAAGAAGCCCTGTTGAAGCCGACGAAGCCGCTGGCCTACGAGGTCGTGAAGAGGTTTGCGAACGCATGCGAGCAGATAGCTGTGCTTGAGAAGCTGTGCGAAGGGAGGTTGGACCTAGGCTACCTCGAGTGGAACGGAGTTACGCATCGGTGAGGAGAGGTGACGGCTGGACTAACTGGACCCGAAAGGCCCTCGTCCCGATTTCTTGGGCCTTTTGGTCAGCCTCGATTCTCGCGTCCAATGGGTGGCCCATCGGGAGCAGAGGGCCCGGGAGATCTCAGAGAGAAAGGAGCAGATAGCACGGACGGAGAGCGGACCGCCGCAAAACCAGTCGAGCTCTGAGCGGAAAGAGGAGATCCTAGTTGTAAGTGATGGCAGGAAGAGAGGAGAATACCGATCCAGAGAGCTCAGGATAAAGCTGCGCGACAGGGTCATCGAACTCCGTCAACAGGGGCTATCTTACGACGAGATCATAGAGATAATCGAACAGGAATTCGGAGTTGTGCTGTCCAAGTCCCATGTGAGCTACTGGACGCGCGGAATACACGACCCGCACAACGGCCGACGGATACCTTCGCTGGAGCTGTTGGAGCCTTCCGAAGCGCTCGCTTACCTTATCGGTGCGATCATAGGCGACGGATATCCTAAGATAAAGAGGCGCTTCCGCAAGGGCTACAGGCATACGATAATACGATTTGAGGCTGTAGACAGAGAGTTCGTTGAGGAGGTCGCCAGATGTATAGCCGTAGTGTTGAACAGGCCGCCACCGACGCTTAAAATCAGAAAGGGCACGAGGAAATATTTCGTCGAGGTTGAGTCCAAGACGCTCTGGGAACTCCTCAAAAAGCCGGTTGACCTTGAGAGGTTGAGGAAGTATATTGAACATTGCGAGAAGTGCATGACGGCATTCCTCAGGGGATTCGCTGATGCGGAAGGAAGCGTCGATAAAAATGGCTGCATATCAATCTACAACACAGACCTGAGACTCCTCATCTATATCCAAGAACTTCTTAGGAGATTTGGCATTGAGACGACGGGACCAAGGATTCATACGCGACGAGGTACTCTAATAAAAATAGACCCAATCACCGGCAAAATATATACGACTAAGAAGGACTGCTACTGCATCCGCATACGATCCTATTGCACCGTAGACTTCTACGACCACGTAGGATTCACCATCGTGAGAAAGCAGGAACGCCTGGAAAGATACGTCGTTAGAAGGATGCTGAAGAAGACTTGACGTCCTAAAATCCACCCCCTTTTCCCTTTTCATTTCACAATTGACAGGTTAACAGCGTCTATGGGCTCCATTACCAAGGTAATCGTCAGACTTCCTATTGTAGAGCGTATAGGTACGTGTGGTAGGGGAACCGCATTTTTAGGCACGTATTTCCCCGCATACCAAACTAGGCATATACATGCTATATAATTTCATGTCAGGTTCGGAGGTAGGGAGAAGTCGAAAGGCAAAGGAAGCGCAGAGTAAGGACGGCCAAAGCCTCCAAACCCTCAAGGATTGTCGTTCTTAATGACCCTTCTTGGTTTTCTCTCGCCGAAATAAGACTTGTTTTACGACCTTTAACGCTTAAATATTGTAAGTTTGTAAGGATACCTGGCTAATGAGCTGCTACGCAACAGAACTTAAAGAAACTTTAGACATATTTTACGAAGGAGTGGGTTATAAACTTGCTTCTAAGTTCTACATTCCCGTCCTTAAGAGGACAAAAGAATACTGGAGAATTTCAGGGTACTTTAGTGTGGACTCATTAACTGTCATAGCTGTAGGGTTAGCAGGACTGATAAAAAACAACGGGCGAATGAGATTAATAGTCGGTTTACATGATATAAGCCCGGATCTTATAGAAGCCTATAGGCTAAGCCGTGAAAGAGCAAAAGAGATTTTGGAAGAGTTTGGGAAAAGGATGTCGCAAGAGTTGGAAAATCTTGCTGATGAAATATCTAGAAGAAGAATTGAAGCGTTGGCATGGATGTTGGCTAATGGTACGCTAGAAATAAAAGTGGCTCTACCAAAAAGAACTTTCTTGGGACTTGGTAATGGTATATTTCATGAGAAACTCATGATTTTCCGAGATTTCGATGGTTGTATCGTAGCAGCGACTGGCAGCGCAAATGAAACACGGTATGCCTATGAAGTTAATGGTGAGAACTTAACTGTGCATATGTCTTGGCGGGAAGGGCACTCTGAGTTCATCATGCGTTATATCGATAGGTTTGAGGCTCTATGGAATGATAGACACCCTGATTATGTTGTATTCCCATTACCTGAAGCAATTGAGAGGAAGCTTAAGGAAAAGTTTTATCCTGCTGAAAGACCCGAAAGAGATCCAATCGAAGACCAGGATGTGTTAGCATGTAGGTCATTAGTACCTGCGGCGAAGTTAGTGCTGCAGCTCGGGGAAATAAAGGATTTTGCTCATTTGGGTTTGGGGCCACTCATTTTGTATCCCCATCAGGCATACGTCGTTGATTACGTTCTGTCTCGTTATCCTCATAGAGCAATTCTTGCTGACGAAGTTGGGCTGGGTAAGACCATAGAAGCAGGTGCCATTATCAAAAGGTTGTTAGCATCTGGAAAAGTTCAACGGGTCCTGATTTTAGCTCCAAAAAATTTGACAAGACAATGGTTGGACGAGATGTGGAATAGATTCGGCTTGCGGTTTTGGTTATTTGATTCGTCAAAAAGAGCTTTTGTTTCAGCCGATGGAGAAATATATGTGCTTCAAAAGAATCAAAATCCATTTGATGCCGGTGGAATAGACTTAATTGTTGCATCATGGCATTATGTGCGAGGAACTAAGAAGAAACATCCGGAGATACTTGCTTCGTCTAAGTATTTCGATCTAATTGTCATAGATGAGGCTCACCATATAAGGAGGAAGAGATACTTGGGAAGTAAAAAGACAGAACCAACTAGATTGTATGAATTGGTCTCAGAACTAAGTGTAACTAGCCCACATGTATTGCTGCTGACCGCTACACCTGTACAATTGCATGTGACTGAAACAATGGATTTGTTAACAATAATTGGGTTGGGAGGCCCTTGGGTTCATGAAGAGCTCTTTGAAACTTACTTCCAACTATTGACTAGAGAGCCATCTGAAATCAACACACAGGATGTTGAAAAATGTTTAGAGATGTTAACCTGGTTCATTCGAAATTACCTCCCTAAGGATGTGGCCGAAAAAATTCTAAATAGTCTACTTCAGGGCAGTAAAGAAGCCATAATTCATAACCTCTTAGAGGGAAAAGATGTTAAGAGGATTGTCAATGAGTTAAATTTCAATGAACTAAGGAAATTATTGATAGGATTGCACCCTTTGCAATTATTTATGGTGAGAAATACTAGGGACAAGTTAAAGTCTGTTGGTTTTACATTTCCAGAAAGGAACGTTCAGGAAGAACCTGTCGATCTCTCGAGTGAACATAAGAGGCTTTTGGAGCAACTTGATCAATATTTAAAGGAGGAGTATGGACTTTACGAACGAATCTTAAAAAGAGAAGCTAGGCCAGTTATCGGACTGGTTAAATCAATATATCATCAACGTTTTGTCAGCAGTTTTACGGCAGCTTATTATACAGTTAAGAACAGAATTGAGTTTTTAAGAGCATTGCTGCATGGTGACAAAGAGGCCCTTCTTCGGGCTGCTTCTCAAATTTTCGCTGATGAAGAGTTAGAAGGTGATGAGGAAGAAGTTATTGAGGTCATGGAAAACCTGGTGAATAGAGTAGGCCGTGACCCCATTATTAGAGAATTGAAGAAACTAGAGGAACTTGAAGAAAAACTTAGGGATTTTTCACTCGACGTGCTAAGCCTTAGGGATCCTAAGCTTAAGAAAGTTGCCGAGGTTGTGAAAGAACTTGTGAATTCGGGCAATAAGGTTCTAGTATTCAGCAAGTATACCGATACAGTAAATGCAGTGGTCCATTATCTGCTAAAAGGAGGGTATTTCACGCGAAGCGAGATCGGGATGTATACTGGCGAAGGAGGAAGGCTCTTCAAAGAAGGATCTATGAACCCAGTACCAGTAAGTAAAGACGACATTGTTAAAGAACTTGAGGAAGGCTCTTTGAAGGTATTAGTGTGTAGCGACGCTGCTAGTGAAGGAATTAATCTGCAGGCCGCCAGCGCTGTTGTCAACGTTGATATGCCCTGGAATCCGGCAAAGGTGGAGCAACGAATAGGGAGGGTTGATAGGATCGGGCAAAAAGCAAATGTTGTTTATATTCGGAATGTATGGTATCCAGACAGCATCGAGGCTCAGATGTATAGGGCTCTCTTTTTACGCAAAGAACTCTATAACATTGTGGTTGGTCCTGCTCAGGAAATCATAAGTGAGGGACTTAGGAGAGCATTGGATGAAGGTAGGACATACGAGTCTATTCGTAAGATAGTGAGGGAGACCTTAGAAAAAGTGGAAGAATTGAAGCAGAACATAGCTAAAACTATGGGGATATATTCCGGAACATCCTGGGAGGGGACCGGATATGATTCGAGCGAGGTTGTAAGTAAGCTTACGAAATTCATTATTAAGGCCTGTAAAGCCCTGAACTTGGATATAAGGCAAGAAAATGACAAGCTAATACTTGATGAGAAGCGTCTTCCTAAAGAACTTCGAAGATGGAATAATATCAGTCTTAGTGTTGGGAGTCGTAATGCATTGACCCCATCCCACCCAATAATCAAGTGGCTTTGCGACGAGATTATTCTCAGAGCAGGAGGGGAAAGCATCAGGTATCCAAAAAGCATCTACCTGGTAAAGGATAGTGATGGTTTTTGGCATGTGAGAGTCATCAGCGAAGAGGGGGGAGCGATGGAAGAACTCGATGCCAGAGGGGTATTAAGCCTACTTGATGAGTTGCTTGAGGTGGGAGTTTGAGTTGCGAGTGTCGTAAGAGCATTGAAGAATCCCTTGTTGCCATTAGATCCAGGGTGATCGGAGAAAGAAATAAGACGTTGAGACATCTCGATGTATTTAAGGAAAGTCTGAGGAATGGTTTCTACCAATTGATTGCTAAACATCTTTTTAAAGCCGGTACTTACTTTGCTTCACTTGACAACGACTTTACTAGAAATCCGCATCCACAACAAATAATAAATTCTTTGAAAAGGCGATTGAACAATAGAGATAAACGATTGTTGGACTTTGTTGAGAAGAACAGGGCAATTATTGAAAGTCAGGTCGATATTGTGGATGTTAAAGAATTGTTGCAAGGGATACTTAAGCAAAAAGAGAAGGCCAAGGGGTTGTTGGAAGCTAATGGGGAGAGGGAGTTACAAGAGGCAGAAAGGATTTTGGATAGGCTTGAGAAGCTAGAACACTATTTTTCAGCTTGGAAAGTTGGAATGTCAGAAAAAACTGACGTTTTAAAGATAGTGGATATGCATGATTAAATGATCAGAGATAGTCGTCTAGTCTCTCACCTTTTGCGAGAGCCAATGGTGCCTTTTGTCCAAGTGCCTCTAAAAGTGTTGCAGCAGTCCTGGCTTCTTCTAATAATTTCTTATCGCCCTGACCATTAAGTCCTAGTTGTGCTATCGCTTTCAGTACCGAAAGGAATCCTGAGTCTCTGTGGTCCCGACCTGTTTCCGATAGCAATGTGATCACTGATTTTAGCCCTACATTCTCATATTGTATTAGGCAAGCGTGTACGACGTCGATGAGGGTCCTAAGTTTTTCTGGTCTTGTTGGTGATATGAAACCCTCTGCCTGTCTTTCTTTAGATAACAAAATCTCAACTTTACTGCCTTTGATCCTTACGGCACCTATTCCACTTTTTACGTCCAGCCTATCAAGACTTATGTTTCCTCCAAAAACCGTTATTAATCTTGCTAGGTCATACTCTACTGTCAGGTTCGGGAAGTTTCTTAACAGGTTAACATATGCCAATGTTTCGGGGTCAGCTTTTATATCTTGTGTGAGGAATTTGTTGACTATTTCTGCGACTATGTTAAGTGCATCGCTTGGAGTTTTTAGGTTGCCCGCTGCATCCTTTACTTGCGAGTAATCTGCAAATCTGCCCAGAACAGGTCCGTAGACGCTAACAAGCAGATCGGGTCCTGTTATGCCTTTGCTGCTATGGTCACGGACTCTTCTCTCCGCCTCCTCCAGAAGCTCCTCCTTGACCTCCTCCCATAATCCTTTCTTGTCCGTTATTCTTTTTCTGCACCTTAGCAGTACTGTGTATTTTAGGACTCCTTTACCCATTTTTCCGAATTTCTGACCTGGTTCTGTAGCTATTGGCCATGATGCTTCAAATGTGAAGCCTGCGTTGATGAGCGCTTTGGCAAGGCTTGCCCAAGCCTCAGCCTTCCTGTGTGTGAACATGACCGTCATGACGCCGTCGTCTCTCAATACTCGTTTCATCTCCCTGAAGCATGCCTCTATCTTTGATTCGTAGTGTTTGTTAGCCAGTTCCTTGGCCTTTTTTACGCCTTTGAATCTCGCGGGGTTGGCTACTGCCTCCTCCTCTTTTGGTGTCAGCTCGTATTGGAATGCCTCGGGGTAGAGGTCTCCTATGAGGCGTTTGAGCCAGACGTAGAAGAAGTCGCTCACCTCACTGTACATTACGTTCTCATAGTATGGTGGATCGACGACTATGCAGTCCACACTTTTATCAGGTAAAGGGATGCTTGCCGCATCCCCGCAATAAACAGACACATTACCCGTCTTATCTGGGAGCAGCTTTATGATCTCCTCCAAAGCGTCAAGAACCTTCTCAAGAGACCAAGACCACAACATTTTCGAGTGGTCCCACTCAGCGTAGCTGGACTTAAATGGAAAAGCCTGAACAGCCATACTGCCGGCTATCATTTGCCTTGTAGGTCTCCATCTAGTTAGTATTGAATTATAGTCTACACATGTATCGAATACGAGGGCCCCATATGTTATCACTGCCTTATAAAACTCCCTATCCTCCTCACTTGCAGCCTTTGACAGCAGCTCCCGCTTAACCTCCAAAAACTTCTCCAAATAGGTTAAATGAGTCAACAGCTGACGCGGGTTAAAGAAATCAGACCATTTTCTTATTCCATATTCGTAACATCTGTCTGAATATCCTTTATAATATTGTTCGTCGAGTATGTAGCCTTTACTCTTAAAGCTTGGTAACCTCTTATTTAATTCAAATTGTGCTTTCTCTACCGCGTCTAGATCTTCCTTAGTTGGTGCTCTGAAGGTCCATTTTCCAGAGACCTTGACCGAGACCGCGTAGAGCTGGTGGCCCATACGCCCCTCCTGCGCCTCCCTTTTAACAAACTCCGAGTCTACAGTAGTTCTGCATCTTGGGCATCTGGCTGACTTTCCGACATCCGTGCCCTTATCAGGATCTAGACCTTTTGCTTTAGGATTTGAGACTATTTCAAACGTGCATGTATCATTATCTTCGGCGACAACCAACTTAACAGCCACATCTGTTGGTTTCTCTTCTCTTACGAGCCACCAATTTGGCGAAAGCGGAATGACGAGACCACATGAAGGACACTTAACCGTCCTAGCCCACAAATATGCATACACGCTCTCCCCCGCCTTCTTCGGGAAAAACTCCTCAAGCTCACTCTTCGCCCTCCTATGTACTTCTTCACAGAATTCCTTGACGGCAGGCAGAAGCCTCTCCCTAAATTTGACGGGATACTCAAGTGTAGCCTTTAGAACGATATAGGCCACAGGGTTGAGCTCGCCAGCTACTACATCAAGCCCCAGCCTCAAAGCCTCGTACGGAATGCTGCCACCCCCAGCCATCGGGTCAAGAACCAAAATCCTATCACGACCCCAGAAACGACTTATCTTCTCTCGGAGAGCATCGAGTTGAGGCTGTGGAGGAGTATACTTAAAGGCCCTCTCCCAATCGAATGGATTCTCGCTAAGCTTGACCTTGTTTGCCTTGGCCCAAGCCAGCTTCTCAGCCGCCGCAACAACGTCCTTATCATGCGGTATACCGAGCAGCTTAAGAAACTCCTCCCTCGTAGTGTCAGGCGGGAGAATAGAGGCCAAAACAGCCGCCCTAGAAGCGACTAATGGGCGCCTCGCAAACCAAACATGGAGAAAATAAAGAGGAGGAAGAGCACTACTAGCGCTACGCTCCCTCACACTTTCTACTCCTACTTCGCCGGTTGGGAACCACTCGTCTATCAAAACTCTTCGCTCTGAAGCCATCTGAAACGATAAATCCAAAAATTGCTTAAATACTTTCTCATAGCATAGATGAAGGGATGCCCGAGATTGTACCGGTCTGGCATCCTTCCGCATGTCTACCGCGTGAGGAAGTACTCACTGGAAAATTAACAGACGCGGAGCTAGCTTTGAGACTCTCAACAATAGTCAAGGGTGAGGCAAAGCCGCCCTACAACACACCCGAATCCTTCCTAAAAGCCACATACCTGACCAAAAACATGAGGACAATTCTGGAAAATGTGTTCGGCAGACTATCAGGCACCAAGAAGGACGTAAACCCAATAATGGTACTGGACGTAGGCTTCGGAGGAGGAAAAACTCACACAATGGCCACTCTATATTACGTCGCAAAATATGGGCATAACAAAGAGATATCAAAATTAGTTGGTGATATAATAGTACCAAACAACATAAAAATCGTTGCCATATCAGGAGAAGACTACACAGAGGAAGGAATAATCAGGGATGGAAGGCAGATAAAAACTATATGGGGAGACTTTTTCTGGCAACTGGGTAAGTACGAAAAATACCTTGCAAAAGATCTTGAGGCCGTAACACCTTCCATCGACGAAATAAAAGAAGCAATAGGAGACAGCCCAACACTCATACTTCTTGACGAACTCCCCACATATCTCAAGACAGTATCAATGAAGAAGAATATGTTAGACAAGACTGTGCTATGGATCCAAAGATTAGTAACGGCTGTGTCGGAAGTTGAAAATGCAGTACTAGTGGTTGCTATAGCTGAGGATGTCTACAAACAGGAAGCTGAAAAAGTAAAGGCAGCCATAATCGAAAAGGTAAAAGAAGCAATGACGGAGGCAAGGGCACACATAGCTCGTAAAGAGACTGTCTATGTACCCATAACAGAAGAGGATGTAGTACACGTATTGAAGAAAAGGTTATTCGAATCAATTAATCCTTCAATAGCTAGACAGGTTGCACAAGCTTATCACGAACTTTACAAAAGTCTCCCAGTAGTTGAAGAGCTGAAATCAAGCCGATACAGAGATCTTATTGAAGAGTGTTACCCGTTTCACCCTCATTTAATTAAAGTACTTTACGAGCGACTCGCAACTCTGGATCGCTTCCAAAGAACCAGGGGTGCTTTAAGGCTCTTAAGTAGAACCGTGAGAAGAATATGGAGGGAGAAAGAGCCGGACGCGATATTAATACATCCATTCCACATCGACCTAGCAGACAACGACATATTAACAGACCTTACAACCCACATAGGAGAGGAGAAGCTGCGTAATGCAGTGGAAGCAGACGTATGGAAAGGCGATGGAACAGCAACCGCTGAACAACTCGATGAGCAGGCGAAAGAAAACTGGGGAGCACCCCTCGTTAGAAGAGCATGTAATACCATCTTCCTATACAGTTTAGCAACAGGAAAAGAGGGGGATAGAGGCATACGATCAGATTTGCTGATGTCCCTACTTGTTACACCTGTGAGAAGGGAACACTTCATGAAAATACGCGACATAGTGCTAGATTATCTCTCTGATCAATTTCACTACATAGACAAACAAGGTGAGAGGTATATATTCGTAAGGGAGCCAACACCAATACGGGTAATAGATTTACTAGCGCGCGATATTACAGAGGAAGAGGTCTTGAGAATTATCAAAGAAAAACTCATGAACGAACTCTTTAAACCTACACGTGAATCACCAACATGGATAAACATAGAATTCTTCCCTCTCACACCGAGTAAACTACAAGATGATAGACCACTAATACAAGTGGCGATATTGAACCCAGATCTTCACGTGATAAAGGATAAGGAAATACCTGAGGAAGTAAAACAATTTTTAGAGTACTCTGATGATCATAAACAAAGACCTAGAAAATATTTGAACTCAACCTTCTTGCTCGTAGCATCAGAAGATATGCTAGAGCCTGTTAGACTTGTGGCGAGAAAGATCCAAGCAGCTAGAATGGTTAAAGAAGATCCGATGCGTTACCAAATACCTAAGGACAGGAAAACAGATATTGAAGAATATTTGGCTCGTCAAGAAAAACTGCTATATGATCACATCAGAGCCGCGTTCATGAATATAATATATTACCATCGAGACGGAATTAAAATGTACCAAATACGAGACAGCAGTGGTTACGGAAGCGCTACATCAGGATTGGACGTGCTCAAGCACGTCCTTACCGAAGTGATAGATAGAGTTGCAATACGATTGGATCCGGAGTACATTCAAAACTATGTGTGGCCGGCAAATGCCGTTAGTGTAACAACTCAAGAATTGTATGAGTGGTTCTTCAGGAAACCGGGTGTAAAGATTCCTGCTGATAGAGAGGTATTTAAAAGAAGCATAATGGACGGAATTAAGCAAGGAATTTGGGTGCTTGACATAAATGGGAAGTTATATGACAAAGATAACCTGCCGAAAGTTATTGAAATAGATAAGAATACCGAGCTTATCACGCCTGAGGAGGCTGAAGCAAGGAAAAAGAAACAACAACCACTTCAACCGTCAACGCCGCCACCAGCAGAAAGAGTAGTAAGTGCTGCAATAGAAGTAAATGTCTGGTCCATCGCTTTAGGTGACTCTAAGGCTGAAACATTAGCAAGCGATCTGGAGCGGAAGAGGAGAACGGAACGATTTACAAAAGTTTACAAAGCTGTCATCAAAACTAGCTTACCTGATGCTTCGCTTATCCAGGAATTACGTAGCGTTATGACACGTTATATGCCTGAGAGAAATTTGAGGATTAAATTAAAGGGGACGTTATCGAGATCAGCGGCACCATTTTATTCGGTTACGTTCGAAATTGATAAGGAATCTTCACAGAAAGAAGAGGGAAAAAGTCTTCTTGAAAATCTTTGGAAGTTGAAGGGGACAGAATCTGTCGACCTTAATCTAGAACTCGAGTGGATTGAACCAGCTGCACCAGAACAGTTAATAAGCATAATTCGAACATTAAGAGGTGACCTATTAATCAGCATACAAGCTGAGGTTGGGAGACAATGACATATCGATATGTTCTGAGGATCAGGAGGCTAACAAATGGTGAGAGGATAACTGTCGAGGCTTGGCCTAACAGGAAGGAATTAGCAACACCTACAGAGTTACGAAAACCATCTTTCGTTATAGGATCATTGTCAGGTCCGCGAACGATATTAGTACGTTATTTAGTAAACGAGCTTGTAAAGAAATACGGAGCAGAAAG